>Ga0315543_1001304_pt1 | contig 27379 bp, 27 predicted proteins | sample SalMarSW160210MG_2_FD_203098 | JGI IMG/M metagenome (GOLD analysis project Ga0315543, IMG submission 203098) | Salt marsh sediment microbial communities from the Plum Island Ecosystem LTER, Massachusetts, United States - Salt Marsh Sediment SW1601-210 ... | reverse complement strand
AGCATCCTTGTCATAGCCGTACTTTTTACGCTGCTCCGGACCGCTGCCGAACCCGGCGTATACCTGTGGAATGCCGAGGCGCTTGAATTTCTTCGGGTAAATGCCTTCGTCCGCGAACAGGTCAGCAATTGTGCTTGCCAGCCCGCCCTCCATGAGGTGGTCTTCAAGAATGAGGATGTTGCCCGTTTCCTTTACTGCCTGGATAACCAGGTCTTTGTCAAGGGGTTTGATGGAATACATATCTACCACGCGGACATCGATTCCTTCTTCTTCCAGTTCATTTGCCGCTTCGATAGACTCGAACACCATTTCCCCGTGAGCGATGATTGTGGCATCCTTACCCTCACGCGGGGTGAGCCCCTTCCCGATTTGGTACTCGATGTCGCCCGGCTCATAAAGAATGCGGTCCTGTTTGCCCTGGGCGAGGCGGATATATAACGGGTGCGGGTAGTCCATGCTTAAGATAAGGATATCCCGTATCATGTTCGGGTCGCCTATCGAGAGGACCGTCATATTGACCATCGATTTCATGATGGCGATGTCTTCCATCGCGTTGTGGGTCGAGCCGCCGCCGGATGTCAGACCGCCGCCCGTTCCGATGAAACGTACCGGCAGGTCCTGGTAGGCGATGTCCGTCCGGTTCTGTTCGCAGGCTCGCATGACCATGAACGGAATCATCCCCGTGATGAACGGGATATTACCCTCAAGGGCGAGACCGGCGGCGATTCCGGCTAAATTCTGCTCCGCGACGCCGACATCGATAAACCGGTCGGGGAATTCTTCTCTAAACGCTGCCAGTGAGCCGCCGGTATCGGCTGCCAGACCCCATACGTTGTCATGTTTCTGAGCTAACTCATGTATGGTTCCGCCGACAACGGACCTTGCAGATGCAAAACTACCGAAGTTCATTGTCATTCTCATTATGCTGCACTCCTTTCTATCGCACAGGCTTCCTCGACCTCGGCGATTGCTTTTTCCATGTCCTCCGTGCTCAGGGCGCCGGCATGCCAGCCGAGCTCTCTCTCCATGAAGGAGACCCCTTTACCTTTGACTGTATCGCAGATGATCACGGTCGGCTTTTCGTTGTTTATCGGCGGCAGATTGTCGAGGGCGTCGACAATCTGGTTCATATCGTGCCCGCTTATCTCGACCACGCTCCAGTTAAAGGCTCTCCACCTGTCCCCGTAATTCTCAAAGCTCATCGGGTCGTCGGCGAAACTGGACATCAACTGGCTGTTTTTATCGACGATGCCGACTAGATTGCTCAGCTGGTAAGAACCGGCGGTATTCGCCGCTTCCCAGATCGAGCCTTCGCAGGTCTCTCCGTCGCCCATCATGCAGAATACACGGTGCGATTGCTTCTTCTGCCTTGCGGAAAAAGCCATACCGACTGCCACCGCCAGGCCGTGACCGAGAGAGCCGGTGGAGCATTCCGCTCCGGGAAGGTATACTTTGCATACATGCATTCCGTACTTGCTGTCCAGCTTGCCGTATGTTTCTAAAATCTCATCGTAGTCGAAGAAGCCCCTCAAGCACATGGCGATATACATGCAGACTGCACCGTGCCCCTTGCTCAGGATGAAACGGTCTCTTGTCGGCATTTTAATGTCATTGGGGTCGACATTCATGCCGTGATGAAAGAGACCGATAAGGATATCCGTCATTGAAAGGTCTCCTCCGATGTGCACCACGCCCTCATAGGTACCGCACAGATAGAGTAATTTCTTACGCATATCACATGCCAGGTCCTGAAGGCGTCTTACTTCTTTTTGGTCAGCCAAATTATATTACCTCCTTTTCTTTGCTATCTTATGTATTTACGTCATTTTACCAGATTAGGAATAAAAGAGCTAATAGACGCTATGTAATATTCGTATATCCTTTGAGGAAGGATGCAAGAAATTTGCCGCTGGAATAATGATGATTGTGTTGATATTTAAAATATTGGATTTAGCTTTAGTGGGTACCATGTGGTACCCCTTTGTTATTCCTCATGGTGTAAAGTTAGTTAGCAAAGGTGTTATCAATCTAAATCTAATACTCGGGTATATAAATTTTATTAAGTCGTAAGCTATCTTCTATCGTACTTATTTCTTCAGCAGAGAGTCCGATTAAATCATATATTGATCGATCAATTTTGTATGCAAGAGGGTCGATTTTCTTATTATGTTCTACAGCATATTCCGGTATCTCGGTACTGTTTATTTTACGTAGACCTACTAAAAAATTGTGTTCATGTTCGAGTATTTTGTCAAAACATGAATTGATCGTATCAACTAAATCAATTGTAGTAGGATTTTTTATATTGATTATTGGTAATCTAACGTTGTTAAATATATCAGGACTAAATATATCTACATCGTCATATACGTTTATTAAATACCAAATAAGAAAAGAGGATTTTATAAAACACGCAATGAATTTCAAGTTATAACCTGAAATTATTGAACGTTTGTGTAATTTGATAATTTGTGTGTGATATTCTGAAAAAAATGGATAATTACGATTAGAGTAGAATACTCCACCACCAGGAACAATGTAGACAGTCTCATGAAAAATAGAGGAACTTTTAATATTTCTAGATGTAAAAAGAGGAAGTGAATATCTAAGGTAAGCATCTGGTAACCTAGGTGAGTGTTTTTCCCTGTAGTAGAATAAATTACCTCTACTTCTACCATTATATACTGATTTTTTCAGTTTAACGATATCTTCGGAGGGTAAACTAATGCAGTTATCGATTGTAGGTTTAAATCGTGCTTTTCTACTATTTTTATCAAAAAAGCGAATGATGGGAAGGGACGTAAACATATTTTTAATTAATTGACAATCATTTTCAACGGACTGCATGCGTTTTTCTACCCTTGATTGGATATCACTTAATACACGATTTTCTACCATAAATTCAATATCGCTTGGACGCAATAATGAAAGTGAATTCTCCTTGAGCGAATATGCATTACCATTTTCTCTTATGTATACTATTGAAGATGACTTACGAATATGAAAAGAAAAAATAACCCTATTATTCTGTAATTCGTATAAATTTACAGACATTTCAAATGAAGGTTCTACACTTCTAAAACAATCAATCAATTCATCTAATATTGGTTTTAAAGAGTCTTTATTACCCAAGTTTTCAACTGGTATACCAACTTTTACTTTCTTATCAGTAACGCCTAAAAGTATATACCCACTTTCTGAATTACTGAGAGCAGATATATATTTCATTATGTATGCTTTTGATTCTTTTGTTATATCAATAATGCCAAAAGAATTGGGTAATTTTATCAGGTCATCAAGAATCTTTGTTACTGATGGTTCTTCAGTAGATATTAACTCTGAAGGGTTTGTAAGTGCATTCTTAAGAGACTCAAATGAAAGATCTTCAAGTTTAATCCAAGTAGATATTAAACCTACATCATCAGAAATATGAGCATCAGAAAATTTAAGAAATGCTAGTGTAATAGACCGATAATAATCTTTAGAGGTAGTTAAGATATGTTGTAATTTTACTTTCTGTTCTTCGCTCTTGTAGCAAACTGCAGATAATTGTGGTGAGCGAAAACAATTAGCTCTAGTTTTACCTTGTGGTATAGTATTTAGAATACCTTTGTTAGAATCTGTATGTGCATCAATTACTATACAATCATAATTCTTAGATTTCTCAAAAAGTGTAAAAATATCCCAGTTTGAAATCAGGGTTGGCTCTTCTACTCCGTAGTTTTCGGGAGTATATCCACCTTCTTTTAGGAAACTACTTATCTGGTCAACAGGTGTGTGGATACTAAAGATAACTAGTAAATGGATTCCATTACTAACTTCAAATTCTACTCCCGGTAATATAAGAATGTTATCGAATATTTCTAGGTCACTATCTACTTGCTTCAGCCTAACATTAGCTTGTTCAGAATCAGTTATGGATGAAAGTGAATCTTTTTCGGTTATAAGTCTTTCTTTAATTTTTAGTATAGACTTATATCCTTCAATAGAATTATGGTCAGTTAAAGATATGATTTTGAGATTTTGTGATTTAGCTTTACGAAGAATTTTTAGATATTCATTATCATCCTTTTCTCCTTTATAGCACGAAGAAGCTGGCGTATGTATATGTAGGTCTATTTTAACGAAATCATTTTCCATAGCGTGTATAATTTACTACTATAATAAAAATTATGCAACATGTGTGATACTTAAGTATTGACATTCATTCAGATAGTGCCGGGGATTCGAAAAATAATTGCTTGCATTTTGACAACGCTTTTAGTCAGGATATTAGTGAAAACTTGGCTAGAATATTAGCAAATAATGATAGATTGAACATGTGCAACGTCAAGCTCGAACATCCGGCCGACTGGTTAAGAGATGCAAGTTTTTCCGCAAGGTTAGATTTTAAACCAGGTTTGATTGTATAGTATTATCAACTATGAACCGACAATATTCTGTTTTGGCAATAGGGGTAGTGTCTGTCTCCTTTGCCGCAATTTTCATACGTCTCGCTGAAGCTCCTCCTCTGGTTATTGCGGCTTACCGGATGTGCCTGGCTGCTTTAGTCATCGTCCCCCTGGCCTGGCTCCGTTCCGGTGATGAACTGCGCCGCCTGTCGAGGCGGACTATATTTATGGCGTTACTTTCAGGGTTGTTTTTAGCGTTACACTTTGGACTCTGGATAGCCTCACTCAGCTACACCTCGGTTGCAACTTCGGTAATCCTGGTAACGGCAAATCCCATCTTCGTAGGGATTGCCTCGTATTTCTTGTTTCAGGAGAAACTGAGCAAGCAGGCGGTTCTGGGCGTTATGATATCCATTACCGGTTCCGTGGTTATCGGTTATAACAACTGGAGCCTGGGTCCCAGTCCGCTTCTTGGTAGTATCCTGGCTCTACTTGGAGCACTTGCGGTTGCCGGCTATTTACTCATCGGACGAAGACTCCGACGAGGTATCGGGCTTTTAACCTACGCATCCCTGACCTACAGCTCGGCGGCAGTCTTCTTGTTGATATCAGCACTTGCCTTTGGCTATAGCCTGGCTGGTTATTCGACTACCACCAACGTTATGTTTGTGCTCCTGGCGGTGGTACCGCAATTAATAGGCCACTCTTCACTCAACTGGTCGCTGCGGTTCGTACCGGCTACTCTGGTTACCATCGCTGTTCTCGGCGAACCGATTATAGCTATTACTCTTGCGTTTCTGATACTGAATGAGATACCAGCTTTGATTGAAATTGGAGGCGGTGTTCTGATTCTGGCGGGTATATTTATTGCCTTCAGGAATAATGAAATATTGCTTGAAAAGCGGTAGCCTTTATAATTGTTATTTATATGCTGCCCTTCTGGCGCTTATTTATCGGTCAGGTCATCCTTTATTATGTGTTCCTCAACTATCCACAAGCCGCCTTCACGCATATCCGCGAACTTCGCTCCGTCCATGGCCAATGCTTTCCCCTCTTCAGAGTGAATGAATTCCCACGACTTCTGAAACGCTTCGATATTGTCATACCACATCTCTACGATACCGTCGCCTTTATATTCGAAACCGGGCACGGAGATAAAGTGGTTCTGGACATATTTTCTCAGACCGGGGATCATTCTGGCTGCCATGGGACCGTGCTGCTCTTCCCAGTATTTGTTGTACTCTTCTCTTGTCAAACCCGATTGTCTGTAAGCAAGTGCGATAGATTTAATCATTTTAGTGCCTCCTGGATAATAATACCTGCGAAAAACTCAGTGTTTGATTGAAGTCAGTAGAGCTGTATGTACGCCGCGGAGGACTCGAACCTCCAACTGGCTGATAAAAAGGTAAGACTCCTGTATTTTATCGGATACCAATGTTCTTTCTGTTCATGGTAACTCGAACTGCATACCGGTATGTAAAGGAGAAAATTCTTCTCCGAAGGTCAGAGATAGTTCAACCTGTGCTTTGAAACCTGTGCAGTGACCGGCGCTTATCCAGGCAATATTCATCTTTGAGAGTTCTTCAACCGTTCTCTTTATTACGGCGTCGGACGCATCGATAAGATGCAAGCCGCCGATAATACCCTCAATTTTATCGCAATCAGTTACTTCCATGGCTTGCCTGGCAATATTAACGATACCGGCATGGCTGCAACCGGTGACTATTACCAGGCCCTTGCCTTTCACGTTAGCCACGACAGAAATATCATCGAGCATTAAATCATCAATAACCTTTCCATCCTCTATAGTCTTTACCGCTACAGTGACTTTTTCAAATTCAGTTCTTCTTCTTACCTCGCCGGTAGTTATAACCCCGGGCATTATCACAAAGGGTTCTGCGGTTAAGGACAGATTGGCGCCGGCTTTTTCCATCTCCGTCTTCGAATCACTCTGCATAATGCCTACATGTCTGTAGTAGGGTTCAGTGATAAAATGAAGTCGGAAGATACCCGGATGGGCAATTACCTGGATATCCTTCCTGCCGATTTCCCGGAGCAGACGCGCCACGCCCTGAGTATGGTCGTAGTGACAGTGTGTTAGCACGATTGCATCGATAACCTGCGGACGAATACCCATGGTTTGCATATTATAGAGAAGGGCTTTGGAATTCTGGCCAACATCGACAAGGATTCTTTTAGTATTTTCACCACTCACACCTTCTAAGAAGAAAGAAACGCCGTGCTGACCCAGATACGGGCTTTCGTAAAGGACAGAATCCTCCGCCAGGACCGTGATTTTTAAACTATCCAGTTCGCTGAGTTTCTCCATGCCTGTCTCCTCTGGGGGCACCTTCAGAATAAGCGAAGTGCTACCATAACGTATCTACGGTAGCACTTCGCTGCGTATTTCACATTTGAAGGATAATCGCTATTTCATGCTCCAGTGAATCACTTCTATCGCAACATTCTTATATCCGATTTCAGTGGTTTCATCTTTCACAACTTCCCATATCTCAAAGCTACCAGAGGTACGGTCACCGATGTCGCTGAAGGAGATAGGACCGGTTGCACCGTCGAATTCCAGTACGGTCAGGGCTTGCCTGATTTTTTCGCCGTCATAAGCTCCGGCTTTCTCTATTGCCTTGGCGGCTGCCCATACCGCATCGTAAGTGGTATCACAGTATACTCCGGGGGCTATACCGTATTTCTCTTCGTAGGCAGCGTTGAAATGTTCGTACACTGAACCTGTGCCGACGGTTCTGGTTCCGCAGACAAGGGCCTTTTCCACGAACTCAGCGCTCTTTGGTTCACCTTCCAGAAGGAGTGCGTAATTGCCGTCGCAGCCGAGCCAGGCAATATCGTCCAGGCCCATCTCCAGAGCCTGTTTGAAGATAAGGACGCCATCCGCAGGATAGGTAACGGCAAGAACTACATCCGGATTGTAATCCGCAATCTGCTGCAACTCGGTGCGGTAGTCCTGCTTGGCGATATCGTAACGTATCGATACCCCGTGTTCTCCCTGCCATCCCGCTTCTTCAAGCCCATCGATAATACCTATTTCCAGTCCTATACCGTAGGTATTATCCAGTACCAGGGTAGCCAGTTTGTTATAGCCTTTATCCAGGACAATTTCGGCTAACAATCGCCCCTGAGCGTCATCACGCAGGCAGGTACGGAAGTACCACTCTGTCCCTTCCGCCTCGGACAGAGCAATACCCGTGGCTGACATTGTTATCAATGGGATGCCGTGTTCCTTGGCGTATGCCATTGCCAGCTCGGAAGTCGGGGTTATCATAGGACCGGCAATCACCTGCACACCGTCTATTTCAACCAGCTTCTTGACTCTATCAAAGCCTTTATCCGGGTCTGTAGCACCATCTTCTGAAACCAATACCACCTGTTTTCCCAGCACACCACCGGCAGCATTGATATCCTCAACCGCCAGCTTGGCAGCATCCAGCATTGTTTGGCCAACGGAACCTAACTCACCGCTGAGTTCCAGTACGCAGCCTATCTTGATCGTCTCCTCTCCACCGCAGGCGGTAACTGGTATGAGCAGGGATAATACGACCACTACCAATAATAATCTTTTAATCATACGCCTCTCCCTTTTTCAAAATTCGACTCTGTATATTGATTTGCTCCTGAAAATAGATCTATATTGGCTACCTCCTTCCTTAGTAAGCTAAATTTAATACCTGAAACAGGCATGTGTCAATCCTTTTTTGATTCTAATCCTAAATAACGCTGTTTCGAAGAGTCCTCGGCAAATAGAGAGGCAGAATCTCCTTCCATAGCACAGGCGCCGTTAACCAGAACATAGCCTCGATTGGAGATACTCAGTACTTTATTCACATTTTGTTCTACTATTGCTATGGCGATGCCGCTTTCTCTTATGCTCTCCATCTTGGATAATATGACTGAAGCCGGCTTGGGCGATAGGGAAGCTAAAGGTTCATCAAGGAAAAGGACTTTAGGCTGTGCCATCACAGCTCTGGCTATGGCCAGCATCTGCCTTTCGCCGCCACTTAGATTACCTGCCAGACCTTTCTTTCTCGCTTCAAGTTCGGGGAACATCTCGTATATTTCGGCTATACCTGCCTTAATAGAGGCTTTGCTTCCTCCGTGATAGGCTCCCATATCCAGATTTTCAGCTATGGTAAGATTGGGAAAAACGTTGTTAATCTGAGGAACGTAGCCTATTCCGAGACTTGCTGCTTGATGGGAGGCTATATTGGTGATGTTCTTCCCTTGATAAAGGACGGTGCCCTGAAATAGCCTGGCGAAACCAAGAAAGCTCTTAATCAACGTTGATTTGCCACTACCGTTGGGTCCCACGATTGCCACGACCTCACCCTCAGCCACCTGAATTGAGACGTCCTGAACGATAATGGCGTCGCCATAACCGGCAATGATATTTTCAGCTGCAAAGATGGGAGTCATTTATTCTTCCCCCAAATATACTGAGTAGAAAGTCGGGTCATCAATTATGGTCTGAGGATGTCCCGCAATTACAATACTGCCTTTATCCATCACGTAAACCCAGGTAGCAAAATCGAATAATATCTCTAACCGGTGTTCTACAATGAAGAAAGTTATGCCGTTGTGGGAGAATTCCTCTAATTTCTGGAATATCTTGTTGGCTAATTCCGGATTTATTCCCGCCGCCGGCTCATCCAGAAGCAAAAGTGTCGGCTTGGCCATAATCCCCCGCGCAACCTCCAGAAGCCTTCTCTGCCCGCCGGAAAGTTCGGCAGCCGGGGAGAAAGCCATGTGGGACAGCTCTACGACCTCCAGAATACCCATAGCTTCATCAATCAATCCTTTCTCCTGCTCCTGCCAGCTCTTCCTCAGGAAAAGGCTGCTAAACAGCCTGTCCCCCTGCTGACCTCGTGCCGCTACCAGCATATTATCCAGTACCGTGAGATTGAAAAAGAGTCGGGGTATTTGAAAGGCGTTTACTATTCCTAATTCATAAATCTGGTGAGGAGCCAGTTTGTTGATGCGTTTTCCCTGAAAATAGATTGCCCCCTTGTCGGGTTCATGAAGTCCGAGAATAATGTTGAACAGGGTCGTCTTGCCGCTGCCGTTAGGCCCCACAAGACCACAAATCCCTTGTTTGATGTCCAGACTCACCCCATTAACGGCGTAAACGCCCCCGAAGTGCTTGCTAACTTCGCTTATCTTTAGTAGAGCTTCTTCCATTGAATACTGACCTTAGTGCCTTTGTCTTGATTCCGCTCTCCTTCAGCAGACCTTGAGGTCTGTAGAGCAGCACAAATATTATTAAAGCACCGAATAAAATATACTGCAAATTGGTCGGGTCGACGGGCAGGGCGATATAGTCCTTGAGAATATTTGTGCCCCGGTCGAAAATCTCCACCAGAGCGGCGCCTATCAATACCCCCCAGTTATTCGCCGGACCTCCCAGAAGGACCATTATCCACACGGTGAAGGTAACCATGGGCATGAACATACCGGGGAGGACGTACTGAAGATACTGGGCGTAAAGCCCCCCGGCTATTCCGGCCATAGCTGAACCCAGCATAAGTGCTTGGGCTTTAAATTTAGACCTGTTCTTACCCAGTGCCTCGGCGGCTACTTCGTCTTCCCTTATGGCTCGCATTGCCCTGCCGTAAGGTGAGTTGGCTAATAATTGGACTACCAGGAAACAGATACCCAGACAGAAAAAGACCAGGCCTATATTCTCCAGGCGGTAAACAAGATGAGAACCCGCCCAGGGGAAAATAGGAAGAACTCTTATTCCCCAATCTCCTCTGGCAAGCCAGTACTCGGATTTAACAATCAGCCTCAGGATTTCCCCGAAGGCTAACACGGCTATAGCTAAATAATCCGCTCTCAGTCTGAGCGCCGGTAAAGAAACAACCAGACCGAAAATAGCTGAGATTAGCCCACCCGCGATAAGGCAGAGATAAAAGGGAACGCCAGCTTGAGAGAGAAGGGCATAGGTGTAAGCGCCGACAAGGAAGAAAGCCACCTTGCCGAAATTTGCCAGTCCGGCGAAGCCGAACTCCAGGTTCAGGCTTAGAGAGATTATGCCGAAGATGCCTATATAGACGATGACATCAAGTCCATAAAGTAAGGGACCCAAATCAAGCCCTCCTGAAAAGCATAGCTAATCCCTGCGGCCTCACAATTAAAGTAATTATCAGAATCAGGAATGCTATACCGATGCGATATGTCGTTGAAACTCCCAGGGCTATTAAACCCGCTACTCCAAAATTTTCTGCCACTCCGATGATAAAAGCAGCGGCTATGGCGCCATAGAAATTACCGATACCTCCAAGAATGGTAACGGCGAAAGTTGGTAATATAATGCCCCAGCCTGTCATCGGCCAGACCTGAGTGTCAGCGCCTCTAAATATGCCGGCAACGGCAGCCAATCCGGCGCCGAGAAACCAGGTTACCCAGATTATCCGGTCGACATTGATACCAGAAGCTAAAGCAAGCTCCGGGTTGCTGGCGCTTGCCCTGATAGCTTTGCCTAACTTGGTATTCATCAGAAGGAAGTGGACGGCAAGTGACAGGGCTAGGGCGGCAAAGATGAGCCACAACCACAGGCCTGTAATCCTGAGTGGGCCTACATCGAAGGCAGACCAGGTGGCTGTAAAGTGCAGGGGTTTCCATGTCCATATAGCGCCGATGGTATGCCTGAGGATGAAGCCCATGGCTATAGAAGCTACCATAAGGTGTATAATGCTGGCTCCTCTTTTCGCCAGTGGCTGAAAAATACCCCGGTAACACAGAAACCCTGCTATTCCGGAAGCAAGGAAGGCAACAAGCAGAGCCAGTGGTAAGCCTAACCCCAGTTGTACGGAAATAAAATAACCAACAAAAGCACCCAGGGTGATAAATTCAGCGTGAGCAAAATTAGGGAATTTAGACAGACCATAGGTTAAAGTAAGACCTACGGCTCCGATAAGGTACAGGCTACCGGTAATGACCGAATTAAAAAGTATTTGTGACCAGTTAATTGCCATGCTTAATCAGACCGAGCTTTACTATGAGTGGATATTCGTGCAACAGTCTTATTAAATATAAATGATATTGAGTGCATAATCAACCGGTATTGTCCGGACCAGCCATATATTGATTGTAATTATTGCGTGCTTTTATGTATTTGAAATCGCCTTTTAGTTTAGTGCAGATTATTTTATCCGGTTAAAGCCGTTTTTGCATCTTGATATGTCCTATACCCGCTTCCCGGAATGGTGAACCCGATTCCTTAAAACCGCAGGACTTATAGAAGCCGATAACCGGGTATTGGGCATGGAGAAACACCTGATTTATCTGCCTGTTTCTTAAAATTTCGTCCAGAAAGTTGATTACTCCGGTCCCAATTCCTTTGCGGCGGAAAGGTTTTAAGATAGCCATCCTCTCTATTTTTGCCTGACCGGCAGCTAAAAATAATACCCTGGCGGTACCGATAACTGTGTCCCCGTCTCTGGCTATCATATGCAGTGCTTTCCCGTCATTGCCATCGAGTTCTATATCTTCTGAGATACCCTGTTCTTCAACGAACACCTGCCTCCTCACCTCGAAGGCGGATTTCAGTTCGCTGTCGTTTGTCACTAATTTATAGCTGATTTCGCCCATATCGGTATGAATATGATATTTTGTAAACTCGTTCTTAAAGCCATGCTTACATTAGCTCTGGTGTAACGTCAGGGAGATTGTTACACGGATAACGGAGCGTCATTTATTTCCTAGATTCTACGTTTCGCGTGGAGTCATAACGATGATAGCTATGACTGCCAGACCTAGTATGCAAAACATCCCGTAAGTTAAATGACCTTCAATCCAGTTGAGGGTAGCCATCGGATAATTTATCCATGTGAGTATCAGTCCGATGCTACCGGCAACAAATAACAGTATTCCTACAATCGTGCTCAGTATTATCATAACCGGCCTCCCTGAAGTTATAATTCATCAAGCATATTAAGGTAAATATTTTACTATATTTCTTAACAATAAAGTAGACTATCAGGTCGCGGTAAAGATTATATATTCTATGATTTGCACGAATGCAAATTCTATTCTAAAGGTACTATCTATCAAATAACTCCGGCTACCAATCCCCTATAAGGAAATATCTTTACCTCCTTTCAGTTTCTCAATATAACTTTCCGGAGGTTTGCTGCCCGTGTTCATCTTTCGTCCCTCAGCCTGTTGCAGTACAATGTCAACCTTGACGATAATAATACCACGGGTTGATAATAAGCAAAATAAAAAGGAGATTGGAAAATGGGTCTATCAAGCTTTTCATTGGAGGGCAGGGTAGCTGTTGTGACAGGTGCCGGCGGTGTATCGGGGATGGGCAGAGCTACTGCTCTGGCTTTTGCCGATGCCGGGGCTGACGTTGCTGTTTCCGACTTAATCGTCAAAGCGGAAAACTGGGACCTGGAAGGTACCGCCGGGGAAATACGGAAGCTGGGACGGCGTTCTATAGCCGTCCAGGCTGACCTCACCAGGGAGAGTGAGGTGGATAATCTGGTCAAAAAGGTGGTGCGGGAGTTCGGCACGATTGACATTCTGGCAAATGTTGCCGGCGTCCCCGCCAACGCACCGCTTATGGAGATGACTCGCGACCTGTGGGACAAAGGGCTTGACGTTAACCTCAGGAGTGTCTTACTCTGCTGCCAGGCGGTGGGCAAAATAATGATGGAGCATAAGAAAGGCAGCATAATTAACTGGTCCTCATCGGCGGGACTCCGGATGGGCGTTCTGTCCGTATACGGCATAGCGAAGATAGGAATCAGGCACCTGACTGCATGGGTAGCCAGCGAGCTGGGCCCTTATAATATTCGCTGTAATGCCATTGCCCCCGGTTTAATCGAGACGGATTTCGGCTTCGTCGGCGTCGATGGCATCAGGGAAGACGATACCCCTCGCCGTGGGATTGACTACGGGGAACGTGTAAAAACCATACCCCTGGGGAGAATCGGCGATGCCGGTGATGCCGCCGATGTTGCTCTGTTCCTGGCTTCGGATGCATCCCGCTATGTTACGGGACATACCATTCCCGTTGGTGGGGGTATTATAATGATTTAGGTTTTACGGTAATGAGGTACTGGCAGTAAACGGAGATTCTCTCTTAATATACCACATTTGACATACCCGTAATCAGCAGCATAATCTAAGGTTGAGGTTAAGATAGTATTAAAAGCGACTGGGAGTTCGACCACGTGGGACTTGTAGTCAGGGACCTGGATGAGGTCCTTGCTTACTATCCATCCATAGGTATAGGCGTAAATATAGGCCCATTGAGCCCGAATGCGGTTTGGCCTGTTCCCGGTTCACCCGAAGAAGAGCCTTTGCCTACAACGATGACGGTTTACGGTAAGCCCTTCATTCGTCACGCGGGACCGGCTGACCCGGAGGCAGTTAATGTCAGTAAGATAATTGCCAATCTCCAGGTAGGCTCGCTGGTGATTGAGTGTATTCAGGGTCGTCTTGATGGTAATGGTATGAACGACGACTTCTTCAGGGATTACGGCGACGGCATCAGCCACATCTGTTACAATGTGCCCGACCCCGAGAAGGAGACGTCCGAACTGGTCGAGAAAGGCACCGAGATAGTTATGAGCCTGGAACAGGAAGATAAGATTGTTGAGAACTACCTGGGCACCGGCAGGTACGGCAATATCTGGCTCTCGTTTCGGCCGCCGGCAGGTAAGTGGCACAAAGCGTGGCAGGCGCATAACAGGGCGCATCCTCTCGTAAGCAACTGGATATTCCGCGGCATGGGCGTGGCGACCAGAGACCTGGATAAGGCTGTGGAGTATTATCAGCACCTGGGCATAGCTGCACTGCAGCCCGAGGCCATGCTTGATAGCAGCTCATCTCCTGACTTCAAAGTACATGGGCTTACCGGTTCCGTAGCCAGAGCCAGAACCAGGGCAGCCTCGGTAGGTTCGGTGATATACGAGTTCGCCCAGCCTCTTGAAAGAGAGACTACCTGCGGAGAGTTCCTGAGCAAGAGAGGCGAAGGCGCTTACAGCCTTAACTTCACGGTAGATGACCTTGAGAAGGAAACAACCAGGCTGGTATATAGAGGGATTCGCGTGGTTCTCAGCGGGAAAACCGAGAACGGCAATGCCTTTGCCTGTTTCGATACCCGTAAAGTCGGCAATATGATGGTGAAGCTGGTACAGGAAGGTTAAGAAACAATAACCTCACAATTGAAGTACATAGTGAAATACTTATTGTAAAATCGGGGGTTTCAGGATGACTGAAAGGTGGATACGGACAGGCAGCAGAGTTGTCTTTATAGGCTTACTCTCCGCTATGCTGCTAGCGGAAGCAGGGTGTGCCGGGGCGGTATCCATTCGAAAACCATATTCCAGTATAGACCCGTTTACTGACGATCATGTCGCCACGGTACGTATCGTCATGAGCGAAGAGGACTGGGATTCTCTAACGACCAATGCTTATGCGAAAGAATATTACAAAGCCGATTTCTGGTTTGATGATGAGCTTGTACCGAATGTTGCCGTCAGGACCAAGGGCAACGCTTCGCTTATGGAGACTGTCCACTGGAATAGTCCCCGCTTTCCGCTGGCGATTGATTTTAACCTGTTCAACCGGGCACGCCATTTCCACGGCATGCAGAAAGTGCATTTCAACAACGGCTGGAGCGACCCTACCCTCCTCAGGGATGTCATTTCATACGAGATTTTCGCCGAAATGGATGTTCCCTCCCCACGCGCATCTTTGGTCGACCTCTGGGTAAATGATATGCACCTGGGGGTGTACACCATGGCGGAAGCGGTGGATAAATCTTTCCTCCAGCGTCACTTTGCCAATGCCAATGGTAACCTGTACAAACCGGAGGTAGTCTCGGCACGCCTGGACTGGACGGAAAAAGACGCCTATAAAACCCTTACTTCCATATTCGGCCCGACCCAGACGCAGCCGGAGGAGGACCCTATCCTGAAGATTAATATCGGCGGAGGACCGCTTCTGGACATCCTGAAAGTTATGGATGCAGTGGATACATTCCCGGCTTTCGCATCTGCTGACCAGTCGCAGGCTCCTCTTACATCTCCTGCCGTAATGCAGCGAAACCTTATCGAGGGTGCCGGACTGAAGACCAATACGAACAATTCGGACTACTCCGGCCTGTTCAGATTCCTTGATGTTTTAAATAATGAGCCTGACGAGACTTTCCCGCAGGAAATAGAGAAGGTGCTGGACGTGGATGAAGCGCTACGGTTTTTCGCGGTATCCGCCTGCATCGTGCACCTGGATAACTATATCGGCATCGGGCATAATACCTATCTATATGAGGTTAACGGTAAATTTTCCATTATCCCCTGGGACCTGAATATGACTTTCGGCACGTTTAACGGTGGTATTCTTAAAGACGGCATTATCAATTATTATATCGACGAACCTACTGCCGGCCCGATGAACAGGTTCCCCCTCGTCGACAGGCTGTTATCTTACCAGCCCTACCTGGAAAAATACCGGGGCTATATCCAGGAATTGCTGGATGGCCCGTTTTCCCTTGACGTTATCCTGCCGCGTGTCGACCGTTGGGTGGAACTGGTGCGGCCTTATGCCAGGGCAGATACCGAGATGTTTTACACCTACGAAGACTGGGAGCGTTGCCTCACCGAGGACCTGAGACCGCCGGATGTTTTCGAGGGCTGGCAGGCGGGTGGACCCTCGCCGACGCTTCCGTTCTTTCTTAGCTCCAAAGAAAGCTCTGCCATGCGTAAAAATTTCGGCGTCAGAAGCCTTTTCGAGCTATTGGGGCGTACTTTTACCCCCGATGAACTCGATAAGCTCAGGGAATGCCTTGAAGATGAAAACTACCATCTGTTACTGCAAAATCTATTCGGGCCGCTTGAAGCCCCCCAGCCCCCGCGCCAGCCCGGCTTCGGGCCGAACTCGCTCGGCTTAAAGACTGTTATCGCCAGGCGTTATGAGTCGGTCAGACAGCAGCTGAACGGTGAGAGACCAAGCCGCGGCGTCTACGGCAGCGGCAACGGAGGTAGCATGTGGCTGGCGGACATGTTTCGCGTCCCCTGATAACGGAGAGCGCGTATTACCTTGTATCCTGAACAGCACAAGCTCCCCCGGCTTAAAAATTCAGTAGATATCCGATAGCAGCGGAGTGTTACCTCTGTTAAAAGACTAACTTTACTTTCTATCTACTATCGAACCCGTGACCTTAGAACAGAACAACTATCAAAAAAAAGGGTACTATTCGGTTTCGATTGATATTTTTACTCACCCCCTTTCTAGCCAGGAAAGCCTCTCAGCCAGTACCAGTGGTTCTGGCAGGAAAGGGGTTCATCCTGAAGGTTCACCCTGAAGGGTTCATCCTGAAGGTTCACCCTGAAGGGTTCATCCTGAAGGTTCACCCTGAAGGGTTCATCCTGAAGGTTCACCCTGAAGGGTTCATCCTGAGTCCGCCTATGGCGGATGAAGGGATACAGGGGATAGGTAATAATAAACAACCAGATGCAAACAGAACCAAAAAAAGTGGTAGAATCAATATTATTTATGATTCTACCATCTAAATCTATCCGGAATTTTTTCAGACGGTTCGATAAAGGGATATGGATTCTTACGCTGGTCGACCTGATTAACGCCGCTGGCTTTTCCACCTGTGTTCCCTTCCTCTCTCTTTACCTGTACCAGGAGCGCGGCGTTGCTATGACACTCGTCGGCACGGCCTTCCTTGCCAGCGGACTAATCTCGGCTGTGACCCAGATGATAGGCGGATACCTTTCAGACAGGTACGGACGTAAGAAAATCATACTCATTTCGATGAGTCTGAATATCCTCAATAACCTCGGTATGATAGCCATGATATCGTTATCCGCCCCTGTCTGGGTAATACTTGTTGTATATATTATTGGCAGAGCGGCCGGGATGACAGCCCGTCCGGCTTTATCGGCGATGGTGGTAGACCTCGCTGATAGAGAAAGATTAACAGAGACGTACGGTCTACTCCGTGTCGGACGGAACCTTGGCTGGGCATCCGGACCCGCCCTCGGCGGTTATCTTGCCACATTCCTTTCCTACGCATGGCTTTTCGCCACTGCTGTCCTGATGAATACCATCGCTTTTTTCATTATCCTGTTCGCTCTCAAGGAATTCTACAGCAAAACACCTGAGCATATTGAGATACGCAGCATTTTCTCTGTGGCTAAAAACAAATCGTTCGTGCTATTCACCGGTTTATGTCTCTTGGTCTTCCTCTGTATGGCGCACCTGGGCAGCACGTTATCCGTCTTTACCGTTGACCGTCTTGGATTCTCTACATCTGACTACGGTCTTCTGCTTACCACCAACGGGCTCTTCGTCGTGCTCTTTCAGTATCCTGTGGCTTTTGTAATCAGCAGGTTCAGAAAATACCATGTCCTGATGCTGGGCAGCCTGCTGTATATGATAGGATGGCTCTATATGGGCTGGACTACCAGTTTCGGATGGGCGGTAATAGCAATAGTTATCGTTACCACAGGAGAGATAATATTTTCACCGGTAGCCACGGCGGTAGTCGGTGAACTGGCTCCACATGATAAAAGAGGGCGTTATATGGGATTCTTCGGATGGAGTGAGACAATCGGTATGTCGTTAGCTCCTCTGGTAGGTGGTATTCTGCTTGATACGTTCACCGATACTCCTAACCTGGTCTGGGCACCGATTGCCGCTTTCGGATTTATCGCCGCAGCCGGTTTCTTCTGGTGGGGCAGGAGAGTCAGAAGCAATATCTAGCCTTACTTTCCAATAAAGGTTCGATTTTCACCTGTTGGTAATTACTTATACATACCGTATTCCAGGGCGGCTTCCATAAAGACGCGCAAATTTTCCGGGTTCTCCGCTTCGTTTACCGCAGCACCGCCAGACAGAACGTAACCACCACCTGGAGCGCAGGTTTCGATAAGCCTGCGACAGGATTCTTTTACCTCTTTAACTGTGCCGGTACTCACTAGCGAGGAGGGCACGTTTCCACCAATACAGCACGTACCGCCAACAATCTTTTTCTTGTCTATGAATCAATACTCACTTACAAATCAACCGGGACTGGATCACCCGTCATGTTCTGCATAGACCAGGTGGAGGCCATTACGGGCTTCAGTCTGAATGTGGCTAGATAGTCCAGGCCGTGTTTTTCAATATTCGGTTGTAAAAACGGGTACTTGTCTACGATTTCCTGCTTGAGTGCGTTGTCTTTTAACTCCTCCACCCGACCACTGACCCTTAACTGGATATCGTTGGCGAAGTAGCAGACTTCTGTTTCCGGGTTGGCAAGTAGCTGTTTACAAACGTTTTTAGGATAGCTGGTGAAATAAATTATACCGTTCTCGTCCGCCCGGTGCATTCCCATGCCGCGAACGTGCGGCTTGTCGCCTTCCACCGTAGCCATGTAGCCCGTGGGATTTACCGTGATGAAATCGTACATTTCTTTTTTATTCATTATTACCCTTCTTAAATTTTAATATTCGGAATTTTAGTCTGAAAATTATTTATTGTCAAGTAAATTACACTAACTCTCTAATCATGATACCTGTTAATTATGATTTCGCTATGACTTAAGAGTCACCGATTTACGACTCCATGTGACTATTTGGCTTATTGTTCAATCTAGCTTTATAAAAGAGCCCATTTTTCACTAATAATGCTGTTATATATTTGCTTTAGTTTCAGGTCTTATGGTTTTATAAGTACCTTCATTCCTTTTCCAGCAAGGAGGTCATGGTATGACTCGTTTATTTCCTCGATAGGCCTGATTGAAATCAGGGGTTCCAGTTCAAGCTCGGATAGAAGGTTTATAGACCTCGGGAAACAGTATGGGGAAATAACGACGCCTTTGATAGTTATTTCTTTTCCATTCATATGTAAAGCCGGAACACTTATCTCGGTACCGAACGGATACACCGCTACCCAGACTACTATTCCACATTTGTCCGCCAGGTCCAGCGCCTGCTTGGCAACAGCGGGTTTCCCGCTGGCATCTACAACCCGGTCGAATCCTCTGCCCTCGGTGAGCTTATTGGCCGCCTCATGCAGGTCTTCTTTTGTGGGGTCGACCACTACGGTTGCGCCTAGCTGTTTTGCCAGTTCTCTCCGGCTGGCTACCGGCTCTGAGACCAGGACTTTAGCCGCACCGGCCTTCAAGGCTACTTCCTGTGTCAGAATACCTATCGGTCCGGCACCCAATATAGCCATCGTACAGCCCGGTTTAACTTCGGCCTGGTCAACGGCGTGAACGGCAACTGATAACGGCTCCAGTAAAGCTCCTACTTCAAGACTGACATTATCCGGGAGTTTATATACTGCATTAGCATGGTACAATGCGTACTCGGCATAAGACCCCGTGGCAGGAATTACCCTTTCACAAAAGTGCTCCATCATATTCCGGCAGTAATAGCACGTGCCGCATGGAGTACGGAAATTCATGGCTACTCTCTGTCCTACCTCAATTCCCTTTACATTGCTGCCAATAGCGGCAACCGTTCCCGAAGCCTCGTGTCCGCCGATTCTTGGGCCCATATCCACTCCCCGGGGAGGTTTACCAGGCTGCGGGGATCTGGATATATACTCGGGGTCGATACTATGGAGTTCGCTACCGCATATTCCGCAATAAGCTATTTTCACTTTTACCCAGTCGGGCTCCGGTTCCGGTGGTTCCGGAACATCCTGTACTGTAAGACCACCACCCTCCTGTATTAAAGCTGCTTTCATAATCACATTGCCTCCTCTAAATGCTGTTCCTATCTTTACTCATTTTATAACATTCGGAAATGCGAGTTATACGTATATTTTTGTTGTGCTAGCTTCTACTGACATCTATATTACCACGTGTTCATCCCGATGTTTTCATAAACGTAATTATCCAGCTATCAGATTGCGTAAGCTGTTAATATGATATATTATTTTCTAACAAAACCCTGGGGAGGAATACATATGGATTTTCAAGTAGTTACAATTTCCGTATCGGATCTGTCCGTTTCAAAACAATTCTATGAAGGAATACTTGGATTCGAGCCTGGTATATTATATGAAAAATGGCAAGAGTACAAACTCGAAAGTATTGGAGGATTTGGGATTATTGAAGAACGTAATCTTGCACGTAATCCATCAAAGGACATAATTAATTTTAAAGTTTCTAATGTCGAATTGCTTTGGAGTCAGGTAAGAGATCGAGTTAAAGTAGAATCAGAACTACAGAAGATGCCATGGGGTACGTATAAGTTCGTTATAATTGATTCAGATGGCTTTCGCCTCGGTTTCGTCGGGGAGTAAAGACTGGGTACTAGAGAATATAACCATTTTGCCAGCAAATAATATACTTTATCTTTCTCTAAATACTGAAGCTAAACGGTATAGCCCACGAGTACGCATCACTGGACAAACGTCCCGATAATTTCTAGTGACAAACAACCATCTATGCAGTTATAATTGTTCACTCTTTGGTATTTCGGGTGAACATTATTGCTGAATCGTAGAACTTGTTATCAACTTATTTTATTATTTCTCTTAGTTACCTGTCTGTCGTGCCTTATTTTAGCTTGTTGCTCTAGAAACGACTTACTAGATACAGAAGATCTTAGCGATAATCAGACTTTTATACTGAGGAGGGGTATTACACATTTCACTTTTGAGTTTCCATCCTGTTTTAGGACTAATTGTGTTGAAGTGCGTGATGATTTAGGTTATACACATTTGTGTTTCACTGGTCCTGGAGTCATACTTTCGCAAGGAGGGGAAGTTAACACATCTATATCGTTTCTTATTGAAGAGAAAAACAGTGCTATTCCTGATGCTAAAGCTGCTATAGAGTATGATATTTCCTTTCTTGAAAGTTTACCCTTAAAAGATTATCAGTTGCTAGAAAGATCCACATTTGTCATTAATAATATTGTTGTAGAACAATTTATCAACTACCAAGATGCAGGAGTTCGCGAATATCCGGAGGATCCTGAGCCTGAACCTATGCCAACTATCCAAAGGCAATTATATTTCGAGTTGGATAATATGATATGGAGTATTACAATAGGTTCAAATCAGGCTGTCGCTGATATAGCCGAACAAATTTTAGTTAACCTTCTCTATTCTTTGAGAATCCTTGATTAAATTGTTATCTGAAACTCAAACCGTATCACATAGCTATACGCATGACAAACGTCTCGTTAATCACCAAGCGGTAAAAACATAAAGCAATTCAGAGCGAGAAGCTTTTGCTTCTCGCTCTGTATTTTGTTAACATGTTTTGCTGCTTACTTCTAAAATACTCGTATTATCTGTCCTTCATCAATATTGAAGAAGGTGGATAGCAATGAAAAAAGGGGGAGGGACAGGAATTGAAGGCAGTAATCGTTGAGAAATACGGAGAAGCCGTATTGAAGGAAATACCTCTCAGAGAGATAGGCCCGGAAGAGGTCAGGGTGAGAATTGCCTACTGCGGTGTAGGCGGAGTAGACCCTTTTATTATCAGCGGGGGAGTCCCCTTGCCGTTACCCTGGCACATGGGCTACCAGGCTTCAGGTATCATCGAAGAACTTGATAAGGAAGCGACCGCCCGGGGACTGAAGGTTGGTGACAGGGTTGCTCTGGACCAGTACCGCTACTGCGGGTCGTGCTATAACTGTATGCATGGTCGTGAAACATTCTGTGAGAATCGCAACTATCCATACGGATATCTGGATGCCATGATGGCGGAATACATTGTCGTACACCAGAGGCAGGCCTGGAAATTACCGGATTCCATTTCCCTCGAAGAGGCAACTCTTACCGAGGTCGTGGGTGCATCGATGCCTGCAATCGAGCTAGCACCGTTTAGATTTGGTGACAGCATCATGGTAATTGGTGCCGGTACCTGCGGTCTTATTATATTACAGCTGGCAAAATTACATGGTGGAACGAAACTCACCGTCGTCGAACCTATTGAAGCTAAAAGGAAACTGGCGTTGAAACTCGGCGCAAATCATGTTATCGACCCGAAAAACCAGGACGTTGTGGAAGAAGCCATGAAACTGACGGATAACCGCGGTTTCGACCGGGCGATAGAAGCTTCAGGTGATTCTAAAATGATTCCTCTTTGCATAGACATGTTGGCGAGGTGCGGCAGAATAGTCCTTTTTGGAATCTATCCTGATCACCCCAAGCTCGACATAGATGTCGATAAACTCTGGTTCAAGGAAGCTGGAATACAGGGGGTTTTCGGACAATCAAACCTGTTTCCGAGAGCTGTCGATATACTGCCCAGCCTGGAACTTAAGTCTATGTTAGGGCCGGTCTATCCGCTTGAAAAATGGCAGGAAGCAATTGATGCACATAAAACAATGGAGTATGCAAGGGTACTAATAAAATGCACTTAGTCTTTACCAGCACGGGAGATTACCCGATTGAATAACATTTTTTTTGAGAGGAGGATTAAATGAAAGCCGCAGTGTGCTATGAATTCAATACACCCCTGGTAGTGGAGGAGGTAGATTTGGACCCGCCGCAGGAGGGAGAGGTTAAGGTTCGAATCAGTGCGACCGCAGTATGCCATAGTGACATCCATTGCATTAAGGGAGAGCTCCCCGGGACACTACCCGGCGTTCCCGGTCATGAATCGGCAGGTTATGTGGAAGAGGTGGGGGCAAATGTTACATCGGTAAAGCCCGGCGACCGCGTCATTATATCGACGGTAACGACGGGCTGTGGGCAGTGCTACTATTGCAATATCGGTCTGCGTCATCTCTGTGAAAGACGTGCTCCGATGAAGCCTCATCATCGGAATAAGGACGGAGTCCCGATGCTGCCGATGGCCGGCCCGGTGGGCGGATTTTCCGAATATACTGTGGTATCCGAGACACAGGTTGCCGTAATCCCTGAAGATTTACCCATGGATAGGGCGGCGCTTATATCCTGCGGAGTGCTGACAGGGTATGGAGCAGTGGTTAACCGTGCCAAAGTCGAGCCGCTGAAGAGTGTTGTCGTCATGGGAACCGGAGGCGTCGGCCTGAATGCCATTCAGGCGGCCGCTCTTGTAGGAGCCAATCCGGTGATAGCGGTAGACATCCTGGATAAAAAGCTGGATTTTGCCAGGAGCTTTGGTGCCACCCACGGTGTTAACTCCGCCACCGAACAAGACCCGATTGCTAAAGTTATAGAGCTGACACACGGCCGGGGTGCCGATTATGTTTTTGTTACCGTCGGTAACGTCAAAGCCCTCCGCCAGGGTTTCGATATGGCCGCCCCGCGCGGGATGACGGTTATAATCGGTCTGGTGCCGATGAAGGACACCATATGCTTCAGCACTTTCGACTTCCTCGGAGGGGAAAAGGTACTTACTGCCTGCGGCGGTGGCTCTCCCCGGTTAAGGATAGACGTCCAGAACATCATTGAGCTTTACCGGGATGGACGCCTTAAATTAGATGAGCTAATCACCGGATATTATCCTCTAGAACAGATAAACGCCGCTATAGAATCTGCCGAAAAGGGTGAAGCAATTCGCAACATCATAATGTTCGAGTAATTATCAAAGTGTTCAGGAGGCTACCAAAAAAGCTACTGCTGGATAGCATTACGCTATCAGAAGGTCTGCCAGCTTTTTCACGCTATCGAGGTTTTCCAGGTCTTCCACCATCTTCAATACTTTCTCCGCATTCTCCCCGGATATAGTATTGGAAAATTCGATATTAGTCCGGTATTTGGCGAGCAGTACTTCCCTGGATATCGGATTCCTGGGGTCTCCCCTGGCGATTTCGGTAAACCGGTCGAACTCTCGGCCGTCTTTCATGATTACCTTTACCCTGCCGCTCTCCATAGTCCCTTCCGTCAGTTCCGCCATGGTTATCTTTTTAATAAAATCGCTGATAGCCGTGTCCCGGATTGCTTCCTCGGTAAAGTGCTCCGGCCGTGAGCTTCCCCTCACCAGTACATTAGCCACGTTATACTGGACACTGAAACCGGCACTGGCATGCGGGGAATTCATGATTCTAAACGGCTGCCCGATAATATCGTGTAAAGCTCCGGCAGATGCATACAGGATAGCTTTTTCTATATCATCGCCGGATATATCATTCTCATTTACTATATCCACCGCGCAATCGATTGCCGCGTGGTTCATACGGCAGCAGGGGTACGGCTTGAATGTCCCGTCACTGTAGTATTCCTTACCCAGGTCTTTCGTGAGAAGCTCAGGATTACGGATACCATCGGTAAACATGCTGTAGTATCCGCCTTCAGCAAGCAATGCGTCCTGAACTCCCGACCAGCCGGCTCGGGCTAACTGGATACAAAAGACGGCATCCCGTGCCGATGTTCCCTGTGACAGTTTGAAACCGGTGGTCGTTTCACTAATCATCCGCTGAGCGCCACCCAGATGGTCCAGTATCAGGCCGAATGCGTTCCTCATCTGCGAATGGTCCAATCGAATGAGTCTCCCCGCGATAGCGGTAGCCCCGAAGGAATTCGCCTGCCCGACATGGTCATACCCTCTGCGCGTGCCGGAGCCCTTACCTGCCAGCAGTACCCGGGTCGCCATATCATCGCCCACCAGCAGTGAAACGAGCAATTCCTTGCCGCTCACATTCTGCATATCTCCCAGGGTAAGAGCTGTCATAGTCGTGGTGCCGCTGATGTGCCCCGGAATCTGTTCACCGTCCACAACCGGGCTTACCGGCTCGAAATCAAATGAGCGGCAGATAATGCAGTTGACCATAGCTGCGGTTGGAGCAGGCACTTTATCTCCGTGGATGAATATCCTGGCTTCCGGCTTGCCTCCCCAGTCCCGGACTATGCCGAGAAGTTCGGGGTTGCCGGTATCGTTCGCCCCGCAAATCATGCACCCGATAGCATCGAGCAGGCGGTCTTTGGCGTGGGCGACGGCAGCAGGAGGAATGTTCTCGAATTTCGTTTCCAGTATATTGGCAATCATCCTGTCCAGATGGGTGCCCTGTTCATCATTGCTCATGGATATTCTCCTGTCCCTATTGTCCCAGAAGTTCGGTAAGTTCGGTTATATCTTTGATGTTTTCAAAGTCTGCTACCATGCCCTTCATCCGGGTTATTACTGCATCTGTGTAATTTGCGTAGCGTGCGCACTTCCTGAATTTAGCTTCCCGTTCTTCGGGCGATTGGGGATTCTGTGGTTCGCCCTTGGGATGCTCAACTTTGTAGCTGTATGTATTGCCGTCCTTCATCTTCAGCACGATTTCCTGGAAGCCGAACGGTCCCGTAAGTTCTTCCCGCTGGATGGTTTCCCACTTTATCTTCTTCATCAGGTCGACGGTATCCGGGTCTTTTACCGCTTCTTCAGTGAAGAACTCGAATTCGATACCACCGTGAATCAATGACCGGCACAGGCAGTATCCCAGGTTGAACCTTCCCTGCACGCCGGTCTCCGGGTAAGTCGTGTCTTCATTTCGGGTAAAGGGAGTACGGAAATCGATTTCCTCTATCTGCCGCCAGTCAATGGAGTGTTTTTCCCTGAGCTGCTGCCCGGCATATACTCCGAAATGGGCGATATGAGCACAGGGATAGTACTTACACATCAAGCCCGGATTGATGAGGTTCCACGGATTGCCAAGCATATCCAGTTTTTCCTGCTGTTCTTCTTCCGAAAGGGGCTCCAGGTTGCCGGAGAAAGCGTTATAATAACCGGCGTGCCCCTCGATGGGATCCGGGCCGGTGGAATCATACCCTTTCTGAGCCAGTATTACAGCTTCGATACCGTTCCTGGCGGCATTACCTCCATGAATGTGTGCCGCAAAAGAGCCGAAATTACGTATCAGGCTGCAGGCCATCGTGGAGGCGATTCCCAGGGCATTTTTCATTTTAAGCTCGTCAAACTTAAAAAGCTTGGACAATCCAATAGTTGCACCGATTACTCCGAGCGTTCCCGTCCATTCCCAGCCGCGATTGCCCACTCCGCTTTTAACGATGAGCAGCCCTGTTTTTCCATAGGCTTCGACGCCGAGGCAATACGCCGTTATCAGGTCTTTCCCTGACATATGGTACTTTTCACCAATTGTAAGAAGTCCGGAAAAAGTTCCGGCAGTTGGATGCGCCAGTCCTGCACTGGGGAAATCGAGGCAGTCATCATAGTCCTGAGTGTGAGCCGAGGTGCCGTTAGCCAGGGCTGCCAGGGCGCAACTGGCCTTAAATCTTCCGCCGATGACCGTCGCTTCTTCGGGTGACCGGCTTTCTTTAACCATTTCGCTGATTATCATGCCGGATGGTTCCTGGCTGCCGGACATCGTAACTGCCAGATAATCGAGTATCGCTGATTTTGCCGCCTTTACAACCTCCTGCGGAATGTCTTCGTAATTCGTCCGGTGGATAAAATTGCATAGCCCTTCTGTAAACATTTTCTTTCCCCCTTTAGTTTGCCGTAATAAATAACTATTCTAAATCCATTACCGGGTTTTGTATAGTGCTCGGCTTACCGCCATAGAGAAGTACGCAGTTTGGTTAAGAGGATACGAAGCTGCCATTAAATACTTTATTCCAAATGGCGGATTTGCATTTAGAATATCATATTTGTATCTTAAGTGTATCCCTTTGCGGCTCGTTTATTTTTTAAGTGTAGTTGGGCAGAAGCCAATTTCTCCTGAAATAATCCTAAAGTATGTTTAAGAACTACAACAATCCGTCACTTAGTGTAATTGATAAACAACTACTATAAATATTATTCAATAACAACAATGTCCCAGATATGTAATGCAGGAACGGTGATTCCCTCGGCACTATCAAATACTACCCCTACGGCGGTACACGCTCCGGCTCCGTCCCCACGGATAAAAAGTTTACAGGCCAGAGGCTGGATGAGGGGACAGGACTATACTACTACGGAGCGAGGTATTATGATGCCAGTATTGGCAGGTTTATAAGCGCGGATACATTCGTGCAAAGTGAAAACGGTCAGAGCATTGTTACGTCGTTTCTGACTGTTAATATTATCCCGCAAGGTCTAGGAGATATACACGCTCCGAGAGTAACTCTCCCAGATCCTTCTC
>Ga0315543_1001302_pt1 | contig 27405 bp, 26 predicted proteins | sample SalMarSW160210MG_2_FD_203098 | JGI IMG/M metagenome (GOLD analysis project Ga0315543, IMG submission 203098) | Salt marsh sediment microbial communities from the Plum Island Ecosystem LTER, Massachusetts, United States - Salt Marsh Sediment SW1601-210 ... | reverse complement strand
GCAACTCGGCCTCAGGCAGCCTTTGAAGGGGCCTCTTGAACGTCAGCACTAGTCCATAACCTGTCAATTAACCGCTGAAACCGGGGGCACTATCCTGGTAGACCCCGTTTTTCAACACCCTCTGGTGTGTTACTAGCGGCTATCGCGGCACTGGAGCAAGCGGGGGAGTTGTTTTGTGGCATCGCACTGCACGGGCCTGCGAGGCGCCAGGCGAGGGTTTCCAGCCGCCGGAGGTGGGTTAACAGACAACAGGTCAAGTCTAAGGAACCCTCCCCGGCTCGGCCTGATTACCTTTGCGGACGCGCTCAAATCATCGATCCGACCGGCTCAACTTCCAGGCACAGTGGCCAAGAGCACGATACCCCACGACGCCCAGGTTAGACAGGATCTGGGGCATCTCCGTCTCCGACCGCTTTTTGACAGGATTAACAGGATTGACAGCATCAGTCCACACCATCCTGTCCACGCTTGTATTGCCGGAATTTCCGTTTGACCTGTACAGATGAACCAAAGTTAAGCAGTAAGCCTATATCAACGCCCGTCGCGGTGAGATAATTGACTAGTTGCACCTCGTGTGCTTTGCTCAACGTCTGAACAGCTTTTAACTCAACTATGACTCGATCTTCGACCCACAAATCAGCATAGTAATCACCCACAACTTGATCTTCGTAGTAAACCTTGGTCGGTTCCTGCTGCTTGACTTCCAGACCTTCTTTGAGCAGTTCAATCCGTAGCGCATTCTCGTACACTTTTTCCAAGAAACCGGACCCCAAGGCATTATGCACCTTGAAAGCACATCCAATAATCTTTTTGGTCAACAATTCATCTTTCATTTCCTACCACCTATCTTGTTAATCCTGTTAATCCTGTCCGTAGATGGTATGATCTTAGCACAGCTTGTCGATTCTTGCACATACTGTGTAGGTTGGGAAAGGACACGGCAGCGCGGTTGGCATCCGCAGGAAAAAATGTTAGAATTGGTCAGGTTCTGTCGGCATTCATGCGAGCTGCAGGAGGCAAGCGTATGAAACAGCAGCATCCACTCCTGAGATGGGCCATAGCCCTGCTGCTGGTAATTGCCGCTGCCGTGGTTGCTATAACCATCTTCGCTATCCGGCGCGAAGAGCCTCCGCGCCCCGCTGCCACTGACACTGCCCTTGTGAGCCAGGGAACTCTGGAAGCGACCGCCGACCCGTATCAAACGGTGAGGGAGCATATGGCGAAATTCGATATTGAAGCACGGGGCGTCGATGATCCTGATGTAGTTCGTGCCATGAGAACAGTGCCGCGCCACGAGTTTGTGATTCCTGATTACCTGAATCTGGCATACGCAGACCGTCCGCTGCCTATTGGCTACGGCCAGACCATCTCGCAGCCGTACATCGTGGCAGTGATGACTGAGCTGCTCAAGTTGAAACGCGGTGACCGGGTATTGGAAGTCGGCACAGGCTCCGGCTACCAGGCAGCCGTTCTGGCTGAGTTGACCGACGAGGTCTATACCGTAGAGATCATCAAGGAGCTACACAAGAGCGCCAGTGAGACATTGAGGCGGCTCGGCTACCACAACGTCAAGACCCAGCATGCTGACGGTTACTACGGTTGGGAAGAGCATGCCCCCTACGATGCTATCATCGTTACCTGTGCCCCCGACCACATCCCACAGCCGCTGATCAAGCAACTCAAAGATGGCGGGCGACTCGTAGTCCCGGTTGGCCCCCCAGGTGCCTACCAGACCTTGTGGCAGATTGAGAAGCGTGGCGAGAAAGTCGTGTCCAAGAACATCATGGGCGTCGTCTTCGTGCCTCTGACCGGCACGCACTCCTCCTCCCGTTAGGGCTGCCGCCCGCTCTCACCGGGGCCGCCCCGCCCCGCCCTCACCGGGGCCGCACCGCCCCGCTCTGACGGGGCTGCGGTTCCCGCACGAACAGGCACAAGAGAACGATGACTATACCCGCACCAATCATGTTGGCTATGATAGGCCCCTGAAAGCCAACGGCTTCGTACAGCAACCCGCCCACATAGGGCCCAGGAAAGGCCAGAAGTCCACGAAAGGCACCCAACCTGCCCATCTCTTCTGCGCGTTTGCTCTCAGGAACGCTGTTAGCAATCCAGGCCATGAAGGACGGCATCCAGGTGGCCGGAACCAGACCCCATAGAGCCTGCAGAGCGACGAACGCCTCGAAGGATTTGGCCACAAGCCAGCCCCCGGTCACAGCCACGGCAATCACCTCTGAAGCAATCAAAAAGGGCACACAGCCGCGTTTGTCCACCTGCCGGCCAATGAACAACTGTGAGACGGCCCAGGCTGCAGAACTTACGCTAGACATAATGCCCAGTTGAAAGGGCGTAAAGTGGTAGGTCTTGCTTAGTAGACCAGATAATATGGCTGCGCCTGTGCCAAAGGCGAAAGCGTCTACCGTGACAGCCACGTAAAAGCTGCGCAACCTGGCAGGTGGCTTGATGACTCTCCTGAGCAGGGTGAAGAACTCGGATGCTATCAGGGACGACCGGCTTTCAGGCGGCAACGTCTCACGCAAGGTAGTGGCAATCACGCACAGGATGCCGATCTCCAGGACAGCACCCAGCACGAACACGGGTAGGAACCCGTAGCGGTCGGCCAGGAACCCCCCAAGAGTCGGCGCAAGGATGCCAGAGACGGCAAAAGACGCGCCTATCAGGCTAAACGCCCGGCCACGGGCATCAGGTGTCGCCGATTCGGCGGTCATGCAATCCGCAGCAGGGCGAGCAATGGCCGTCAGTCCGAGAAACACTACGCCTAGCAGCAGCCACCGCCACTCCCGGGCCCACCCGGCCAGGGCGAAAGTGGCCAGCGCAGCAAGGCTGAAGCCACTGGCCATAATGACAAACTTCTTACGCCCACGTCGATCCGAGAGCCAGCCGCCCAGGGGCAACATCGCCGTGGAGACAATGCCCCCGAACCCTCCAATGCTCTCTAGAAGACCGAGCAGGGACATGGAAGCGCCCAAGCTGAGGACAAAAGGCTGCCAGATTGCCCGTACCATGTTCATGCGCGAGCCGTGGAGGAACGCGCGGACCGTCAGTGCACGCAGATTGTGCGAGGGCGGGGACTTGTCAGGTTGAGGAGACAATGTCACACTCATATTGTCGTATTTGGGCGTGACAGTAGAGAAACCACGATGGCCCACCCCACAAGATAGATAAGCGCCCCTGCAGCCAGGACGCGAGAGAAGCCGAATGTAACAGCGCCCATCACAGCCAGGATGGAACTGACCACCGACGCGCAGCCGTTGACAGCCCAGGCCCAGGGGATGAGCTGCGGTGCGCGCTCCTCCAGCAGGCGAACACCACTGGGCAGGGGCAGGCCCAGCAGAAAACCGAGGGGGCCGAGGCTAAGCACTGCAACGACCAGGCGCACGGGCAGGCTCCAGCCAATGGACAGAGCGAACAACCGCGAAAGGAACAGCGGGTAAGCAAGCACCACCGCGACGAGAACGAGCAATAACGAGCGCAATGGGAGCCTGGCAGACACAAGGCTGCCTAGTCCAGAGAAGAACAAGACGGAAAACAGCACCAGAGAGAAGGAGTATGCAGGTTGGCCCAGGAAGAGGATGAATTGCTGCAGCAGCGGCATCTCCACAAAGAGGAAGCCTAGCCCCAGGCAGGCAAAGTAGAGCAGTATCAGTTTCAGACTTCCGAAGTTTGACAAACTTCGGAAGTCTATAGAGGTGCCCCGCACAGCGAGCGGCAGTAGAACGAGCACAGTGGACAGAGCAATAGCCAACACCAGAAATGCTACCAGGATCAGGAAGCCACTGCCGCCAAAGGGCTGCCACGTCTTGCCCAGACTCGTGAGAATACTCTGCGTCTGGCCCCATTTGAAATAGTGGAAGAAGAAGGGGCGATCATCGCAGGGCGGCGAGACTTCATAGGGATACTGCCTCAGGAAATCCTGTCGTGCTCTGCCAGACAGCACACACTGAAAGGCGTCATAGTGAGCTGTGTCGGACAGCACATTGTAGCGGTTGGCTTCGACTGCGCTCATGCCATCGTAGTAGATAAGGTCAAAGCTGCGCTCAGCGCAGAAATCCTTCAATCTCGCGATTTCGTCGCTGCGAAAAGGCGTGCGCTTGGCCAAAATGGTAGCCGTGGACCAGCTGCGGAAGGCGATGACCTGCCTGGACGGATCCTCAACTCCAGCTCGTTCCAGCGCCTCGGCCAGCAGCGTGCAGGCACGCAGTTCCTCACTGGGAGGCACTTGCATCCACCTGGTTACAACGAGGATGCCTTCATCACTCAAATGCTGCAAGTACTCGAGGAAAGCTCCCACCGTATAGGCGTAAGCCTCCGACAGGCTGTAAGCCCCAGAGATCACTGGCTGGTAGGTATCGGCCAGGGACAGCAGCACCACGTCGAATTGCTCCGTTGAACGGCGCAGATAACTGCGCGCCTCTTCGAAAACGACGGTGACCCGTGGATCATCATAGACCGCTGCGCCACACGTGCCAGCCTGCTCACGCACTGCGTGCACCACGAGCCGGTTGCTCTCCAGTGCAACGACGGATGATGCGCCGCCGTGCAAGGCTGCCAGGACGTCAAGCCCTCCGTGCGGCTCGATGACCAGAACTCGCGCCCGAGGTCGCAGCACGTAGGGCAGAGCTGTGGGCAGATGCTCTAGGAAGAGCTCGTCGTCGGGCCCTTGGATGCAGGTGATAGGGCTCAGATTGGCTCCGTCCACCATGAGCCCCAACTGCTTGGGGAGCTCTCCTGTGAAGGAGAGGCTTAGTCCAGGCGCTGAGTGGATGCCAGCGCTCTCCAAGACATCTACACGGGAGAAGGCATTCCAGCGACTGAAGATGAGGCGTGCCTGAGGAAAGAGCAAGGATATGCTCAGCGTCTTGTAGGGAGACATACGCAGTGCAAAGAATGATGGGGGATGCACCAACAGAACGAGCAAGGCCATGAACAGCACAAGATAAGCGAAGCGCCAGACAAGCCGCCGGGTAGAGGCCCCTAGAGTAAAGACTATCGCTGCCAGCATACCCAGAACACTGGCGCTGATAACCGCGCCCTCCCCTCCCAGGAGCGGTACCAGCACTAGCACCGCCAAGCTGCCTACGGCTGACCCGGTCAGATTGGCGGCGTACACAGCGTTCGCTCGCCCCGGCCAGGCGTCGAGAGACAGGCCAATGCACAGGCCAGCGAAAAAGAAGGGCACGATCAAGGCAGGATAGTATAGGGCCAGATAGAGGAGTTGCCGCCGATCCCAGGCCACGCGGTAGGAGTCGAACGGCACGTAGTTGATCGCCAGGTAGGCGACGAGTATGCTAATGGAGAAGAAGCTGGCGATTGCGGCCAGGCGGCCTAGAACGGCGTGGCTTTGCTCCTGAGGTGATCGGCACTTCCGAGAGTGCCGCGCCCCTGACCAGGGACGTAATGCCAACCACGTACCGCTGGCACCGAAGCCCAACAACGCCACGCTTACACTGATGAAGGCAAAATGGTACCACTGAGTCACCGAGAAGAGCCGCGTCAGGGTGATCTCGAAGAACAGCATCGCAGCCGATACCAAAAAAATGCCCGCATATAGGGCCAGCATTTGCCCGCCTCAGAAGATACTTATGTGCCCCAATCCCTGGGATACAAAAAGTCGTGTCCCACGTCGCGCCGGCTGACCTTGGCGATCACTGGCAGCATGCGCTTGAATTGTGCAGTGCGTATTCTTCGGATCACCGTATCCACAAACTGTGCCTCAAACCCCGCAGCTACTGCCTCCTCGGGCGCATAACGTTCGTCCACCAACAAGTACAGAAGCTCATCCACCTCAGCGTAGGTGAAGCCCAGTTCACCTTCGTCCGTCTGACCAGCCCAGAGCTCGGCGGATGGCGGCTTTAGCACGATGGCCTCTGGCACACCCACTGCCCGCGCCATCTGGCGCAGCTGCGTCTTGTACAAGTCACCCAGCGGGTTTACTGCCGAGGCCATGTCACCAAAAAGCGTGCCATAGCCGAGAAGCAATTCTGTCTTGTTGCTCGTACCTACGACCAGGCCATTCCAAGACACAGAATGGTCGTAGAGGACTATCATCCTCATCCGTGCCATCAGGTTGCCGCGCTGCACATTGCTCATCTGTGGATGCTGTTCCAGATAGGGGTCCAGCATGGGCGCGATGTCCACGCTCTTGCTGGATACACCCGTGATCTCTATTACCCGCTGTGCGTCTTCCGCGCCCTCCGCCGCGCTCGTACGGTAGGGCATAAACAAGGCCAGGACATTCTCTGCTCCCATCGCCTCAGCCGCCAGGAAACAAGACAAGGACGAATCAACTCCGCCAGATAAGCCGAGTACAGCCCTCTCAAAACCAAACCGTGTGAGTTCGCGTCGCAAGAAGGCGACCAGTACGCGACGCGTCACCTCAGTGTTGAGCAGCAACTTGGTAGTAATGTCCAAAGCCAGTCCTCCATGTATTACGAATGCGTGTGCAGCCCCAGACGCGCCACCCTAGTGCCCTGTCAGGCTTGATGCCCTGTACGACCAGTGGGACACTACAAACCCGCTACTTCAGCATCGACAGAGTACTAGAGCCCTGTCTCCCGCATGCGCTCCAGTTCTTTGCGTATCAAGTCGGGCCGCTCGTCCCGCAATAGCGGCAACTGTGTCCGTACGCGCCTCAAAGCTCCCAAATCCAGCGTCGCAGTCAGCAGTGCCTCCTCAAAGTATGGCGCCTGCGCCACGAGGTTGCCGTCTGGCCCGAATACGGTTGAGCCACCCCAGAAGTTGAGTCCATCTTCGAAACCTACGCGGTTGCAATGCAATACAAAGTTCGTGAGAAAAGTCGCGTACACCTGATTTATCAACTCCACGGAACGCGAACTGCCCAGCACCGCTTCCGGGTTCAAGCCCCGTCCAGGGCTCGAAGACGTCAGCAGCAGCACATCCGCACCATCCAACCAGAGGGCATAGGGGGAGCTCATGTGCCAAAAGTCCTCGCAGATCAAAATGCCTGCGCGAGCGAACTGTGTGTCGAAAGCGCGGAAACGATCCCCGGGTGCCAGATAGCGCCCCTCCTCAAACATGCCGTAGGTCGGCAAGTAAACCTTGCGATGCACATGCACTATCCGCCCTTGCGATAGATAGGCAGCCGAGATGTAGTACCGATGGCGTTGATCCTCCTCCACAAAGCCAACGAGTATATCTATAGCCTGGCTGGCGGCGAGCAATTCCGCCATGACCGGACTGCTCTCCGCAGCCATCATAGCTACATCGGGCACCAGGTCTTTCAACACATAGCCTGTAAGCGACAACTCGGGGAAACAGAGCAATTGTACATCTTGCTTCCTTGCCTGTTCGATCATGTCCAGGTGCAGGTGCAGGTTGTTCGGCATATCGCCTAGGATTGGGTTTATCTGCGCCAGGCCGATCTTGAGTTTCACCATTGATCATTCCTCTCGCACTTTTGCGTCACGCCTGAGCCATAGATACAGCAAGAAAGCACAGGCAACCACGACTTCCACCAACTCTGCTGCTTGTGTAGCACGGAGAAGGCCGAGATAAGTGGCCTCGTCGGCACGGGTGAACTCTAACAGAAAGTGTGCCGCGCCGTTGCCAAGCAAATAGAGCAGTCCCAGCGTGCCAGGCCGCAGCCCACGTCTGCTCACCCTGTGTAGAACGAGGAACAAGAGAACGCCAAGCAAGCAGGCCAAAAGCTGTGTGGGGAAACGTGGCCCGTACACGCCATAGAGGTCTGGCAGCCAAAGGCTGAACGGAAAGCGCATGGTCAAGCCATAGTTTGCGCCGTGAATCAGTGCGCCAGCCCAACCCAGACCCTGGGCCAGGGATACAGCCGGGGCAGCCAAGTCCACCAGACGGAGAAAGGACAGTCCTGCGTAGAGTGAATAGAGCAACAGGGCCACCAGCCCGCCGATCAGCCCTCCCTGGAAGACCAATCCCCCGCCCCAGTGACTGAACAGCGCTGCCGGACGACCCGCATAGTCCACCCAATTGGGGATGACGTATGCCATACGCGCACCTACGAGACCGCCCACCAGCACCCATAGTGCCCCATCCAGCACCTGCTTGTCATGATAGCCTGCACGATAGCCCCGCCACTGAGCATATACCACGCCCAGTAAGATGCCCAGGCACACCAGGGCCGAATACCAGTACAGGGTATAGGCTCCCCAGCGAAATAGGATAGGATGCATAAGTCGCTCTCTTCCTTCGCTATCCTACTTCCGGAGGCTCTCAACAATGTGCACGTACTTGTCCGCCAATTCCTCGGCCGCGGGCGTGGAATCCGACTCGGCATAGATGCGGAAAAGCGGACGGTCGGGGTCCGGCAAAATGAGCACCCACTCGTTCCCCAACTGAACCTCCACACCGTCTATCTGTGCCTTCCGCTTCTTCCTGTATCGTTCGTGCAACTGACGCATAACCGTACCCTTGACCTCCCAGGGGGAAGAAACAGTCCGCACTGCCATGTACTGAGGAGGCAGTGAAGCCGCAATCTGGGACAGCGTGACCTTCCGTGTGGCCAAGAACTCGAGCAACTTGACGAGAGCCATCATGCCATCCACTGCCGGCTGAAATTGCGGGAAGATAAAGTTGCCCGTACCATCTGCAGCCATGACCGTTCCTTCCTGGGTGGCAGCTTTCATCACGTCGTGCATGTCCACTTTGGTGCGTATGACCTGCCCGCCGTACTGACTCGCCACCTCCTCCAAGGTGCGGGAGACTGTGACCGGCATGGCAACGATACCCCCAGCATGCGCCCCCAACGCCAGAGCCGCTAGCGCTATCGAAGCAAGGCTACTTGGCAGAATCTTACCACAATCATCCACCAAGAAGATCTTCTCGCCCCCAACATCCAGCCGCACACCCAGACTGGTGCCCAGAACCGAGCAGATGGCAGCCAACTGCTCCAGGGACTGCTGAAACTCCTGAGGAGAAATGGACATCTTGGATTCGTCAATTGCGGCGTTGAGCTCAACTACTTTGACCCCAAGTTGCTTGAGGATGTTGGGCAGTACCAGCGACGTAGGAGCGTTGGCATGGTCCACAACGATGGAAAAGTGAGCGTTCTGAATAGCTTCTGCGTCAACACAGGCGAGAAAATCTGCAGTATAGGTCTCGACCACACGGGGCTCATAGCCAATAACACCAATCTCCTCAAGATAGACTCGACGAAAGTCTTCACGGAAGAAGACCCGCTCGATGTTTCGTTCGGCATCCTTGCTCAGGTTCAGGCCACGGCTATCCACAAACTTGATGTCCACCACACGACTGTCATACGGGGATAGGCGAACATGGAGACCGCCTGCGGCACCTGTCTTGCGAGTAATATAGCGGGCCACGGGTATGGGCACGCTCCGCAAATCCCGCACGTTGATACCCGCCGAGGGCAGACCGGAAATAACGCCCCGCTTGAGCATGCGTGGGCTACGGTGAGGGTCACGATTGATAGTCACCGAGACCCCTTTGGGCAGAGTAGCTCCAAAGGCTGCCCCTAACTTGGTGGCGAACTCTGGCGTGAGATCAACATTTACCTGTCCGGTGACGCCATAGCGCCCGAAAAGCACGCGGCGTCCCTGCGAGCCCCAGATAATGCTGGATTTGACTGTGGCGCCAGCCTCAATCTCTTTCTCGGGCCAAATCCTGACGTTGGGATGGATAATTGCGCTTTCGCCAACGGTGCTCATGTCTCCCACCACAGCTCCTTCGAAGATGACTGCCTTGTTCTTTATGCTGCATTGTCGGCACACGATAGCGCCGCGCAGTTCCACGCCCTCCCCTACGTACGAATTGCGCCAGACGATGCTGCGATCAATGTGTGCCCGGTCGTCTACCACCGTGTAGTTTCGTATCACACTGGGCCCGTGTACGACGACAGCCCCCTTGATCTTCACCTCCTGTCCCAAATAGAGCGGACCATAAAGCTGTGCGTCGGGAGCGATTTCCACATTCTCACCACACCACACACCACCGCCAATCTCCTCGCCGATAGGCTCCAGATGAACGTGGCCCTGCAGTAAGTCGTTGGACGCACGCATGTATTCCTGAATATTCCCTATATCACACCAGTAGCCCTCAGACACGTAACCGTAGAGGGGCTCGCCTTTCTCCAGCAGTGCGGGAAACAGGTCTTTGCTGAAATCGAAGGAGATGCCTGCTTCGAAGCAATCAAGCACCTCTGGCTCTAATACATATATGCCCGTGTTGACGGTGTCAGAGATAACCTGCCCCCAACTGGGCTTCTCCTGGAACTCCCGAATTCGGCCATCCTCGTTAACGATCACAACCCCGTACTCCAGCGGGTTGGGGACACGATACAGAGTAAGCGTCGCCATCGCTTTCCTGGCCTTGTGATACTTGACGATGGCGCCCAGATCAAAGTCTGTTACCGCATCACCGCTAATGACCATGAATGTCTCATCCAGGTACTGTTGCGCGTTCTTCACGCTTCCCGCTGTGCCGAGCGGGACCTCTTCGATAGAGTAGTTGATGTCCATACCCATGGCCGAGCCGTCACCGAAGTAGTCTTGCACGCGGTCAGCCATGTATTGCAGGGTCACTACCACATCCGTAATGCCATGCCTTTTCAGCAGATCTATGATGTGAGCGATTACTGGCTTGTTGACGAGGGGCACCATTGGCTTGGGCCGGTTAATTGTCAGTGGCCGTAGCCGCGAGCCTGCACCGCCTGCCATAACAACTGCTTTCATGCGGCACCCCTCCTTCCAATAGTGCTATGCGTCCATCCCCTGCGGCCAAATCATACCACAAAGTGTGTCATAAGCCAACCTCTTACGCATGGCGCATACCTTGTCTCTAACGCTGTTCACGTTAGAGGCTTTGTGTTATAATGAACATCAGCACCACCATGGACAGGATGTGCAGGGGAAGAGCATGAGTTCCGCAGAGATAGAACGTCTTCTCAATGTGGGCCGTTCTGTAGCCGAAGCTGGCCACTGGGAAATGGCTCGACGCTATTTCGCACAGGTGTTGAGCATTGACCCGGCCAACGAAGAGGCTCTGCTCTGGCAGGCGGGCCTGGCTGATGACCCCCGAGAATCCATCGCCTATCTGAAGCAGGTTCTGAGGATCAACCCTGGCAACGAACGCGCTGAAGCTGGGTTGCGTTGGGCACAATCCCGCCTGCCGCGGGACGAACGGCGACGCTTGCAGGCCAGTCAGCCCCCGGCTCAAGCAAGGCGCAAGAAACGCAGATCTACATCTCTCTACCTTCTATCAGTCCTTCTGATGATATGCGTCTTGGTCTGTCTCGCTCTGAGTGTATTCACCGTCACAAACAACATAGACGCACTACGCGCGTTCCTGTTTCCACCCACCATCACGCCGACAGCCACTTCGACATCGACATCTACCGCTACGGCGACCGCCACCTGCACCTCGACCCCGACCAGCACGCCTACTGCCACACCCACGTCTACGCCGACGCCTACGCTCACACCAACCCCTTCGCCAACCTGGACGCCGTTGCCGACGGCTATCCCGCCCACGCCGGAGCCCGTACGTGGCGTAAAATGGGTAGACATTGACATCTCCACGCAGACCCTGATCGCCTACGAAGGGGACGTAGAGATTCTTCGTACTACAGTGTCCACAGGCGCGGCACGGACGCCGACCGTGACTGGCCGCTTTCGCATCTTCCGCAAGCTCGTCTCGCAGACCATGATCGGCCCTGATTACGTGCAGCCCAATGTGCCATACGTTATGTATTTCTACGGCGCATACTCCATCCACGGGACATACTGGCACAATGACTTTGGCCGGCCGAGGAGCCACGGCTGCGTCAATCTCCGCACGGCAGACGCCAGGTGGCTGTTTGACTGGACAGATCCTCCACTAGCACCAGGGCTCAGTGAGGTATGGGACACGGTGAGCGGCACGGGCACCCTGGTGGTGATCCACGAGTGAGTTGACCACCGTCCCCTTTTGTGGTATAAAAGCGCAAAGGCGAAGAAGGAGACAGTAAGGGGCACACCGGAGCACAGAGAGCTACGCCAGGTGTGAGGTAGCCTCCAGGAGTCCCCGAAAGACGCTCTGGAGCTGCGCAGATAAGAGCTCCACACTAAACTGCGCCGGGCGCTCCCGTTAACGAGCAAGGGTCACAGAGCCAAGAGCCAAGAATTGAAATCCTTGGCTGAGGGCGAAAAGTGCCGTCAGGCACTAGTACATTGTTACCTTGATTCCGGTAACCTGTCATTCTGAGCGACCGGAGGGAGCCAAGAATCTCTATTGCGCGATACAAGCGCTTTCTATTGAGTAATCGGAGATTCCCTTCCGCGTAGCGTCTCCCCCGTCAGGGAGTCTTCGCCCCCGTGCGGGGCGAACGGCGCCGCTCGCGGCGGACGGCGGCCGGGCTCAGGGCGGGCTTCGCCTTCGCTGCGCTCCGGCTCAGAATGACATAACCGTCGAAACTTCGGTAATGCTGTACTAGCACTCTTCGGCGGTCATGCTGTTACCGCAGCAAGTTCATAATTTGGCAGGCCGCGCACAAAGCAGTGCTGACCCGCAGAGTCTCTGGCCGTGAGGCCAGTGAGAATAAAGGTGGCACCACGGGAAGGCCCCGTCCTTTAGTCAGACGGGGTGCTTTGTTTTGAGGATAAGAGCCTATCGAAAAGTCAGCACAGGCGGCTCCCACGCCGTGGGATGGCCGGGCGTGCCCCTCGCTGCGCCCACGATGGTGCCCAAGGAGCCGGGCCCGCCATTTTTCAGATAGGCACTAACTAAGGAGGGCAACTATGCGGCGAATACGAACAGATGAAGCCCTGGCCCACGTGGGAGAGAGGGTCAAACTGGCCGGGTGGCTGCACAACTTGCGCGACATGGGCAAGTTCGGCTTTTTGATTCTGCGCGACGGCGCAGGAAGGTTCCAGACTGTCCTGGACAGTGCAGCAGAACTGGAGAAGCTGAAGGGCCTGCAGTGCGAATCGGTGCTTGAAATCGAGGGGGTTGTGACTGAAGAGCCCAGGGCGCCGGGCGGAGCGGAACTGCACGATTGCCAGGTCAGAGTGGTCTCTCCAGTCATTGAGACTCTGCCCTTTGAGATCAACAAGAAAGAACTAAAGCCTGGGCTGAGTGTCTTCCTGAACAATGCGCCAGTAGGCTTGCGCCATTTGCACAAGCGCGCGCTGTTCCGCATCTCGGCTGAAATAATGGCCGCTTTCCGGGGATACCTGAGGCAGCAGGGCTTCGTGGAGATTCAGACCCCGAAGATTGTTCGCGCGGCGACCGAGGGTGGAGCCAATGTCTTCGCCATAGACTACTTTGGCCGCCCCGCCTACCTCGCGCAGAGCCCACAATTCTATAAGCAAATGATGGTGGGAGTGTACGAGCGCGTGTTTGAGGTTGGTCCCGTCTTCCGCGCAGAAAAGCATAGGACAGCGCGGCACACAAATGAGTACGTCAGCCTGGACATGGAGATGGGATTCATCAAAGACCACACGGATGTTATGGATATGCTCACTGCCGTGCTGCGCCACATCTTCGACCGGCTTGCAGAATCGTGCGCGCCAGAGCTGGAACTGCTGAACATAAGAGTACCCAGTGTCGGCGAGACGATACCCTCTCTTCGCTTGCCTGACGCACAGGAACTCATTTTCGAGCGACACGGAGAAGATTGCCGTGGCGAACCGGACCTAGCGCCACAGCACGAGGCCTGGCTCTGCCAACATGCTGAACAAGAGCTTGGCTCGGAATTCCTGTTCGTCACCCACTATCCAACGGCCAAACGCCCTTTTTATGCCATGCCAGACGACCAAGAGCCATCACTGACAAGGAGTTTTGACCTGCTTTTACGCGGCTGTGAGGTCGTGACTGGAGGGCAGCGCATCCATCGGTACGAGCAACTGCTGAACAACGCCCGCCAGTGGGGTATCAATCCAAAGGACATTGCTGGCTACCTGCAGGTCTTCAAATACGGCATGCCTCCACACGGTGGTTTCGGCATGGGGTTGGAACGGCTGCTGATGCAGTTAGCGGAGCTGGGCAACCTGCGCGAGGCTACGCTATTCCCCAGAGACCTGGACAGGCTGGCACCCTAACGCTTGCGGAGATAGGTCAGCCTCTAGCCGCCGCACAAACTTGACAGCCTTCGCCAAACCCTTACGCACTCGCGAAAGGCTCCACGCCCCGAGAGCCGTGGGGCTGACCTCCAGAGTGAATATGCCAGAGTAGCCAGTGGTCAGCAGCACACGCACGAACTCGGTCAGCGGCAGCACGCCTTCGCCTGGCATTTGGTGGTGTCTGAAGAGGGTGTACAGCGGCGGCCAATCTGGAAAGATGCGCCGGTGCACCAGGTCACTGAAATGAACGTTGACCACACGGCCAGCACATAGGGCATAAGCTTCCAGCAGTTCATAGGGCGAGGTGCCTGCGTGAGCTGTGTCGAACGTCAACGGCAAGTCGTAGCGGTCGGCGAAGGCGCGTAGCCTTCGTATGTCGTGCAGTATGTAACGCACATCTGATTCCCAGAAGATGCCTGCATTCTCCAACGAGATCTGCATCCCAGCATGCAGGCGCTCGCGTTCGCGCAGCAATGCTTCGACGAAATCTGTCCATCGGGTCTCTTGCAGCGTGGTGACTTTGGGCGTATGGAGCACGATGAGGCCACAGTCCACTTGCTCTGCCAGAGACACCAGGCGTGGTAACATGCGATCCGTTTTGTTCTGACCAGGGTACGGAACGACAGGGGGATGCAAGCTCAGCACAGGGAGCTGATACTCCCGGCTCAACCGCCGCACGTAAGCGGCGCCACGCACGATTACCTCCGGGCCGAAAACCAGTTCTACACCCTCGAAACCTGCTTCACGCGCCAGCGCAAACGTGGTCCGCAACGGGAAGTGGTACAAAGTACCAGTGGAGAAGCTGAGCCTCAACACAATGTTCCCTGTCCACCCAGACTATCACCACTTCCCCCAGAACTGCGCTGCGTGGCATGCCCATGGGACTCATCCAGGTAGAGTCTGTGGTCGTAGATGTATTTCTCGACGTCTGGTGGCAACTGATACCTGATGGACAATCCGCGTCGCACCCGCTGCTGCAGATCGTGGGAGGATATAGACAGTTCTGGCGTGTCTATCAACTCGAGCCTTTCCAGAAGACCCGGCAGGCCCTCCTCCAGCGCCGACAGGTCTATGTGGTATCCAGCGCGCTCAGCGACCACGATGCGGCAGAGGTTCACCAACTCCGCAGGTTTGTGCCAAGTCAGGATATCGGCCAACAAGTCCATACCCATCACAAAGTAGAGCTCGGCGTCTGGGCCCAATTCAGCGTGCAACTGCCGTAGAGTGTCCACCGTATACGATGGGCCGGGCCGTTCTGTTTCAATAAGCGAGAGAGCGAAATGCGGGTCGTCAGCGATAGCCAGCTCTGTCATGCGCACGCGATGCTCAAGGGCTGAGTAAGTAACTTTTGGCTTGTGCGGCGGTTGACGAGCTGGCACGAACAACACCTTTTCCAGGTGCAGATAGACCCGTGCATCTTCGGCAATGACCAAATGCCCGTAGTGAATGGGATCGAATGTGCCCCCTAGAACTCCAATGCGTGTCACCCTATTGCCACTCCAATTCATAGTCACCGATAACCACGGTGTCTTCAGGCTGGACGCCCGCTTGCTCCAGCGCCTCCAGGACGCCCATGGCCTTTAGAATGCGCTGAAATCGAGCCACGGCTTCATCGCTGTTCCAATCAGTCATGGCGGCTGCCCTCTCCACACGCCGCCCGCGAACACGGAGAATGTCACCTTCTCTGATGATGTCAAAAGCATCCTCTTCCTCCACTGGACGGAATACTTTGGCTTCCACGACAGAAGGGGGTTCCTCCGGTACCTCCTCCAGGACCCTGAGGACGGCGTGCAGCAGCTCCCTGGTTCCCTGGCCTGTCACTGCAGATATGGCGAATACGGGAAGCTGCCGCTCGCGCATTGTGGCCTGCACAGAGGGCCAAATCTGCTGAGCCTGTGGCAGATCCATCTTGTTCAAGGCCACGACCTGGCGTTTTGCGGCAAGCTTGGGACTGAAAAGCGCCAGTTCTTCGTTAATGGCTTCGAAATCCTGCAGAGGGTCAGCAGAAGCCCCATCTAAGAGATGTATTAACACACGTGTCCGCTCTACGTGACGCAAGAACTTGATACCGAGGCCAGCTCCGGCGTGCGCGCCCTCAATCAAACCGGGGATGTCGGCCAGCACCAGGCTCCGCTGGTCAATGGCCGCCACGCCCAGATTGGGAGCCAGGGTAGTGAATGGGTAGTCGGCAATCTTGGGACGCGCTGCACTCACGGCAGCCAGCAGTGTGGACTTGCCCGCGTTAGGGACGCCAATGATGCCCACGTCGGCTATCAGCTTCATTTCGAGCTTCAGTGAACGGGACTCGCCTGGCTCCCCCTTCTCAGCGATACGCGGAGCCTGGTTGGTGGAAGAAGCGAAAGCGGCATTGCCTCTGCCGCCACGTCCACCCTGCGCCACCAGAACCTTCTGCCCATCCTGAACCAGGTCAGCCAACAACTCCCCGGTCTTGGCGTCACGCACGACTGTACCCGGCGGCACAGTGACGAACAGGTCTTCTCCCCGTTTGCCTTGCATGTCCTTGCCTTGTCCATTAACGCCCGACTCGGCTCGAAAGTGCCGTTGCCTGGTGAATTGAATCAACGTGTTCAAATGCCGGTTGGCAACGAGGCGCACGTCGCCCCCAGCTCCTCCATTGCCGCCGTTGGGGCCGCCGAAGGGAACGTATTTCTCGCGGCGGAAGCTGACACAGCCGTTGCCGCCTTTACCAGCACGAACGCGGATTGTCGCTTCGTCAAAGAAGTAGGGCTCTACCATAAGATACAATCATCACCATACTATACGCGCCGCAGGCCGACGCTGCCTGCTGGCGGATTTCACCATGCAGTTCAGGATTATAGCACGCCTGCTTGCTGTGGGCAATTGTCAGTGGCCGTTTTGTAGCTTACGCATGTGCGGTTATAATACGTCGAAAGGGAGTGATTCCGCCTCAAAGAGAGAACAGCCCAACCCTTCTCAGGCGTGAGCGATGAAGACTTGATAAAGCGTTTTGATCATCAAGCGATTGAGTTGTTCGCGTTCTGGTTGTCGGATCAGTTGGCAGGTCTCCTTTCCGAGTAGGGATCCTACTCCATATCATAAGGGTACCCGCCATATGGCACAACCGTAGATAGGCAGCGGCACGCGAGAGAACGTGTAGCTGCTGTCGGGTATGTCATAGAGGTTCCAGAACTGCATAATCGGCAGTTGTTGTAGGAACAAGCAATGGTTAAGTACGTGCTAATGGCAGACAGGCTGGTAGCTGAGAGGCATCACGATCTCTCGGAGATCCGTGAGCTATCCGAGGATCAAGTTGAGACGCTTTCGACTGCCTTAGCGCTTGTTGGTTCCTTTAATGCAAGCTATTCCTTGTACGAGATAGGCGATCAGAACTACAAGGAGATGGTAGAGTTCTATGAGCGGATCGCTCAGACAGTGGGAATAAGTCAGGAATTTGCTCACAGCGTTGTGATAGCGTTGAACAGAAGGCTGCTAAACTATCTATCCAGTTTTAGGATGTTCATAGACCATCAAGAAAGGAAACTGAGACGATTGCAGCCTTCAGATACTGACTGGTTTCGCCTGTTCAAGGATCGAACCGCCTTTCATTGCGACAACAACTTCTCGTATCGCTTCTTTTGGAGGCTTCGTAACTACGTACAGCATTGCGGCTTGCCGTTGGGTGGTTTTGAGGTTACTTCGAAGCAAGATAAAGACGGCAATCAAGTTCGTCACTTTTCTGCCTATTTCGATCGCGATAGTCTTATAGACAACTTCGATGATTGGAAAACGGTGAAGGACGATCTGGAGAAGCAACCAAAGCATATAGAGATAATGCATCACGTTCACGAGTTGAAGTCCTGCATAGATGACCTTGCTATGCTAGCTGCAGAGATCAACCTGAAACGTTTGGGTAAGTATTGGGACTTTTTGACAGGCTTACACAACGAAGTTACATCGGCATTCTCCGATGCTTTCGCCTGCATCGGGCGCTTCGAGGTGAAGCCAGATTCTAGCCCCGAATTCCTAGGGTTTAATCCTCTTCCCCTGCATACTATAAGCACAATACAGAGAGTATGGTCGCGGATGAGTGATGTTGTGGGTTACCCAAGGAAGGTTGAGTAAATGGCCGCTGCCTAACAGCTCAGTGGAGCCGACCGCAGCTATCGGCGCTCGAAAGCAGCGGCGCTTTGGCGATATTGGTGATCTTGTTCAGTGAGGTGGCTTTGCAAATCCGGCGCGACGATACATGGGAAAGCGACATTAAGCGTAGTGCCTCGCTTCCCTGATATCAAAGTCCACGATGGCCGCTACCATCCCAAGCAGTATGTAGACAAAATAGGAGTACCAGAGGAAGAAATACCCTTCTAGGAATTTGAGCCGGTGGTCGACCGAGAGATTTCGTCAAGCGTGCAAATGCGCACCAATAGGAGGACTCTGCGATAGATTTGTTCAAGTGATGGGTCCCCAATACGGCGCTACACGTGACGCAGCTATCCCCTCGGTGAATGCGTGTGGTTGGGCCTGAGATTGCCCTAGTCCGCGGGGGACCACGCGGCTCAACTTGACGCCATTTGGCGTCCCTGGAGAAAGGAGGATCGAGTAATGTCACGGAAAGAGCAAGGTCAAGCGTTGCGCGGCAGCCAGAAGTGGCTCCAGATCTTGGTAAACGAGTGCCCTGAGCTCACTGATAGGGTTCTTGCTACCACACTCAGACTTACTCAGGGGGAACGTGTACGCTGGCTGTCACCCCTGACCGATGACGATTACGCCGAGTATAGAGATCAGGAGTTCATAGATAGGCTCGGCATCACGTTGAAAGAGGTGCCCTTAGCATCGTTTTGGCCCAGGTTGGGCCCCGTCTGGGATGGGCTGGCGAAGACAGACCGGGGAGATATCATACTTGTAGAGGCAAAGGCACATATCCAAGAGCTTGTTACCAAGCCCACAGGCGCAAGTGGCCGATCGCTTACGAAGATTCGTAAGAGCCTGGACGAAACCAAGCGGTTCCTTGGCTCGCATTCTGAGGCTGACTGGGCCACCTGCTTCTATCAATATACAAACCGGCTTGCTCATCTGTACTTGCTTCGTAGGCTTAATGCCCTTCCGGCGTACTTGCTTTTTATCTATTTCATCAAGGATGAAGAAATAGGTGGTCCGGGCACTCGGTTAGAATGGCAGGGGGCGATCAAGCTCTTGGAGTCGTTTCTTGGCCTTCGGGAGCACAAGCTTTCCCAATACGTTCTTCACGTATTTGTTGACGTAAACGAACTAGAATCGTCGGGCACCTAACATCCCCTGCAGCCCACGCGGCTATCGGCGCGGTTAGCGAGGTCGTTACGCCCGCCGCTGTGGTCGGCAAAGGTGAGCGTGCGCGGCTGCGAAGCGTCCTGAGCGTAGCGAAGGGCTGAGCTCCCGTGCGTTATCTACAGGAGGAGTGACAAATGGAACTGATCCCAGAACTCCAATTAGGATGGCTCAACGGATGGATTCCGTTGAGTTTGTATTGTTTGACAATCGGTATTCTGATGATGACATCCCCTAGGGCTGTGGTAAGAAGGCTTTTTGATAGGTCTGGCTGGAGCCGGAGACAGAGAATCCTGACTGTTATAGGAAAACTGTTCGCCCTTGTCTGTCTTGGTCTGATAATCTTCACCCCACTGAAAGTTGGAAATCCTGTTTTCATTCTTGGAAGCATTCTAGTTGTACTTGGTCTGGCTGGGGTGACTGTTGCAGTTTTCAACTTTAGGAACACACCAACGAATCAGCCAGTCACAAGCGGTCTCTACAGGATATCACGTCATCCACAAATACTTGCGTTGGGCATCTTATTTCTCGGAATATGTATTGCAATAGGCTCGTGGGTCGCGATGTTTGCACTAGTCGCAAGTAAGCTGTTTGGCCACTTTAGCATTCTAGCTGAAGAAGAATCGTGCTTGAAACAATACGGTGATTCATACCGTGACTACGTGAAACGCGTGCCCAGATATTTCCTGTTTTTTTGATTACGAGTTTTCAGGTGAAGCCGGCCTAGCCCGCGCTGAAGCTGACACTTGGGCAAGCTCAGTGCAGGCTCTGACCTCGCCAGTCAGCTCATCCGCTAGGCCGCGATTTCTACGGCTAGTACATTGTTACCTTAATTCCGGTAACCTGTCATTCTGAGCGACCGGAGGGAGCGAAGAATCTCTGTTAGGCGATACAAGCCATTTCCATTGAGTAATCGGAGATTCCTCGCCTTCGCTGCGCTCCGGCTCAGAATGACACCGCCATCGAGACTTCGATAACGCTGTGCTGGTAGGCATTCATAGGAGGAATGAGAAATGGAACTGGTTCCCGCACTTGGACTAGGATGGCTCAACGGCTGGATTCCATTGTGTTTGTTCTATTCAGTATTCGGTATTCTCATCCTGACATTTCCCAAGGATGTGATAGCAAGACTCTATGATAGGTCCGGCTGGAGTCGGAAACAAAGAACCGTCTCTCTCATAGGAAAACTGCTTGTCCTTGTCTCTCTTGGTCTAATAATCTTCACTCCGCTAAAAGTCGGAGATGTTGTCTTCATTGTGGGAAGCATTCTCTTTGCAATCGGTTTGACTGGGTTCGTTGTTGCGCTTCTCAACTTTAAGAACACGCCAATGAATCAGCCAGCTACAAGGGGGCTTTACAAAATATCACGTAATCCACAAATAGTCGCGGGGAGCGTCTTATTCTTAGGCATATGTGTTGCAATAGGCTCGTGGGCCGCGATGTTTGTAGTAGTGGTGGTTCCGTTCTTTACCCACTCTCGAGTTCTGGCTGAAGAAGGATCGTGCTTGCAACAATACGGTGATCTATACCGTGACTACGTGAAACGTGTACCCCGCTATTTCCTGTTCTTTTAATCAGGCGTTTTCGGTGGGTTCAACAAAGGTCGAAGAGGCCCGAGCGCTGCTCGAGAGTCTTATTGATGCTCGTCCTGTTTCTGCGTAGAGCTCTTCTCAGTAGCGCGTCTTGCAAAGCTGCAGGTGGCTGAGCTGCCATGCGCTAGGCAGCCTGCCCCCAATACTACGGCAATAGGAGGCACAAGTATGGATTATGGAGATTACCCTCGTGTGGTAGTTGAAGACATTGTCCGGCTCCGACGCCGAATCGAACACTCCCAACTGCCCGGAAAGCTGAGCGACCATAACCTGTTGATCGGTACCTGGAACATTAGGAATTTCGGGCGGGTGTGTGAACAGTGGGAGAAGAACCCTGGCAGCCCCAAACGCAACCTGCGCGCGATGGCGTACATCGCCGAGATCGTGCGGCGATTCGACGTCATCGCCATCCAAGAAGTCAAGAGAGACACATCGGGCATACGAATGCTGCTGGACGACTTCCTGGGGTCGAATTGGGACCTGATCGTTACTGATGTTTCCGCTGGCACTAGAGGCAACACAGAGAGATTGGCCTTCATCTATGACAAGCGACGGGTGCAGCCGTCGGGACTGGCGGGGGAGATCGTCCTGCCCCCTACCGATGAGGGAGATCCTGCCGAGCAATTCGACCGTAGCCCATACATCGTGGGGTTCCAATCGGGGGGTGAGAGTTTCGCTCTACTGACAGCCCACATCAGGTATGGCGACGTACCAGCGGATCGCTTGGGAGAACTCAAAGCTCTAGCTAAGTACATCGCTACAGAGATACGTGACCGAGCCAAGACCGGTGCCGAGGAAAGCAACTTGATCGTGCTCGGGGACTTTAATGTTGATGATCGCGGCGACAACCCCCTCTTTCAGGCATTCGTGTCCACGGGGCTCATTGTACCTTCCAAGTTGTTGAATCTGAAGACGACTTACAGCACCAAACCAAAGTTCTACGACCAGATTGCCTGGTTCATGGGTGAGCTGGACCTGCTCACTACCGAACAGGCTGGGGTAATCAACTTGGCTGGTGCGATTTACCAGGAACTCACCCTGAGGCAGATGTCTTATCGCGTATCAGACCACTTTCCGCTGTGGGTTGAGTTTCTCGTGGACCGCAGCACGGAATCTATGGCTCATACCCTGGGGGTGGATCCAGCAATGCCCGATCCATTCGGCATAGTGCCAGACTGATTTGCTCAGTCGGTTCGCCTTTTTTGACAGGGAGAAGCCGCCTCCCAAGTAGCTGACTCAGCTTGCTGTTGAAAGAACTGTGCCGTGAGGCATAATGGAGGGGCTAACCTGTCGCTACAGCCGACCCGCTAATCAAGAGCCTTTTTGTTGCTCGTCTTGGTTGTGCGTCTCGTCTTTCTTTGTTGGGCGGGTTGGCAACCCGCGGGCGGCTGAGCTTCTATCCATTGGTGCAGCGTGTACTGCTGCACAAGAGGTGTGGACGTTTTGCCCATAACGAAGTGAGTGTGGAATCCTGACATAAGGATCGGGCCAAGCAACCACCTGCCATATCCTGCGTATCCAAGCTGTTCCTCGGAGGTCCACTAGAATGGACACAGATTCCCTGGCTCAAGCTGTCGGCGAGTTGCTGCGGCAACGCCATCTCACCCTCGCGGTAGCCGAATCCTGCACTGCGGGGTTACTGGCCACCCATATCACCAACGTCCCTGGCAGTTCAGCCTATTTCGATGGGGGCGTAATCGCCTACTCCTATGAGGCAAAGGAGCGTGTGCTCAACGTGCCGGCCGGTGCCCTGGTGCGCTACGGGGCCGTCAGTCCTGAAACGGCCATAGCCATGGCCCGAGGGGTGCGGCGTCTTTTACAGGTAGACCTGGCCCTGGCCATCACGGGCATTGCCGGGCCCGCCGGGGCTACACCCGAAAAGCCGGTAGGCCTCGTATACGTGGCTCTCTCCTCGGCCCACGGGGAAAAGTGCAGGAGATACGTCTGGACAGGAGATCGTTGGGAGAACAGGGAACTGTCAGCCAGGGCAGCCCTGGAGCTGTTGCAAGAGCATCTGACCGCGGAAGAGCAGGGACAGCTATGATGTGTGAAACTGCCCAGCATGGAATCGCTGTCGTGCCGCCTCGAACAACAAGATGCTGGCGGCTACTGCCGCATTGAGGGACTCGACATATTCGTGCATTGGAATCGTAACGCGGGCAGTCGCCAGCTCTTCAGCCTCTGGACCAGCCCCTTGGGCTTCGCCGCCAATCAGCAGGCCGGTCGGCTGGCGCCAGTCAACCTCCCAGTAAGGGCTCCCCTCCCCCGGCTTCGCCAGAAGCACGTGCAACCCTCCCAGAGTGTTTCTGATAGCGCGCCAGGGTTGATCCACGCATAGATTCACACGAAAGTGTGCCCCCATCGCTGTACGCACTACTTTCGGGCTGTAGACATCCACCGTGCCACTGGTAGTGATCACCAATTCAATGCCAGCGGCGAGCGCAGACCGCACAATCGTCCCCAGGTTGCCAGGATCACGCAAGCCGTCAACAACCAACACCCACGTCAAGGGGCGACGGATTGAGCACCTGAGCATAGGGAGCACAGCCAGAATACCTGAGGGAGTAACGGTATCTGCCATGACAGACATGACCGGCTCGCTTACTGCCCTGACACTGGCCCCTCGTTCCTCTGCGCGTGACAGAACCAGTTGACCGCGCGGCAGAGCCAGCATCGCAGGGGTATGAAAGAGAAAAGCGGGCTGGACGCCCGCCTGTATTGCTTCCTCAACTGTACACAGACCCTCAGCGACAAAGAGTTGCTCTTTGTACCGAGTCCGCCGCCGATACAGAGAGCGAACGTATTTAACGTTATCATTGGCGGTGCTGGTGATCATGCTCGAGTTGTCCAGCAGCTTCGTTCGAGAACCGATGGGTCTCCCAGCCTTTAGGCAGCGACTGCTTGCTTCGCTACGTCTGCCAGACGAGCAAATGCCTCGCTGTCAGTAACAGCGAGGTCTGCCAGTATCTTGCGATCAATGTCCACGCCAGCCTTGTTGAGGCCAGCAATCAGTTGATGGTAGGTCGTACCACAGAGACGAGCAGCGGCGTTGATACGTACAATCCAGAGACGCCGGAAATCGCGCTTGCGGTTGCGGCGGTCGCGGTAGGCGTACCAGAGCGACTTCAGGCGAGCCTCGTTGGCTCGCCTGTACAGCAAGTGCTTACTACCCTTCTGACCTTTGGTAAACCCTAGTACTTTCTTATGCCGTTTACGGGCCGGCACACCCCTCTTCACTCTAGGCAATGTAAGAATCCCCTTCTAGCAAGGCAGTCCACGGTCCTCAATCCAAGTAGGGCGCGAGCCGCTTCACGCGAGCCTTCTCGCCCTTGCTTTTAAGCTCAATCTTGCGATCGTACAAACGCTTCACCCGCTTTGCCTTCCTGCGCCGCAGGTGGCTTCGACGTCCCTTGAGCCGCACAAGTTTGCCCGTGCCCGTGACGCCGAAGCGCTTGGCCGTGGCCTTGTGGGTTTTCATCTTTGGCACTTGACTACATACCTCCTCTAACCATGAAAGCTGGTGTCTCTATGTCGTGTGTTGTTCCCCAGCTTCCAGTTATTCCGCAGACTTGGCCTGCTTGCTATCACGCTCACGGCCCAAAGGCTTGGGCGCCAAAAGTATGAACACACTCCTTGCCCCTGCCTCTATGGTCGGCGCTTCCTCAATCACGGCTACATCCGCAAGCCCTGTGACAATCCGTTCCAGCAAAGCCCGACCGATCTCGGGGTAGCTTCTCTCACGTCCACGGAATCGTACCCGTACCCGCACCTTGGCTCCATCAGCGAGAAACTGGCGAATGCGCTTGGTCTTGAAGGCGATGTCGTGTGCACCAATCTTGGGCTGCATACGAATCTCTTTGACGTCCACCGCGCGCTTGCTCTTGCGGGCCTGTCTTGCCTTCTTGGTCCGCTCATACAAGAACTTGCCATAATTCAGCAGACGGCAGACTGGCGGCTTGGCTGCGCGAGCGACCTCAACCAGATCTAGATCACGTTCCTGGGCAAGCCGCAGGGCTTCCTCAAGTGGGATAACCCCCACCTGCTTGCCCGTTTCATCGATCAGCCGTACCTCGCTGGCCGTAATCGCCTCGTTGATGCGGTGCTCTCGACTACTTATCTCGTCTCCACCTCATTATGTCGTTCCGGGGCTGCCAAGCCCCAGACCAAGACTGGTGCTGGGAATGCTCCCTCTTGGCGGGCAATCTTATCACATCTGCCGTTAGTAGTCAAGTTGTGTGTGTGCGGTGTCACAGGTCTGCGTGACGTTGGGGGCAAGTTTCTGATGGGCGAGTTCCACTCTGGCTCCTCACGGATTAGCGGTGTAGAAGATGCTCAAAGGGGACGACAGTCCCCGTCTCTAGTCAGTGCGCTTCCTTAGGCATGTGCCTGGCATACGGCGCGGACTGTCGTCCGCTTAGAGCCTATACTAGTCGCTACTTGAGAAGACGCAAACTAACTTTGCCCACAATCTGTCGCACACCCCCTGTCGCGGTCTACCTCACGTTGGGGGCAAGTTTCGGATAGTGTATGACCGAGCGTTTGCGTGCTTGTGGCTGCCGTGATAAAATCTGGGGCAGCCATTCCTGCAACCCGTAGCATTGGGAGAAAGGATAAGAGCAGTGAAGCAGTTCTATCTACCCACAAGGGTCATTACCGGCCTGGGCTGCTTCTCGCAGATGCCAGAAATAGTGCGAGCCTATGGGGGGCAGAAGGCTCTCCTCGTTTGCGGCCGCACAGCCTTGCGGCGCTCCGGCACCCTGGATCGAGCCATGAACGACCTGCAGAAGGCAGGAGTACAGACCATACTGTACGATGCTGTGCACGGTGAGCCGACTCTGGACATAGTGCAAGCGGCAGTTGACCTGGCTCGGCACGAACAGGTAGAGGTAGTCATAGGTATTGGTGGTGGCAGTGCCATGGACGTTGGAAAGGCCACGGCAGTGCTGTACACCCAGACGGGAACGGCGCGAGACCATCACCGCGGGCGTCCCATCAACAAGCCAGGTCTGCCGTTTGTGAGTGTTCCTACGACTGCGGGCACTGGTGCAGAGGTCACTAACAATGCCGTCTTGACTGATCCAGAGCACGGCGCTAAGAAGAGCCTTCGCGGCGTGCACCTGTTCGCAGCAGCCGCACTGGTAGACCCGGAACTGACCGTATCCATGCCGCCCGAGATTACGGCCAGCAGCGGCGCCGATGCACTGTGCCAGGCCATTGAGTCGTTCGTAGCTATCGGTGCGCAACCGCCGAGCGATGCCCTGGCTGGCCAGGCTATCACATTGACCGGTCGCAGCCTGGCGCGCGCGTATGAACGGGGTTCAGACATCAATGCCCGCGCAGACATGCTGTATGGCAGCCTGCTCGCTGGCATGGCAATGACAAACACGCGCCTGGGCGGAGCGCACGGTTTGGCACATCCGCTGGGATACCGCTACCACATCCCGCACGGGATCGTTTGCGGTCTGCTATTGCCCTACGTAATGGAGTACAGCCTGGAATATGCGCCGCACAAGTACGCCCGGGTCGCACGGCTGCTGCAAATAGACACACAGGGCATGAGCCCACGCGAAGCAGCACAGCAAGCTGCTGGGGCTGTACGTCTCATCATCAACAAGATAGGGATTCCCGGCCACTTGAGCGCCTTTGGCGCAAAGAAAGAAGATTTCGCGGATGTCATTGCCAAGGCGTTGCCATCAGCCAACCTCAAGAACAATCCCAAACCTCTGGGAGCAGATGATTTGCAAGTTATCCTTGAGCGAGCGTTATGAGTTGCAGGGTACTGCGTCAAGCGCTAGACTCAACCACCCCCTCTCATAGGATGATTCGGTGAGATACGTTTAGCAATCTATGCACGAAGCAGTAGGGCAAGGGAGGATTCAAATGGAGAGAGTCAAAGAGGCAGAGAAAGAGTTCCGGGGTGGAGACAGCGGCGTCAAGTACCTTCTTCGCGGCCCCAGGATTGATTGGGGCGTGATCCTGCTGCTGCCAGGCCAGCGCCTGGGAGGACACTACCACGAGGAAGTGGAGGAAACCTTTTACGTGCTGGAAGGGCAAGCCACGTTTTACGTGGACGATGTCAAGCACCAACTCGTCGCTGGCGACGCTGTGCGGCTGGAGGCGCCACAACGCCATGCCGTCGTCAATGACAGCGACCAGCCTGTGAAGCTGGTGTTCATCAAGTGCCCCTACCTGCCGAAAGAAAAGGTAACCTTGTAGCTACAGCGACAAACACCTGAGGAGGAGAGATGAGCAGAGCGAAAGGCAACCTCGCTGTGGGTCAATCAGGCGGGCCAACGGTAGCCATCAACAGCAGTCTGTGCGGAGTAATACACGAGGCATTTGCCCATGACCAAATCGGCGAAATCTACGGCATGTTTCGCGGCATCCAGGGATTGCTGAAGGACCAGTTCATTGACCTGCGGCGACAATCTGCCGGGGTGATCAAAGGCCTGCGACACACG
>Ga0315543_1001300_pt1 | contig 27423 bp, 26 predicted proteins | sample SalMarSW160210MG_2_FD_203098 | JGI IMG/M metagenome (GOLD analysis project Ga0315543, IMG submission 203098) | Salt marsh sediment microbial communities from the Plum Island Ecosystem LTER, Massachusetts, United States - Salt Marsh Sediment SW1601-210 ... | reverse complement strand
ATGCCCTGCGCCCTGACGATGCATACCGGGTCATCCTTGCCGACGTACTTGCCGGCCAGCAGCGAAAGGCGCTCTGTCGAGGAGGCTGACGCTATTTCTCCGGTCTCCTTGTGGTAGACGTACTTAATGGCGAATCGCGACGGCGCCCCGATGAACACCAGCATATCGTATATTTCTTCGGGGGCGTTAAAGCGTATTTTCTTGTGTTCTTTGACGTCATGAACCTCAAAGGTATAACCGGTGTGCATACTGGGGGCGATGACCAGCCCGATGGTATTGAAGGGGTCGGCGAACATCTTATACAGGGGCATGTTCCAGGCCCCGGCGGAGGTCTTGTCCGCCATGAAGATAAGCACCGGTTCCGAAGTCCTTTCTTCGAACTCCATCTCGGCAAGCCCCGGCCCCATTCCTTTGACATTACCAGCGAAGGCATCGGTCAGGAGGTCCTGCCCGGCACCGTAAAGCTTCATTTTTTTAGCCAGCTCGGTACCGGTGATAAAGGTGTCCCAGGCAAGTTTATGGATTTCATAGTTGCCGGTGCCTTTCTGATGTGTCATGATGAGCTGCAGGTCGTCGCCGCACTTGGTCGCCTGGCAATCTATTAACATTCCCTCTTTTTTGGCCTTATTCAGGCATTCCTGGGCTAGAGCAATAATATCGGGGTGTGATTCGGAGTGACCCACGTAGCCGCCGATGTCAGCTTTAATGACGCTCAGTGTAACCTTCATAATTACCTCCGTTTATTAGTATTCGATTCCTTTGCGTGCTTTGATGCCTTTATCGAAGGGGTGCTTGATTTTTACCATCTCGGTTACCAGGTCGGCCATCTCAATTAGTTTGTTATCGGCGTAGCGACCGGTAAGAATGAGCTCTACCTGGGGAGGTTTGTCTTTGATGAGTTTAATGACTTCTTCAGGTTCTATGAGGTGATATTCCAGGGCTACGTTAACTTCGTCCAGCACCACCAGGTTGTAGCTGCTGCTGAGCATGGCCTCTCTGGCCGCAGCCAGGGCCGATATTGCCTGCTCTTTTTCTTCCGGCTTGATATGCAGCGGGTCGGTAAACTGCCGGAAGCCGGACTTGAATATCTTAACGTTGGGGAGTTTGGTCAGGGAACTGAATTCACCATATTCGTAATCGCCCTTCATGAAGAAAACAATGAAAATTTTTAAGCCGTGCCCGGCAGCCCTGAGTATGGTGCCCAGTGCTGCCGTCGTCTTGCCCTTGCCGTTGCCGGTAAAAATCTGGACCAGACCCTTTCCGTTTCTGCTGGTCAATGAAGCCCCTTATCGTACCGGTACTTTGACATTTTGATTATCGGCCCTGTGTAATTTTGTTTTTCTTTGCAGATAAACCCGGAAACAAACTCTGCAAGGTGTTCAGGCGTCATAACCTCACATGTGTTCCTTTAGTTTAGCAACATGCAGACTAAATGTCAATCAGCAGGGGCATTTTTAAGCTTGTCGCATGGCTTTTGGCCGCGTCCTGAAGAAGGTGGTAATTCCCGTGAGGGCGGGAAGTGCTATGCCATAGGCGATGAGCACCCCCGGTGCCTTGAGCCACCAGTCCACGAGAGGCAACGCGATGAAAAGGAAGGCCATAGACGGGGTAACATTCCTTTTGACAACAAGAATGATTAATGTGGGTAAGGCTAGTATGAGCATCGGTAGAGTTACCAGAACCAATAATATACCTATGGTAGTACTCACTCCCCGCCCACCCCGGAAGCCGAGGAAGACCGGCCAGTTATGCCCGATGACGGCCGCCAGGCCGGTGAACAGTACGACCAACTGAGGTAAATTAGCTGCCTGAGCGATGAGAACGGCCCCCGCACCCTTGGCTGCATCGATGATGCCTACGATTATGCCTGCCCTCATCCCTAACTCGCGATAGGCATTGGCAGCACCGGCGTTTTCATCGCCCATCTGGCGGATATCCCGGCCTTTCAGGATACGCCCGGTGAGATAAGCCGTCGGTATTGAACCAAGGATGTAACCTATCAAAATTACCAGCCAGGGAGGCATGTTATACTCCTTTATTGGTGCCGGGAGAGGGACTCGAACCCACAAGGATTACTCCGGCGGATTTTAAGTCCGCTGCGTCTGCCATTCCGCCATCCCGGCATGTCCAGAGTAATTGTAGGGGGTGGCGTGGAGGGTGTCAAGGTAAGTCCCGAAAATCTGATTGAAATTTGTTAGACTCTCTGCCTAAAATATAATATCTTGCTGCGAAGCGATACCATCTACGCGAATCGTTATCACTATGATGGTTTGAAAGGAGGAATCTTGTGGAGACACATGAATTTTTATCTGGTGCTTACGGGAGTATATTAAGGACGCTGGAATACACCTTGAAAGACCTTTCTGCGGAGGATTTGAACTGGCAGCCCAAACCCGATTGCAATAGTATCGGCTGGCTGGTGTGGCACCTGACACGCTGGCAGGATGTGCAAATCTCTCAATTCATGGGCGAGGAACAATTGTGGATAAAAGGCGCATGGCATAAGAAGTTCGGACGGCCTGCTAATCCTGAAGACGCAGGGATGGGGGATAAGCCGGCAGACCTGGCCACGTTTATCTCTCCCGACGCCGATACACTGCTCGGGTACCACAGGGCGGTGCTGAAGAGGTCGCAGAAATTTTTCCCAACCCTGAAAAAAACCGACCTGGATAAAGTGGTTGAAGGGACACCTTTCAAGCCGCCCCCAACGCGCGGGATGATGCTCATCGTTACTTTAAGCGATGGCCTCCAGCACGCCGGTCAGGCCGCTTATATCCGGGGTCTACGCCAGGGCTTCGGCTGGCATTAACGTCTGCCGGAACGTGCGTCTTTTAGCTAATGAACTGGATAAAATACCGATGAAGGTATTGACAAATACTCCATTTAGTATTATTATTCGCAATTGACGATGCAGGACAGTAATGCGAGTCCCAAATACATAATAGGGCAAAGGGTTATCATTCAGCCCGTCAGTGAGCAGAACCTGACGCAGCGCGAAAATGATATAAGCCTGTTTGCGGGGCAGGTCGGGGAGGTGTGCGATTACTTCTGGATGAATCCGCCGAGTGGCAAGGTATTTTATATCTATAACGTACGTGTGGGTGTGAATAAGAAGGAGATAGTCGTTTACGAAGATGAAATAGAGCCCTGTTTATCGTAAGGAGCGGCGAAGGGTAAAGAAGCGCGGGTTGCCGGAGATGAGGCAGCCCGTTTTTATTTGGGGAGTGAAACTGGAGGCGACGGGCGGATTCGAACCGCCGAATAGGGGTTTTGCAGACCCCCGCCTTAACCACTTGGCCACGTCGCCGGGTTACGCCCTCTATTCTAAGCTAAAATCTTAAATGATGCAATATTTGGCTTAAAGGCGCCGGCTGAGAAACCATTGCTTTAGTTCGGGGTGTTCGAGCTTGGTGCCGCGGTCGTAGTAGATTTCATAAATTTCGCCTTCGGTGGTTTTGACGCGGTAGTAGTTGCGGTGGCGGCGGTGATACCATTTTTTGCGTTTGAGTGGCTGATTGCCGTAGCCGTGGTCGGGCCAGGACTCCAGGACTTCCGCGATGACGTACTGGCGGTCGTCGAGGCGGAAGGAGAGGGGGACTTTGATGTCCCCGCCGGTGGTGACCTCTATCTGGCGGGCGAAAAAGTGTTCCGACATGGTGTTTTATGTGCCTCCGCGATAATGCTAGCGGGAATAGGTGTAAGTGTCAATGTGGGGGATTTTTTATACCCCACCCCCAAGATTCTTCGCAACGCTCAGAATAACAGGGTAGAGATATTTACCATTTACAGCCTACCCCCCTTTTTGGTAATCTAAGACGTAAGGTTATTCCATCCCCAGGAGGTGACGCTATGCCAGACGCCTATGCCAGAGCCGGTGTCGATATTGCTGCCAAGGATAAAGCCATAGAGCGAATAAGCAGATTGGCAAAGTCCACGCTTCGTCCCGAAGTTCTGAGCAGCGTGGGATTCTTTGGTGGATTGTTTGAGTTCAAGGGATATAAAAACCCGCTGCTGGTATCGAGTATCGACCAGGTAGGCACTAAAACGAAAATCACCTTTGCCCTGGAGAAGTATGATACCGTCGGTATTGACATCGTAAGTCACTGCGTGAACGACATTTTTACCTGTGGCGCCGAACCGCTTTTCTTTTTGGACTATATAGGACTCGGGAAGATGATTCCCGATAAGGTAGAAGCCATCGTCAAGGGATTGGCACAGGCATGTCGCGAGGTGGGCTGTGCCCTGATTGGGGGTGAAACGGGTGAGATGGCCGGGCTTTATGCCACTACCGATGACTATGACCTGGTGGGATTCGTTATCGGAGTGGTGGAAAAAGATAAATATATGATGGGAAGCGCGATTTCCGCCGGCGATATTCTTCTCGGTATGCCATCCAACGGACTGCATACTAATGGTTACTCTCTGGCGCGTAAAATTTTCGGCGAGACCCGGGAGGCTTTAAATAAATACTACCCCGAGCTGGGCGGGACCATCGGCGAAGCGCTCCTGAAACCACACATCTGCTACTATAACCAGCTCAAGCCGCTGCTGCCGTACGTCAGGGGCATAGCGCATATCACCGGCGGGGGACTCGTCGATAACGTGCCGAGAGTTATCCCAGAAGGATTGATGGTGCGTTTCGACAGCAAGAAATGGGACGTGCCGCCGATTTTCCCGTTAATACAGCGCCTGGGCAAAGTCGACCGCGACGAGATGTACCACGTGTTCAATATGGGCGTCGGCATGGTGGTGGTTTGCACCCCGGAGAACGTCAGCCAGTTTGCTTCACGATTACCCGGCGCCAAGGTTATCGGGGAGGTGGTCAAACGGGCAGGCGAGGCGAGAGTAATCATCGACTAGAATGGGGAGTTTAAGAGGGGGTGAGGTGAACAGGGTTATCTGGCTGATAATGAGTCTGCTGGTGGTAGCGTCTCTCCTCGCGGGGGGCTGCGGCGGCCAGCAAGCCATCCCGCCGCTGACGGTTGTAGACGAGGAGCATATGATTACCATAGCCCTTGGAGACCCGGAGGTATCAAAGTGGCTGGAAGAAACGGAAATATATACCGTTTACGAAAGATGGGTAGTGATAGCCTGGGAAAAGTCTAAAGCCGTGGGGTGGTACCGGATGGACTACGAGGATATTAAGGACGGCACGCCTCCTGCGGATATTACATATGTTACCGATGATGTAACTATTAACCCTGAGCTTTATTTTCATATAGGCGACCCGGCCAGGATGTTCATAAGCGTTGTCTTTGACAGCGACAGGGAGAAAATACTCAGCGTGGAACCGCAGCCCGGGCGGCCGTCGGCGGGGCCCGAACCGGCTGAAAATAACGAATAATCACGGTTAAAGGAAGGAGCCTTGATGAGAGCCATAATCAGCGTATCGGACAAAACGGGGGTGGTCGAGCTTGCCAGAGGCTTGAGCAAGCTGGGCTATGAAATATTCAGCACCGGCAACACCAAAAAAGCGATAAGCGAGGGCGGGGTGGCGGCCAAAAGCGTCTCGGACATTACGGGCTTCCCGGAAATCCTCGACGGGCGGGTCAAGACCCTGCACCCGATGGTCCACGGGGGCATCCTGGCGCGGCGCGACCTGCCCGCCCACATGAAAGAGCTGGCCGAGAAGAAAATCGAGAAGATAGACCTGGTGGCGGTGAACCTTTACCCTTTCGTGCAGACGGTGTCCAGAGAGGGCGTTACCCTGGAAGATGCGCTGGAGAATATCGATATCGGCGGGCTGACGATGATACGGGCCTCCGCCAAGAACTTCCCGGGCGTCATCGTGGTGGTAGACCCCGCCGACTACACCGTAATTTTAGAAAAGCTGCAAAAGGGCGACCTACCCCTTGAGGAACGCAAGCGGCTGGCGCAGAAGGCTTTTCAACACACCGCCAGCTACGATACGGCCATCGCTCAGTACCTGAGGCAGGACGAAGAAGGCCTCCCCGAAGAGATTACGGTAGCAATGAAGAAGCGCTACGGGCTCCGCTACGGCGAGAATCCCCACCAGAAAGCGGCCTTCTACGCCGAAACTGCCGTGGGAGCCAGACGAAACACCGGCATCACCTGGGCGGAGCAGCTTGGCGGCAAGGAGCTTTCCTTCAACAATATCCTGGACGCCGACGCCGCCTGGGGGGCGGCCGCCGATTTCGCCGCTCCGACCGTATCGGTTATCAAGCATACCAATCCCTGCGGGTTGGCCAGCCACGAGGATATCGCCGAGGCCTACCGCCGCGCCTTCAGTGGCGACGAGGTGGCGGCTTACGGGGGCATCGTGGCGGCCAACCGGCCGGTGACCCTGGCCATGGCCGAGGCCATGAGGCCGGTTTTTTATGAGATAGTCATCGCGCCGGGCTACGAGCCGGAAGCCCTGAAGCTGCTGCAGGAGAAAAAGAAAGACCTGCGTATTTTACAGGCGGAACTGCCGCCCGGCTACGGCAAAGAGGAATGCGGCTATACCGACTACCGGCGGGTGAAGGGAGGTTTCCTGGTGCAGGAATCGGACTCGCTGCCGGAGAAGCAGGTAAACATGAAAACGGTCACCAAGCGCGCCCCGACGGCCAAGGAGAAAGAAGACCTGCTCTTCGCCTGGAGAGCCGCCAAGCACGTAAAGTCGAACGCTATCATGCTGATTAAAGACAAAATGGTGGTGGGGATGGGGGCGGGACAGCCGAGCCGGATTATCAGCGCCCGGATTGCCGGCGAGAAAGCCGGCGAGAAAGCTAAGGGTAGTGTCCTGGCCTCGGATGCCATGTTCCCGTTCGCCGATGTCGTGGAGCACGCGGCGAAGATAGGCGTGACGGCCATCATCCAGCCCGGCGGCTCGATACGCGACCAGGAATCGGTAGACGCCGCCGATAAGCATAACATCGCCATGGTGCTGACCGGCGTCAGGCATTTCAGGCATTAATAGAGTAGATAGAGATTGCTTCGCCCTTCAGTGGAAGGACTCGCAATGACAATTACGAGGTGGTAAGAAGTAAAAATGAGGGCTGAGCAGAAGTTGATACGAGGGCGGCAGGGTGGGAATAGATAAAAAGCGAGAGGGGATAAAGGGAGGTGGCTATGGCTAACGCGGTCTTAGTGGTGGATATGCTGCGGGGGTTCCTGGAAGAAGGGTATCCTCTGTACATCGGCGCCAAAGCCCGCGGCATTATACCGAACATCCAGAAACTGCTGGAGCGGGAAACGGCGGGGGATTCTAAAGTATTTTTTATCTGCGATAACCACGAACCCGACGACCTCGAATTCAAGATGTTCCCGCCGCACTGTATCGCCGGTACGGTGGAGGCGGAGGTCATCCCGGAACTGGCCGGATACCCGGGCGAGGTAATCCCCAAGAAGCGTTACAGCGGTTTTTACGGCACGAAACTGGAGGAAAAGCTACGACAGCTTAAACCGGATAAAATAAGAATATGCGGAGTCCTGACCAATATCTGCGTCATGCACACCGCCGCCGATGCGCGGAATCGAGACTACGAAGTGGAGATACCCGTAAACTGCGTCGCTTCTCCCGATGAAACGGCACATCGCTTCGCCCTGGAGCACATGGATAAAGTGCTCGGGGCCAGGCTTATTCAGGAGGTGAATCATGCCGAAGCCTGAATTTGAACCGTCGCCGGAAGTGATATCCGGTGATACCGCCGATATATACTTCGTCCGCACCATAGACATTTTACGCAAGGAGAACCTCAACCCGGTGGCGACCATGGAGGTGTTCGGGAGTCGCCCCGGCATAATCTGCGGCATCGAGGAAGTAAAAGCGCTGCTGGCGAAAGTACTGCCCGCGGACAACCGCGAGGTATGGGCGCTGAGCGAAGGTGAAGCTATAACCCCCAAGGAAGTGGCGCTGCGCATCACTGCCCCCTACCAGAGCTACGGCGTTTACGAGACGGCAATAGTCGGCATATTAGCCCATTGCAGCGGCTGGGCGACGGCCGCCCGGGAGTGTGTCGACGCTGCCGGTAAGATACCCCTTATCAGTTTCGGGGCGCGGCACGTGCACCCCGCGGTGGCCGGGGTGATGGACTACGCGGCGGTGGCGGGGGGCTGCGCCGGCTGCTCCAGCATAGCCGGAGCGCGCCTGGCCGGAATAGAGGCCTCCGGGACGATTCCCCATGCTTTAATTATCGTGGTAGGCGACACCGTAAAGGCCACCATGCTGTTCGATAAGTATATGCCCGAGGAGGTGCCCCGCGTATCGCTGGTGGATACATTCATTGACGAGGATGAGGAAAGCCTGCGGGTGGCCGAGGCGCTGGGGGAGAAACTCCAGAGCGTGCGACTGGACACGCCCTCGGAACTGGGTGGGGTTACCGTGGAACTGGTCAAGAAGGTGCGTAATCGTCTTGACGAGGCGGGTTTCAAGCACGTTAAAATATTCGTCAGCGGCGGCGTCACTCCGGAGCGGATTACGTATTTCCTGGAGAGAGAAGCGCCGGTGGACGGTTTCGGCGTGGGCAGCTATATCAGCGGCGCGAAACCGATAGATTTTACCGCCGACCTTCACGAAGTGGAGGGGAAGCCCATCGCCAAGCGCGGCCGGATACCGGGTATTACGCCTAACCCGCGGCTGAAGCGGGTGATGTAAATAAGGAGAAGCTTATGTGGGAACAAATGATGGCCTTCTTAAAGTCGTTTTTCATTTATCCCGGCCTTGAATGGTACCTGATGCTTATCGGCATCGGCCTTGGGCTCGCCTTCGGGGCTATCTGGCTCTGCGCACACTGGCCGCCGCTGTTTAAGAGGCACTGGCTCTGGGGGGTGGGTGTGGTCAGCGCTTTCCTGACGTTACTGGCGGTCACCTTCGTCCAGATACCGCTGCAGAACTGGTCGGCGGAGGCGCTGGAACATTTCTGGAGTCAGGAAACACTCGCAAGCTGGCTGCTGCTGGCGGGTATACCGACGGTGCTGTTCAGCGGCCTGGTGCAGGAAGGCGCCAAGATGGTGCCGATGGTGGCCTGGTGGTGGCGCAGCGGCAGGAACATCGACCCCAAGCTCGGGCTGGCGATAGGGGCGATTGCCGGAGCGGCTTTCGGCATCTTCGAGGCGGTCTGGGCGCACGGCAGGATGTTCGCCGCCGGCTGGACGGTCAGCGCTATTCAGGCCGACGGTTTCACAGGTATCGCCGGGTTCTGGGAGAGATTTTTCGCCGTGGGCTTTCATATCGCGGCTTCCGCCCTGGCAGGTTACGGACTGGCCAAAGGCAAAGGGTGGCAGTTCTACCTCATTGTCGCCGGGCTACACACTCTCTTAAACTATGGGGTCATCGTAATGCAATACGTGTATCAGCAAACCGGGACCTACGGACTCGTCCAGCTGGAGACCTACGTGGCGGTAATGGCGATAGTAGTAACGGCGGTGGTACTCCTGCTGCGCTGGCAGAACAGGGAAGAAGGAGGCGAGGAAACTGCCGAAGAAATCGAACCGACCGGAATAGACATTTAGCGGCGGGTGAATTCCAGGCGGAGGGCCTGCCTGGTATCGTCCGTGACCTTCACTCGTTCATCGATGCGGAAACCGACAACCCAGAGAATCCGACCCGGTGAGCAAACGACAGGGATGCAGCATCGCCACGCCCGGGGAATACGGGCGTCGATCATGAACTCGTTGAGCTTCTTGGGCAGGGTCATGCCCAGCGGCTGAAAGCGGTCGCCGGGGCGGCGGCGGCGGACGGTCAGTTTGGCCCCGGTGGCGTTAAAATCGAACCAGGCGGTAAAGTCGGCGGCGTTCGCGCCTGCCTCTCCGGTCCTCGAAGAAGGCAGCACCGCGGCCTCTACGTTCCAGCCGGGAATAACGGTCCGGCCGGGGATATTCAGTCCGGTCTCTTTTTCCAGAGGGGGGAAGGGGCACAGAGACGCGGGGTCGGAAGACAGCACGTAGCTGTCATACTCGATGCAGAATTTAAGTCCGTCGGGCAGGCCGATTACCTTCCCGGCCGGTTTATCCAGGGCCTCGATGATACCTTCGATGTGGCCGGCTTCGATGTCTTTCAGGTTGCCCAGCAGCGACTCGATAGCGGCACGCAGCAGGTAGCGTTTCAGGGCGGGGGGCAGGGCTGAAAATTTCTGCTTGTTGATAACGACCGAATTTTTTTCTACGCGCGCCACTTTATCCCAGAGTCCGGCAACCTCTTTATCGATGAAATCTAAATCGGCGGCGGCGATACGCGCCGTACGGAGCAGGGACTCTTCCACTCGCGGATTATATCTACGAAGCTCGGGCAGAAGTTGATGGCGGATTCTATTGCGGAACGGCTCCGTCGAAAGGTTGGAGGCGTCGGTGCGGGGATTTAAGTGGTGGCGGCGGCAACAGGCGGTCGTTTCCCGGCGGGTCAACTCGAGCAGCGGCCTGATAACAACGAGGTCGTTACCGGCAGACTGCCAGCGACTGATGGGTAGAAGACCCCGCAGTCCCCGCGTGCCGCTGCCGCGGAGCAGGTGCATGAGGATGGTCTCGACATGGTCGTCGGCGGTATGCCCCACCGCCACCCGCGCCGCCCCGACGGCGGCGGTGACCTGTGCCAGAAAGGAGTAGCGTACTTCACGCGCCGCCTCTTCCAGGGAGAGATGGTGCTGCGAGCGGTAGGTTTTAACATCAATCGATTCTATAGTGGCGGGAATTTTGAATCGGCGGGAGAGGGCGGCGACATAAGCGGCGTCGGCATCGGACTCGGCGCTGCGCAGCCGGTGATTGAGGTGGCCGACGTGCAGTTCAATAGCCAGCTCTTTTTGCAGTTTCGATAGTATATAAAGCAGGCAGACGGAGTCCGGCCCCCCGGATACGGCGACGATTAGCTTTTCGCCGCCTGATAACAGGTGGTGCTGCTTGATAAAGCGGAGGACTTTCTGCTCCGGAGTTAGTTGTGCTCTGTTTCTTGACAATTTTTACTCTCGTTCTCTGTTATATATTTATTATATTACTATAGCTTACAACCTGCACTCCATTCCCTCTCCGGGGATTTTTAACCTCACCCCCTTGTATTCCCCCTCTCCTTGCGAGGCAGGGTGAAGGAGAGGGGGAAGAAATAAGGAAGAGGGGCTGCGCCCCTCTTAGATGCCCCGTTCTATATTCGGGGGGTTCCGCCCCTATCGGGCGCCTCGTATGGGGGTGGGATAAAAACTTGCGGGCTAAGCCGTCGATGATACAGGGCGGTTTGGGTGGGAAAAGATTCCTCAGTTACTTCGCCTGGATAATGAGTCTGGTGCGGTGTATCGACGACGGGTATTTTTCAAAGTCGAGGGCGGCGGCGACCTGTTCCGGCCTCCCCGAGCCGGAGGAGTCGGAGCGCAGCCTCATTCCGACGGTACAGCGTCCTTTACTGCAACCGGCGAGCCAGATATCGTCGATTAAAGTCCGCAGGTCGTAGCGGCGTGGTCCGGTGTCCCGCTGGTGCTGCCAGGGGAGGCTTTCCTTAGCCAGCAGGACAGCGATGGCCGATTCGATTTCTTCCGGCGCTTTTCCGGTTTCCAGTGCCACGATATATTCGGCAAAGCGGACCTGGGACTGCAACGACGGCATGGTCAGGGGCGTGTTATATACCTGGCTAATGACGATACCTTGCGGAAGCTGGCGGCCGACGGCGGCGGTGAAGGCGTGGGGCGACGACCATTTCGTCAGGACGATATCCATCAACTCGGCCTCGCTGGTGACGCCCAAGGCCAGCGGCGCGGCCAGCGACATACGGGGGCGAGGATTAAATCCTTCCGAGTAAGCCAGGGCCACTCCGGCACGGTTAAGCGCCCGCTGCCACAGGCGCATTAAATCGAGATGGGAGATGAACTTTATCTCTTCTCCCCGGCTGAATCTGATACGCAGACGCTGCATATTCTTCCTCAGGTAGAAATATCGTTAATGCGGGGGATTCTCAGGATTTAAGGTCTTTATCCTTCTTTTTTCCGGCTTTATCCTGCTTCTTTTCATGCTTTCTCTTCGCCGCGGCAGCCTGGCGCTCATTGGTCAGCAGGATTTTCTCAATCTTGAGTCCCTTCATTTCGGTAATGACCATCTTCAGGCCTTTATAGCGCAACTGCTCGTGGCTCCGGGGGATGTGGCCCAGCAGGCTGAGGATGAAGCCGGCGACGGTCTCGTAGTCTTCCCCTTCCGGCAGGTCAAGCTCCATCTCCTCGTTGGCTTCGTCGATGCGCATGCTGCCGTCAATCTGGAACGTGTACTCATTGATTACCTCGTAATCCTTTTCCACCCCGGCCAGTTCATCGCCGACTTCGCCGACGATTTCTTCGACCAGGCGGGTAAGGGTGACGATTCCCGCCGTACCGCCGTATTCGTCGACGACCACCGCCATCCGGTAGTTCCTGTCGCGCATTTCGGCAAAGAGCTCGTCGATATGCTTGGACTCGGGGACGAAATGGGGCGGGCGAACCAGGTCGTCGATGGTACTCTCCTCGGTGGCGGTGCCCTTTGCCAGGGCCATGAGGGCGTCCTTTACCGAGAGCACGCCCACGACGTTGTCCATGTTCTCGATAAAGACCGGAAAGCGGGACATGGGATTTTCGGCGTAGAGCGCCAGAAAGTCGGACAGCCTGGAGCCCTGGGTGAGGGCGATAACTTCCGGGCGGGGCACCATGACCTCGTGGACGGGACGGTCGCCGAACTCGAAGACCTTGTGCAGTAGCCTGGCTTCGTGCTCCTCTACCGTGCCCTCTTTATGCCCTACGGATATCATGTTGCGTATTTCTTCCGGGCTGGCCAGCGACCTGGGAAGCGGCGCGCCACCGAAGATACCGGCGAATCCGGCGGCTATCCAGCTTAATGCGGAGACGAACGGCGTAAGGAGCCAGGAGACCAGTCCGAGCGGGCGGATGTACAACAGCGCAATCTTCTCCGAGTGCTGGGCGGCGTATGTTTTGGGAGTGGTCTCGGCAAAGATGAGGATAACCACGGTGACAATCGCAGTGGCGATAATAATACCCTGCTCGCCCCAGATATCGAGCGCCAGCGCGGTCACCAGGGCGGCGACGGCGGTATTGCATACATTATTTCCCAGCAGGACGACGGAGAGGAGCTTCTCCGGCTTCTCAATCATTCCGGCCACCAGCCGGGCACCTTTGACTTTAGTGCTGACGAGGTGCTCCAGCCTGACTTTTTGCAGCGCCAGGAAGGCCGTCTCCGAACTGCAGAAAAAGGCAGTCAGCGCAATGAAGACGATAATCAGTATCAGATAGACCAGTTCTTGTCCGCCCATAGCATCATTCTTTTTCCGCTTCCGGGTCGGGTTTGAGGCGTTTTTCCCGGGTGAGCAGGATTTTCTCTATCTTCTGCCCTTTCATTTCGGTTATGACTATTTTTGAGCCCTTATAGCGCAGCTGCTCGTTGCGCCGGGGTATCTGGCCCAGGAGGGTGAGGATAAAGCCGGCGACGGTCTCGTAGTCTTCTCCTTCCGGCAGGTCAAGCTCCATCTCTTTATTGGCTTCATCGGTGCGCATACTGCCGTCAATCTGGAAGGTGTGTTCGTTAATTATCTCGTAGTCCTTTTCAATGCCGGCCAGTTCGTCGCCGACCTCCCCGACAATCTCCTCGACCAGTCGACTCAGGCTGACAATCCCCGCCGTGCCGCCGTATTCGTCAACGATTACCGCCATCCGGTAACCGTTGTCGCGCATCTCGAAGAAGAGCTCGTTGATGCGTTTGGTCTCTGGGGTAAAGTAAGCCGGGCGGACCAGGTCGTCAATAGTACTCTCATTGCTGATAGTACCTTTGGCGCGAGACATGAGCACGTCTTTTACCGAGAGGACGCCCACGACGTTATCCATGTTTTCCTTGTAGACCAGGAAGCGGGAAATGGGCGATTCGGTGTAGAGCTTCATAAAGTCGGCGATGGTGGAGCCCTGCTGGAGGGCAAACACTTCCAGGCGCGGCACCATGACCTCATAGACGGGGCGGTCACCGAAGTCGAAGACCTTGTGAAGCAGTCTGGCTTCGGATTCCTCCACGGTGCCTTCCCTGCGTCCCACGGATATCATGGTGCGGATTTCCTCGTCGCTGATGATGGACTGGGGCACGGGAGTGCCGCCGACAATCCTGGTAAACCCCGAGCCTATCCAGCTGAGGACGAAGACAAAGGGGGTGAAAATCCAGGATATTACCTGCAAGGGGCGGTAAAGAAACAGCGACAGCTTTTCCGAGTGCCGGGCGGCTACGGTCTTGGGGGTGACCTCGCAGAAAATGAGGAGGACGACCGTCAGGATGATAGTGGCGATGAAGATACTCGTACCTTGCGTTAGTCCGGCCTGGTTGCCCAGGTGAACGACGATAGAGGTAGCCAGGGCGGCGGCAGCGGCATTGACCAGCGTATTGCCAAAGAGGACCGTAGAGAGGAACCGCTCCGGCCGGTGAATCATTTTAGCCACTCCGCTGGCACCCTTGACCCTGGTGTTGACGAGGTATTCAAGGCGGAAACGCTGCAGGGATATGAAGGCCGTTTCCGAGCCGGAAAAGAAAGCGGAAAAGACCAGGCAGACCACCAGGAGGACTATATATAGTTCAATATTCGGCATTTGGTATTAGTTTATTATGTAGAGCTACTCCAATGAAATAATGATAACACTGGAATATGGAGGTGTCAAAGGGGGGTCGTGAAAACCTGCGGTATAAGCAGAGAATGAGACGAGGGCGGCCTGGGTGGTAATAGATAAGAAGCGAGGGTGTGGAGGGGAAGGCAGGGATAACTACTATAAAACGATAGTTCAGAAATCGGTGGGGATATATTGCCAGAGCCGCCTTACCGGTGCTAAACTGGGCTGATATGGAAAAGCCGCGTAACGTTAAAAACGCGAAGTATGATTCCATGACTATTCACGATTTACCCGTAGCCGACAGGCCGCGGGAGAGATTGCAGAGGCTGGGGGTGGAGGCTTTATCCGCCCAGGAAATCCTTGCCCTGATACTGGGGAGGGGGATTGCGGGGGAGTCGGTAATGGTGACCGCCCAGAGGCTGCTGAGCCAGTTCGGGGGGCTTAAGGGGATAACAACTGCTTCGATGGAGGAGCTGGCCAAGGTGCGGGGCATCGGCATCGCCAAGGCATCCCAGATAAAGGCGGCGGTGGAGCTGGCCAGCCGGGTCGAGGGCTACTCGGAATCGTCGGGTAAAGCGACGGTAAAAACGCCCGAAGATGTAGCGGCCCTGGTGCAGGGCAGGTTGAAGGAGAAGAAGAAGGAGTACTTCCTGGCATTATTGCTGGATACCCGGAACCAGTTGATAAGAATAGCGGAAGTATCGGTGGGCAGTCTGGATAGCAGTATCGTTCATCCCAGGGAGGTATTCAAGGAGGCGATATCGGCCAGCGCCGCCGCGGTGATTTTCGTCCACAACCACCCTTCCGGAGATACCGAGGCATCCGAAGACGATGTACGGTTGACCAAACGGCTGGCCGAGGTAGGGGAGATTGTGGGCATAGATGTCCTCGACCATATCATCATCGGCGGGGAGAACTACGCCAGCCTGAAGAGAGACGGATTATTCTGATTTACCGATGACTCCGCTCAGTCCAGGTATAAAGCCATCCAGCAATTATCGTTGGTAGGTTCTATATACCAGAACTCATTGTCAATCCGTGCCATACAGATAGCGTGGTACCGGTCGGGCCGGGGCGTCTGGCCGTACCACTTTTCGTATTCTTTGGGGTGGAGGACTTCAATCGACAGATACATGCCTGCGACCATCGCCCGGTCCCTCAACTGCAAAGCGAAGTCCTCGCACTGGCCGTTCAGAGGTATTTGCCCCTGGCTATCCGCAGTGAAAACAATCCTCCGGTCGGTATCATCGTTTTTCAGGAACTCACGAAGCTGTTCCGGGCTATCCCAATCCTTCAGCGATACCGGCACTTCGAGGGGTACGTGAATCTGCGTCTCAACGTACACCGGCTGTATCGTTGCGGTGGTCTGTAACGGTTGTTCCGCCGGCACCGATTTCTCAACCTCGATATAGACGGGTTCTACAACGAACGAACTAACGTCTTTGACATGGGTGATAATGTAGGGCTTAGCGTGGTTTAATCCTACACTAAGGGCTGCAATCCATACGATGCAGATGATGATAACGATAGAGGCGGTTATAATTATTTTACTTTTGAATACAGGCATTTTCTCACGTAACATAGACGTTGATAAGTATCCCACCAGCTTGGAGGAGCATATATATATTGTATAATGCCGGTATGACTCCAGTCATAAAAATAATGTTAAAAATTTGCGGGTAACCGTAGTTAAAGGCGTGCGGGAGTAGGCGACGGCGGTCGGTGGGTATAGTAAATCCATAATAGCCGGGCCGGGCCGGATTGCACGGACCCATCCACTGACTGGATTCCCGCCTGGGCGGGAATGACTAGTTGCAATATAAGAATTGCTTCGCTACGCTCGCAATGACAGGTTTGGCAGGGGTAAGCGGGTTAATTTGTCCGTTAATGCTGCCCTTCCCGGGTAATCGGTTTTGACTCGTCTTCCGGCTTGCGTACGTACTCGGTGGTCAGGGCGATATCCATAAAGACGATGGGTTTGCGGATTTCCTTGAATTCCAGCGGGGTATGGACCATGCCCGCCGGGACATGTACGAAGCAGGTCTCGGTAATGACCAGTTTTTCCTGTTCGCCCTCGGGGCCCAGGTAGAGCCAGACTTCGGCGTCGAACTCGTTGACTCTGGTGGCATCGGCGTTCTGGAAAGCCAGAAACTGGTCAAAATCGTGAGTGTGGGGTTCATTTATCATCAGGAACGGCTCCGTAACGCAGAACCAGTCCATCCTGTAGCCTGAGTTCCACTCTCGTCCGTGAATGTGGTATGAGGGTGATGTGAGCTGAGGATACAGCTTGGTAAAGTCCATGACGGGTTTGCTTTTATAGTACTTGGCATACTTCTCTGGAATCATCTGCACTCTCCTTATTCAAGATATGTAATCGTTAATGATTATACGTTGAAAACTCCTTATTTTTCAAATACGTGTAATAAAGGTGAGCTATGCACTTCGCCGAATTGAGTGCATAGCTCACTATAATAAAGGAGGTCACACAGGCCAGCATCCTCCCTGTGTGCCGGAATCCGGAGGGGAAAGAAAACGTGGTGTTACCGGGTATTAATCGCTTCTTTTCCCATTCTTTCTATTTTCTGCTCCTGCTCCGGGCTTATCTTGATACCCAGCAACTTCAGTCTTTTTACCACATCTTCAGACCTGGTCTGGTTCTCTCTGATAAAGTCGGTGATAGCTTCTCTGCCAATAACGGTAAGCTGATAACCGGTGGCCCGGTGTCCTTTCAGGTAGCCGCGATTTACCAGCGAGTTGTATAAATAGCCGATGTATTCACCAGTAATGTCCATGGGGCGGGTCAGTAATTTATTGCCCGTTTTCGTATTTACCACGGTAGCCATCAGTATTATCATTTCGCTGGGTAGCATCTTGTCCCTCCTTTTGAAAAAGTCGGCAGTCAATAAAATAGCACATTTAGTGACAATTGTCAAATTTTTCAGTAAGATTTTTCTCTTCGGGTTAGTTGCCGGTATTTCCAGTCATAGTCCGGCTAGGTCAGGTCTTTTAAGAATTTCCTGGAGAAATGGTGGGCCAGTGACAGGACAATGCTGCTGGTAATGACGGCGATTGCCACGCCGGGAGAAAAGCCGGTGATGGCTACCCCCAAGGCGGTACCGCTGGCGGGCGGGTGCTCGAAGTCCAGCGCTACCATCAGGCAGATGGAAATGCCCACGGCCAGGGCATAAACGCTGATGGCTGCCAGGGTGGAGGAGTGGGGGATGAACGCGCATAGGGAGCCGGAAAAAAGACCGACCAGATGACCGCCGATAACTCTCCTCGGCCGGGCGGTTATGTTGCGGGGCATGGTGAATATGATAAAAGCCGTGGCGCCTATCGACGCGATGACCACGACATTTTCTATGGTGAGAATAAGCAGAATAATAAATACCACGATAGCTGCCAGCAGGCTCTGGTAGAGGTAGTTCTTCCATAACGCCGGGAAAGCCCCACGAATCCTCATCCAGCGCCGTTTCACGTAGGATAATAGAGTGCCGAACATAAGTAAATCACCTCTTTTCTGAATAGAATTATAATACGTATCTGCCTCACGTGTACATCGTGCACGGAGAGCGACTTTGTGTTATATTGTCTTTAGCGAACGCTTCGGGGCCAAGCCATGAAAAAATTTGTCTTTGTATTTCTATCGATAGTATTACTATGCGCTGTGCCGCTGGCCGGCTGCGAGGCCCCGCAGACTCCGGAAAGCACTCCCGCTGTTCTCGGCAGCGGCGTTCTCAAGCTCTACGGAATCGACCCTTACACGCTCGACCCGGCGGTTTCGGGGGAGATGACTTCACACGAGTATATCGCTCAGATTTACAGCGGACTGGTACGCCTCGACGACAGCCTGGAAACGGCACCGGATATTGCCGAGAGGTGGGAGGTGAGCAGTGACCACCGCACTTACACCTTTTTCCTGCGGCGGGACGTGGTGTTTCACGACGGACGAGGAGTTACCGCCGCCGACTTTAAATACTCTCTGGAGCGAGCCTGCGACCCTGCGACAGGCTCGAATATGGCCGGCACTTATCTCGGCGATATCGTCGGGGCCAGGGAAGCTATCGAGGGGAGAGCCAAAGAAATCAGCGGGGTGAGGGTCGTTGACGATTACACCCTCGAAGTAACCATCGATGCTCCCAAGTCCTATTTCCTGTCCAAGCTGACCTATCCCACCGCGTTCGTCGTCGACCGGGACAACGCAGCGAAGAGCGGGGAGTGGTGGCACAAGCCGAACGGCACCGGGCCGTTCAGACTCAGGGAGTGGAGCGAGGGGAACCTGCTCGTCCTGGAGAGAAACGAGAAGTATTACGGGGAGGTGGCGGGTGTAAAGCGCGTCGAGTTCCAGCTGTGGAGCGGCGTGCCCATGAACATGTACGAGACCGGACAGATAGACGTCGCCGGCGTTTACGTGAACTATATTGACCGGGTTATGGATACGGCCGGGCCTTTCCACCAGGAACTCCAGGTAACGCCCGAGTTGAGCTTTAGCTGGATAGGCTTCGACACGACCAGGCCGCCTTTCGACGACGTGAATATACGGCGGGCTTTCACGCAGGCAATCGATAAAGACAGGATAGTATCGCTGGTGTTCCGCGACCTGGTGCAGGGCGCCGACGGCATACTGCCGCCTGGCATCCCCGGCTATAACGAGGGACTGGCCGGGCTGGACTACGATGTCGATAAAGCCAGGGAATCGATTGCGCTTTCCGAATATAAAGAAGCGTCAAACCTGCCACCCATCACTCTGACCACCTCCGGCTACGGGGGTCTGATAGCTCCTTCGCTGGAGGCTATCGTCACCCAGTGGCGGGAGAACCTGGGGGTGGAGGTAACGGTGCGTGTACTGGAGCCGGACTACTTCATGTACAACCTCAGGGAAGAGAAGGACGAGATGCTTATCATGGGGTGGGTGGCGGACTATCCCCACCCGCAGGACTTCCTGGACGTGCTGTTCCACACGGGGGCGGAGAACAACTTCGCCGAGTATTCCAATCTGGCGGTGGATGCCGTTTTAGATAAGGCGGGGGTGGAGCCGGATAAGGAAAAGAGCCTGGAGCTGTACCGGCAGGCGGAGCAAATGCTGGTGGACGATGCGGCGTGCCTGCCGCTGTGGTTCGGGCAGAACTATATTCTGGTGAAGCCTTACGTGAATGGCTACGAGCTTAACCCTATGGGGTATGCGATGCTGAACATGGTTAGGATTAATTCTCACTAGATATTTTTATTAGCCTCACCCCCTTAATCCACCTGAAGTTTTCCCCACCTATCAAAACCCCCGTATTGTTTTACCCACCCTGCCCGCCCTCGGAGCACTGACAGCCTGTCCGGGGGGTTAGTCCCCCTAATCCCAACCTGGGGGTGGGGGGAAACTTACGGGATAGGCCGCAGGTGATACGGGGCGGTTTGGGTGGGAATAGATAACTTGTGAGGGGGGAGGGGGGGAAAGAGGGGCGCCAACCCCCCTTAAACGCCCTGTTCCCTAACACTTCGTATAGCCGCAGGCCGGGCAGTGATAGCAGCCTTCTTGGAAGACAAGCAGATTGTTGCAATCGGGACACAGTTTTAACTGTCCGACCATATTCTTAGCTAGGCCGTAGTCCTCGAACGTGGGTTTGGCATCTTGGTCGATGTAATTTTCCAGCACGCTGGCGATGGCATCGGCGCAGGAGAGGATGGACTTGCCGCTCTCCCAGGCGACGCTGGGGCAGCGGATGCCGCGGAGCTGCTTCACGACCGAAGCGACGTCCACTCCGGCACGTAGCGAGATAGATATAAGACGCCCTATAGACTCTAGTTGGGCGGCAGCACAGCCGCCGGCCTTGCCAAGTAGCGCAAATACTTCAAAGATACCTTCATCATCAGAATTAACAGTAACGTACAGATGTCCACAGCCAGTGTTGACACATTCTGTAACTCCCGAGGTTTTCTTTGATCGCTTACGCGGGCTGTGTTGTACTCCTGACTTTTCCTCCTTTTTACCAGTGGTCAGGACCTGGGTATCACGGCTCCGGTCACGGTAGATGGTAATGCCTTTGAGCCCTTCCTCGTAAGCGAGCATGTAAGCATTGGCGACATCCTCCCGCGTGGCTTCGTGGGGGAAGTTGATGGTCTTGGAGACGGCGTTATCGGTAGCCCTCTGGAAGGCGGCCTGCATTTTCACATGCCATTCGGGCGTGATTTCATGGGCGGTGGCGAAGAGACTCTTAATATCTTCCGGAACGTCTTTAATATCGCCGAGATGAGCGCCCTCGGCCAGCTTCTTCATAAGTTCATCCGAATAGAAGCCGCCGTTCCGGGCGGCTTCTTTAAAATGGGGGTTGACCTCGACAAAGGGGGTGCCGTCGAGTACGGTCTTGGTATAACTGATGGCAAAGAGGGGCTCGATGCCGCTGGAGCAGCCGGCAATCATGCTCAACGTGCCGGTGGGAGCGATGGTGGTGCGGGTGGCGTTCCTCAAGCGGGAGCCTTCCGGTACGTCGTAGATACTCCCCTCGAAGGTGGGAAAGACGCCGCGCTCCCTGCCCAGTTCTTCGGAGGCCTGTAGAGCCTTCTCGCCGATAAATTGCATCAGCTTTCCGGCAACTTTAAGCGCCTCTTCGGAGTCGTAGGGAATGCCGAGTATTACCAGCATATCGGCAAAGCCCATGATGCCGAGGCCGATTTTCCTGGTCTTTTTAGTCATTTCTTCGATTTGTTCCAGGGGGAACTTATTCACATCGATAACGTCGTCGAGGAACCTGACGCCCGTCCTCACCGCTCCGGCGAGTTTATCGTAATCAATCTCGTACTTGTCGCCCTTCTTGAGCACCATCCTGGACAGGTTTATAGAGGCCAGGTTACAGGACTCGTAGGGGAGGAGGGGTTGCTCGCCGCAGGGATTGGTGCTCTCGATTTTACCAAGGTGGGGGGTGGGATTGCTCTCGTTGATACGGTCGATAAAGACGATACCGGGGTCGCCGGTGCTCCAGGCCATGTCCACTATCTTATCGAAGACCTCCCTGGCAATCTTTTTACCAGCGGACTTTCCGGTACGCGGGTTAATAAGCTCGTAGTCGTTCCCCGCCTTGACCGCTTCCATAAAGTCGGCGGTAAGCGCCACGGAGATATTGAAGTTGGTCAGAGCGTTCATATCCTCCTTGGCGGTAATGAACTTCATAATGTCGGGGTGGTCGATATTGAGGATGCCCATGTTGGCACCGCGCCGCGTGCCGCCCTGCTTGGTGACATCGGTTACGGTATCAAACGCCCGCATAAAGGAAACGGGGCCGCTGGCGACGCCGCCGGTGGAGCCGACCATGTCGTTTTCCGGCCGCAGGCGGGAGAAGGAAAAGCCGGTGCCGCCGCCACTCTTGTGGATGAGGGCGGTGAACTTGACGGCATCGAAGATAGACTCCATGGAGTCGTCGACGGGGAGGACAAAGCAGGCGGAAAGCTGTCCCATCTCCCTGCCGGCGTTCATCAGGGTGGGGGAATTGGGCAGGAACTCCAGTTTAGCCATCATCTGGTAAAACTCATCCTCGATAGCTTTAACGTCGGTGTCAGGATTATAGATAAGCTCCGCCTGGGCGACGGCGCGGGCTACGCGGCGGAACAACTCTTCCGGCTTCTCGATGACATTGCCCTGCCTGTCCTTCCTGAGATACCGCCTTTCCAGCACGTGACGAGCCGTATCGGTAAGGTCTACCCCTGAAGCGGTTTCCTGCGGTGATTTAACGTCGGTGCCGGTTTCCATAGCTGTTTTGACCTCCTCTTTTTGTGCCGGTTTCGGCTCTTCCTGCCGTGGTTTGGCCTCGTTGAGGACTTCCATGACCATGGCCTCTATTTCGGTCTCGGTGGGCAGGCGCTGCTGGCGCCGGGCCCGCTTGTCCACCAGGTCTTCCATGCCGGGCAGGGTGGGCAGGTATTTTGCCTGGGCTTTTTCCAGTCGCTCGATTACCTGGGTCGTCAGCTTCTCGACAAGCCTGCGGTCCCGGATGCCCATGGACTCGGCGTTAGAAAAGACGATACGGGCGACCTGGCTGCGGTTAACGGGGGGCGACTGACGCTTTCCCGGTTGATTGCCCGTGCTCATCGCCTGACCCTCCGCCGGTTCTTTGCCGGGGCGTTTAGCTCGTCGGGGGGGATGAGGGGGAGCTGGTCGGCGGAGTTGATTATCGCGTGACCGGCCAGGTTATCGACCTCCTCTTTGAGCATGGTGATATCCTCGAACTCGCGGTAGACGCTGGCGAAGCGGATATAGGCGATGTGGTCCAGCTTTTTGAGTCGCGCCATGACCATGTCGCCGATAACGGCGCTGGGTACCTCGGTACGGCCCGTCCGGTAAAGTTCGGCCTCGATTTCATCGGCCTGCCGGTCTACAATGTCTCCGGTGAGTGGTCTTTTCTCGCAGGCCTTGCGGATGCCCGCCAGCAACTTATCGCGGTCGAACTCCTCGCGACGGCCGTCCTTTTTAATAACGAACAGGCCGGCCGGCTGGAGGCGCTCGTAGGTGGTGAAACGGGAGTCACATCGAAGGCACTGGCGCCGGCGACGTACGCCGTCGTTGACGTCACGGGAGTCGATAACCTTCGAGTCGTAGTGTCCGCAGTAGGGGCAGTTCAAACGTAAACCTCCACATTATATGGTGCAGAGGTTTATAAATTACCACAATATATAGTGTTTGTCAATATGTCCCCAGTCTTGGCATCAAAACAATTTTATAATAATTTATTCAGATTTAGAGGGCTTATACCTCATCGATACAAGCCCTCAATGTTTCTTTGTCCTGCTTACCGTGTCACGAACAGTGCTTCGAAAAAGGCTGTCTTTACCGGATAATCCCCAAGATGTAAGATATTAACAGGAAACAACCTATGAACTATCAGGAAGCCCTGGAGTATATTTTAAGGTTTGCGGACTACGAGAGGCTGCCACGCTCGGGGATAGTGTGGGATATAAAGCGAATCGAGCGGCTGCTGGCGAGGGTGGGAAATCCACAGTACGCGGCAAAGACCGTACACGTGGCGGGGACGAAGGGGAAGGGTAGCACGTCGGTGATGATAGCGTCGATACTCAAGCAGGCGGGTTACCGGACGGGGCTTTACACCTCCCCCCACCTGTTGTCCTTCACCGAGCGGATACAGGTGGACGGGGAAAATATCTCCGAGGAAGACTGGGCGAAGCTGACCGATTTTATCAGTCCGCATGTCGAGGCGGAGAACGCCCTGGGTGAATTGGGGGAGCTGACGACCTTCGAGATACTGACGGCGATGGCTTTTATCCATTTTGGTAACGTGAAGGTCGACTACCAGGTGGTGGAGGTGGGGCTGGGGGGACGGCTCGATGCTACCAACGTGGTGCAACCGCAGGTATGTGTTATCACGTCCATCAGCTACGACCATACCGACGTACTGGGGGACACGCTGACGAAGATAGCGGGGGAGAAAGCGGGTATTATAAAGTCGGGCTCGGTAGTCGTGAGCGCGCCGCAGTTCCCGGAGGCGATGGCAGTCGTCGAGGGGGTGTGCCGGGAGAAGGGTGTGCGACTTATAAAAGTCGGCAAGGACGTTACGTGGGAGGGGGGCAGCTTCGACCTGGAAGGGCAGTCGTTACACATGAAGGGACTGAGCGGGGAGTACGATTTGCGGATACCGCTGCTCGGCGGGCATCAGGCGGAGAACGCGGCGCTAGCGGTGGCGGCGGTCGAGGCGCTGGGGGATGAAAAAATGACGCCGGGAAGCATCGCGGCGGGGCTTCAAAAAGTACACTGGCCGGGTCGGTTACAGGTCTTGCGGCGGGAGCCGTGGGTGGTCGTCGACGGGGCGCACAATACTTACTCGATGCAGCGACTCGGCGAGGCATTGCAGAAATACTTTAAGTTCGACAGGCTGACGCTGATACTGGGGTTCGGGGGGGATAAGGACGTGCCCGGGATGGTGGCCGAGGCGGCGAAAATGACGGGAGACATTATCCTGGTGGCGTCAAGACACCCGAGGTCGGTAAAAACGCCGCAACTCGTGGAGGAGTTTTCAAAGTGGGGAGTGCGACCGCGGGTGGCGGAGAGCGTAGCGGCGGCGGTGAAGCTGGCGCTGGCGGACGCAGGACCGAACGACCTCATCGGCGCGGCGGGGAGCGTCTTCGTGATAGCGGAGGTGATGGAGGGGGCTATACCTTAAACAGGTTAGTGCTCAAGTACTTCTCGCCGCGGTCGGGGAAGATAACGGCGATGGTGCCGGAGTCTATCTGTTTGGCTATTTCCAGGGCGGCGTACATGGCCGCACCGCTGCTCATCCCCACGAAGATACCCTCGTTTTTAACGATTTGCCGTGACGTCTCATAGGCGGTCTTGGTCTCCACCATGATGGTGATGTCAATCTGGGAGGGGTCATAAATAGCCGGGACAATGGCCTCTTCCATGTTTTTCAGTCCCTGGATGTAGTGCCCTTTCACCGGGTGGGCGCTGACCACCTTGACGGCGGGATTGTGCTCCTTGAGGACCTTGCCCACCCCCATGATAGTGCCCGAAGTCCCCAGCGAGGAGACGAAATAGTCCAGCTTGCCTCCCGTTTGACGCCAGATTTCCTCGCCGGTGGTGCGGTAATGTGTCAGCTTGTTGTATTCGCTGGAGAACTGGTCGGGCATAAAGTATTTTTCCGGGTATTTCTGCACCAGCTCCCTGGCCTTGCGGATGGCGCCGTCCGTGCCGAGCTTGCCTTCGGTCAGGGTCACCCTGCCACCGAAGGCCGTTATCATCTTTCGTCGCTCCACTGAGACGGAGTTACTCATGACGATTTCCACCTCGTATCCCCTGAGCGTCCCTATCATCGCCAGGGACACGCCGGTGTTCCCGGAGGTCGGCTCGATGATGGTCTTGCCTTCGGTCAGCTTACCCTCTTCCTCGGCCTGCTGTATCATGCTCAGGGCAATCCTGTCTTTGATGCTGCCGCTGGGATTGAATCCCTCCACCTTGGCGTATATCGTGGCGTTTGGATTCGGGTTAAGGCGGTTTATCCTGACCAGGGGGGTGTTCCCGATAGTCTGCAAGATGTTTTCTTTAAGTTCCATTTTAATCCTTTACCTTTGCTTCGATAATAATGTCATCATCCGACCGGTAGATTCTATTTATAGACAGCTTTAAAGCCTTGTTTAAATCCGTAATATTAAGCTCGTTGACGGAGTCGGTGCCTTTGCCCAGCACCTTCGGGGCGATAAAGACAACCAGCCTGTCCGCCAGTCCGAGCCGCAGGAATGATGTGATTATTTTCCCACCACCCTCCACCAGCACCGAGGAAATCTGCCGCTGCGCCAGCATTTTCAAAAGCTCGCTAATGTCCACTCGGCCCTGATCGTCCGGTGGCACCGTCAGAACCTCGATGCCCATTATGCGCAGGAAGGCAAGCTTTTCTTTATCGGCGGCGGGGGTGGCGGCCACTAAAGTTCGGGCGGCTTCTTGATTTGCCAGCACCCTGGAATCGAGGGGAATTCTTAGTTTAGAGTCCAAGATAACGCGGGTGGGGTTTCTGCCGGGGACGAGGTAGGTGGTAAGCTCGGGATTATCCGCCAGCACGGTACCCACCCCCGCCAGGATAGCGTCGTGACGGGAGCGCAGGCGGTGGGCTATCCTGCGGGAAGGGGGAGAGCTTATCCAGCGAGAGGCTCCGGAGGCGGTGGCAATGCGGCCGTCGAGCGTCTGGGCGAACTTAACGGTAACGAAAGGCATGCCGGTAGCCGTGTACTTCAGGTAGACCTCGTTCAGGGCTCGGCACTCGTCCTCCAGAACGCCTGCGGTGGTCTCGATGCCATGTCGCTTAAGTATTTCCAGGCTCTTGCCCTGTATTTCGGGGAAGGGGTCGAGGGTGCCGATAACGACCCGGCTGATTTTCGCCCTAACGATGGCGTCGACGCAGGGGGGCGTCTTACCGTAATGAGTGCAGGGCTCTAGGGTAACATACATGGTGGCCCCGGAAACATCTTCGGCGGCGTGCTTAAGCGCATCGACCTCGGCATGGTCGCTGCCGAAATAATGATGGTAACCCCGGGCGATGATACAGTCGGCTTTGACGATAACCGCTCCCACCATAGGGTTCGGGGAGGTCCTGCCCAGTCCCCGGCGGGCAAGTCGAAGGGCCTGCCGCATGTATTTCTCATCGGGCGAAAGTTCAATCGTCATAATATGCTCTCCGGTGTCTGCTATTATAGCTCAAAGGCGGGGGGATGCACAAAGGCGTGGGAGGGCTTGCGCTGGAGGGGATGATTTGTTAGAATTAGGACTTGGAAGTCGCTTTTAAGATTCCATGGGCCGTTAGCTCAGTTGGCAGAGCACCTGACTTTTAATCAGGGTGTCACAGGTTCGAGACCTGTACGGCCTACCAGAAACCGATTTCAAATCTGAAAACCGCTGAAAAAGCGGTTTTTCTGTTTTCCGGGTCTGACTCTGATACCCTGATTCGTCTAAGTCGGAATATCACAGAGGGCTCACAGCAACATCACAGGCGGCTCACACCCGAGTCACGGATTGTGGTCGCCGGTGGGGAAGGAGCCCAAAATGATAGTAGGACAACAGACAAGAAGGCGAAGAAATCAGCGGTGGGAAGAGTTGGATAAACGAAGTATTTCTCTTGAACAATTGATCAGGCACTACGAGGTCTACAACAGGAGCGAGGGCAAGTCCCCGAAGACCGTCTCCTGGTACACTGACTGCCTCACGAAGTTCGCCCGTTTCCTCCTGAACGGAGGCAGCCCGGTCAACCTTGCCGACACAGGCATCAATGAAGTACGGGAGTTCATCCTCTATCTCCAGCAGAAGCGAAAGTGGGACGACAGCGACACCATCAGAACCCGCGACGAGAATCTTTCTCCTTACACCATTCAGGGCTACGTCAGAAGCCTGCGGGCCTTCTAC
>Ga0315543_1001297_pt1 | contig 27514 bp, 21 predicted proteins | sample SalMarSW160210MG_2_FD_203098 | JGI IMG/M metagenome (GOLD analysis project Ga0315543, IMG submission 203098) | Salt marsh sediment microbial communities from the Plum Island Ecosystem LTER, Massachusetts, United States - Salt Marsh Sediment SW1601-210 ... | reverse complement strand
GTAGCTAATTCAGAATCTAAATAGGCGTTTCTACCGCCTAAATTATTTAATAAATCCTTAAGAAGCTGCTCCCGCTGCTCGCGAGAATCCAACCGTTCGAGCAGATACTGAACTGCCTCTCGAGCCAGCTCGGAGTCGGCAGATTCATCTAAGTAGCGCACAAGCGAATTATACACCATCGCAGAGTAATCCCGAGCAGGGTACCGACCAGCAAGCTTAATCAGTACAGGGTGGATGTAGTTAGCTCTACTGTCCAGATTCATTGTGGCGGTTAAGAAAACAATCGCCTGTTCGGCTTCTGGTCCTTGAATATCTTCAGAGTTAGCCAGCTCATAAGCTACTTCATAAAATCTTTGGCCAACAGAGGGTGAAAAAAGCTGTTCTGAGTACGAAGGGTCTTGAGCCCAAGCCGACAAAGAACAGTAGAAAAGTACCGAAAAAACTAAAAAAGACCAACTCTTGAGCATTTGTAGTCTCCGATAAAGCGGGCTGCCATTTTGCGACCTGCTGCGGGGACCGTAAACGTAGTAAAAAGCGTTTGGAGGCCCACAAAATGGAATTCCGCCTCAAAAAACGTCTATTTAACGGATATTTCGGGCAATTGCTCTGCTTGCTTTAGGTATTAATGATGTTTTAAGCTGGGTATTTTGGTTAGGTTGGCCACCTTAAAGCGGCTATTAATACGAATAGTTTTCTCGTATGTGCTAACTTGTTGGAGCAATGAATGCCTAACTTTGTTATCGGTCCAAATATACTTGTATGCCAGGTACCATTCTCTGGAATGACTTCACATTCTCAGGTTAATACGTAAGAATTTTGCCGCCAGCAGAAATACCGCAGCCGCGGTGGGGACAACCAAGAGCAGCTTGAAGATATCAGCGTAGTTCTTCGACAACCACAACGCAGCAACAATTGTGGCAGACATACAAAGTGTAGCTGCAATCGTCTTTAAGAACGCTATAGCCAGACCATCCAATAAAAATGAACCCAGTCGTCGCCGAAGTACTGCAACGAGAATAACCACCTGCAAGTACGAACACAGTGCTGTCGCAGCAGCTAATCCGCCTGTTCCAAAAGGCCATATAAGAGTCAGGTTCAAGACAATGTTGGCGACAACTGCTATTAGGGCACTTATCATCGGTGTTTTGGAATCCTGCATAGAGTAGAATGCACGGGTACAAAGCTGCTGGGCAAAATAACCGCATAATCCCAATGCATAAAAAAACAATGTCCAGGCAACCATATCGGTGTCGTTTGCGCTGAATTGACCGTGTTGAAAGGCCAGCGAGATTAACGGTCTGGCTATCGCTATGAGTCCTATGGTTGCAGGTATTGCGATAAAAAAGCAGGTGCGAAGGCCTTGCGAGACCGTTTTGGCCAATCCCGCAAAATCTTTCTTTGCTGATAAGGAACTCATCACCGGAAAAATTGCTGTTGCTAACGATATGCCGAATATACCCAGCGGTAATTGGTATAGTCTTTGAGCATAATAAAGATGTGATACCGAGCCGCGCTGCAGGGGGTATGCGATTTTATGCTGGAGCAGGACGAAAAACGCCCCTTTTTCAACTGAACCTGAGAACCACCAAGCAATAAGGTCATCGGCCAGTGTATTTATCTGTGTTACCGTCAGACCTAATATCATAGGCCCCATTAGGATAATGATTTTCCTGAACGCCTCAGATTGTGTTCTCCATTCGGGTCTGATTGAAACCCCGCTGGCACGCAGCGACGGAAGCTGTATCGCTATCTGCACGACGCCGGCAATGAGAACCGCAACAGCTACGAAAAAGAGCTGCTCTCTGGCCTGTAGTTTAAGCGCCCAGCCAGTCAAGAGGATACTGCTAATGATGAAAATATTGAGTACTATCGGAGCGGCAGCCGGTGTAGCGAAATGTCTGTGCACATTGAGAATCCCAGCCAATATCGCCACTATACAGACCAGCAGCATATACGGGAGCATAATGGAGGTCAGAGACAAAACCAATCTGGTCTCGGTGGTTGAGCTGAAAAATTTATAATAGCTCCAGATACCCACCTGGCCAATCAAAATTATCGCTGCCAACAGGACGAACAAGACGGTTACTACGGTGTTGACCAAGTGTTTTGCCTGCTCACGATTGCTGTGAAGCTCTTCGCTGTATATCGGAATCAAAGAGGCCGAAGCCGCCCCTTCACCAAATAGTCTCCTGGCAAGATTAGGGATTTTGAAGGCGATAGTCCAGGCATCCAGCAGAGCGTTGGCACCGAAAAAATGACTGTATGCCACATCCCGTACGAATCCGAATACTCTGCTGATTGCTGTAAGAGAAGCGATTTGTCTAAAGCCCTTTATCATTTCGTATCTCTCTCGTTTCACGCTTTTCGTGCTACCCCGCCCGTTGGAAATGGGCTGGGTGCTACACTGAAAGGCCGGCACCTTCCGACGTTATTTAATAATCCCACAGAGGTCATACTAACCAACAGGCTCGACCCACCGTAGCTTACCAAGGGTAAAGTCAAGCCTGTGATTGGCATCAGCCCCACTGTCATACTTATATTGACGATAACCTCAACTGCAAACATTGCCACAATACCGACCGCAAGCAATCTGCCAAACGGGTCGGTATTGTGCTCTGCTATCTCCAATCCACAGCTGATGATAATCACATAAAGCCCCAATAAACCCAAGCAGCCCAGAAAGCCCCATTGATGAGCAATGACAGCGAATATGAAGTCGTTATGTCTATGCGCAAGAAAGTTGTATTTGACAAATGGTCCTTGTCGAAAGCCATATCCCTCCATTCCGCCAGAGGCAACCGCAAACTTCGAACGCGTCAAATGATAACCCCAATTGTTCTCCCATTGTTTTGCACTGAATTTTCCGCCAACCAAAATCTCGCCAAGAGTTGGGTATTGTTCCGCCTTTTCCTGAATCCAGCTGTTTTGTAACAGGACGCTGCTTATTCTGGTTCGTTGGTAAGGTTTCATCTCGCGCCACAGCAGGGGACTAACCAGCAAGGCCATTAGAACAATAATCAGCAGGTGTTTAACCTTTGCACCCGCCACGAACAGCATTGTAAACAAAACCGGCATCATCAAAAACACCGTTCCCAAATCCGGTTCGAGCAAAATCAAAACCATCGGCAGCAGTGTCAGAACAAAAGGGCCAATTAGGGCACTGAAGTTGCGATAGTTGCTGCGGTACCTCAGGTACCACGCAAGGGCGAGGATGTAAGCCAGTTTGCAAAATTCTGATGGTTGGACCTGTAGAAAGGTGGTGGTCGTCCCAATTCTCAGCCATCGGCGGGCGTGGTTAATGACAGGAATAAAGGGGAAATCTACCACCCTATCGAGCAGTAAGACGCTCAAAAGCAGCAGCACAAAGGCGTATATCCAGCAGCTTACGGCCCCTAATCGCCGGTAATTGACGAGGTTAGCTGCTATGAAGCCAACCACCCCAATCACAGCGAATATGGCCTGTTTTTCCCAGAGATTGCCCAAATCGCCAGTTTGGCTGGCAGCAGGGTTAATCTGTGCCGGGTAGCCGACTGAATAAATGGCCGCTATGCCTATCATAATCAGGGCTAAAGTGGCCGCCAGCAGTATTAGTCTCACGACCAAGAGCCGGCCTTTTAGGAATTTATACATAACGAGAAAATAACAAAAACCGGCAAAAAAAGCAAAACGAGACATAAAATCACGAGAAAATTATTTTTTCAGCAAAAAATGGCCTTGCGGCGCAGGGTAATCCCCCTAAAACAGGCAAAAAAGGTATATTTACCCAAATTGGCGGTCAAGATACCATATTTACGATTTCACCTGTGTTCTAAAAATTTTTTCTTTTTCTACATTTTTTCCTTGATTTATTCCAAGGCTTATGATATTTTACAATCAACCTTCATGTAGTGAGTAACACACTGCTGTGCCAAGGATGGGCACATATTTTCGCCAACTGGCGAGAAAGGAGGAGTAGAGAGTAGATAAATGTGGCTTTTCTATTCGATTGTTCCTGCCAGCCAAAATGCTATGTTCAAGTGTAAAGTGTTTGTATGGGTATATACTGGGCAAACGTAATTTGGATTAGAGCAGGAGAAAACCAAGATATTGCAGAGTGTGTGGCCCTGCGATAAGAAGAAGAGAAAGGAAGGTGTATTATGAGGAAAATTGTATTGTTTCTTGCGGTGCTGTTTATGACAGTGCCGGCAATAGCGGTGTCAAATGTTAACATCTACTGTGACGAAGACGGTAACAAGGTTACCTTATCGTATGAAGTCACCGACGAAGAACCGAATCTGATTCGGGCGTTCGGTCTGTATATCACCGTTGAGGATGCCAACATCATAAAGGTGGAGGAGCTGGACCCGAATTACAGGATTTATCCTGGTCAAATCAGTATTGAGGACGGTGAGGTTAACGAGTACAAGACGTCTTACGACCCCTGCGATATCGGTGACGCCAATGTTACCATTGAGATGGGTTCACTGTACACTACGGATAGCAATTACGCCGGCGACCCGAACGCGGGCTACAATATGAAGCCGGGTTCGGAAGGTACTCTGCTGGCGTTCTACCTCGATAGTAGCAGTGGTTACACTTACACTGTCTCCGAGGACCCAAACAGAGGCGGCGTTGTAATGGAAGACCCCTATGAAGAGCCGAACGTTATCATGTGCGCTGAACCCCCCACGGACTGTTTGAAAGACAGCGACCCCGGCTATGCGACCTGGGTTGATTTCGGCAAGCCGGACTGCTGGTGCTATCGCAAGCAGTGCCATGGCGATGCCGACGGTCAACTGACCTTCGGGAAACCTGTGATGTTGACTGACTTAAACATCTTGAAGGCCGGATATGGTCTGGCAGATACCGACCTGAAGACCAAATCGTATGGTGGTTATCCTGCAGTTTGTGGTAACTTCGACCATCAAAAGACCTTCGGTAAACAGGTTATGTTAGCGGACTTGAACATCTTGAAAGCGTACTATGGCCTCGCTGATGCTTCGGTACCGTGTTGCGACGCAGACCAAGATTGCATCCTTGATGCCGGTGATGACTACAACTTCTGGACGAACTAAAAGTGTTTGATTTGTTTTGATGTGATGTAAATGATTTTTGAATATAAAAAATGTTGAGGTTTTTGGCTGTTTCTAAGATACCTGTGTGTGGAAGGTATTTGGAGATAGTGAGAATTGAAAGGAGAAGATGATGAGGAAGTTATTAGTTTTAACGTTGGTTCTTGGAATGGCCTCGTTGGCCAATGCAGTTGTTGTGTACGACCTCACGGGTGGAGCTAATACCGCAACAGGCACAATAAATGTCTACGTGGTTGGTGCTACTGCGGATGTCTATCTGGCTCTGGTTATTGAGTCTCCCGGCGTCGTGAGTCCTAATGCATCAGCGGATATGAGTCTTGGTGCTGCAGCTCCCACTATGAGTATGTATGTCCAAGAACAGACCGTTAGTGGTGATTCTGGTGAAACGTGGATGTTTGGGGCTGCACCAGGCGAATCCTATGTAGATGGGATTTGGCTGACGGCCAATTGGACCGGCGCAACCAGTGTGGTTAATATCAAGCTTTACGATACACCTGATGGAGTGACTTTCACCCTCTTAGACACGCAACCGGTTGGTGTTCCTGAGCCGATGACAATTGCGCTGCTCGGGCTTGGCGGATTGCTGCTGAGACGTCGCAGGTAAATACGGAAAGTAAGCGCCTTTTAATGAAGGAGTTAAGATGATGAGAGGTTCGAGAATTATTCTGAGTTGCTTAATCGGCGCTCTGCTCGCAACTGTTGCATCAGCCCAATGGGTACCCCTCACAGGCGATCCAGTCTCGATAGGTTCCCTGCAGGGCGGGCCCTTCATCTTTGGCGACAAAAAGCTTTCGGATATTGGTATGTCCAAGGGCATCGGCGAAGGCGGGGCAATCGCCCCGACCGCCGATTCGTTGTTCGTGCAGGGCGGCTGGGACAACGTGACAGGCGATTACGGCGTGAAGTTTACTCTTTCCTGGAGTGCAATTTCCAACCAGACCGTAAGCGCTTCCTTAAGTTTTAAGGTGTCTATTCTGCCCGGTTACGATGACTATTTCATCAAGGACATTGCGATGTACCTCACCGGCGTCTCGGCCAATGGCACCGGCGGAGTTCACGTCAGTGAAAACGTCTGGGACATTCCCTTTGGTAACGTCATTGCCTCACTGAGCTGCTCCAAGCAGGATAGTGACGGTGGCGCCTACCTGGCGGACTATGCCGAGTTTGCACCCGTGAAGGAAATCTGGATTTACAGCAAGGACATCTCTGTCACCGGCGGCACCAACGGCTCAGCACATATCAGCGAGTTCTACCAGTTCTACAGTCAGATTCCTGAGCCGATGACGATTGCTCTGCTTGGCCTTGGCGGATTGATGCTGAGACGTCGCAGATAAGACCAACCAGCAACCAACAGCTTTAGCTGTTATAGAGGCAAGCCGAAATGGCTTGCCTCTTTTTTTGTTTGCCTTAGATGCAGATTGTGTTATAACTTTTTGGACGCTGATTTCGTAGATTTCGCTGAAATAGATAGTATTATTGATGTTTGAAAAACTAAAGAAACATGGCTTTGTCGCTCCTGCGCAAACAGGAGTCCAGAAAACGTTAATAAAACGACTGGATTCCCGCTTTCGCGGGAATGACATTCTTGCTTTGTTTTTACAGTAACGTTCCTTTTAATATTCAAAGGTCAATAGTAATCTGGCGTCTGATTTATTTTTTATCGCAGGAAAAAGTAAGGAACAGAGACTATGAAGCGGTTAGTGGCGTTGGTCGGATGTGCAGTTTTTTTACTGGTATTGGCAGGCTGTAAACAGCAGGACGAGAGAATGTCAAGTCAACCACAGCTGGAAAGTAAGACTCAGGATGAGGTGTTACATGAAGTTTGGGACGGTGAACCTCAAGATGAGGTGCTCCCTGATTTTTTTGGAGACCAGACCCAAAGGAGTGTGTTCCCGGAATTTCTTGTTGGGACGTGGAAAGCAGACCGATATGACTGGGCGTTTAAGTTCGAACCCGATGGGAGCATCTCTCATTTAGTGCATATGTTGTGGGCGTTGCGCATCGATGTCAAAGAAGGGGGGGTTTATGTAAAAAGTAAGTTTGAGGATAGTTATGCTGTGTTCGTAATAGGGCCTTGTGAGGCAGACTACAATCCAACTACCCGCGAATTGAGCGTAAAAATTATCATGGATTATTATGAAATAAAAACGCCCGTTGGGAGCCTGGAGGGTAGAAGTGAAGATTACTTTCAAGGCCCAGTATCTGAGGATGGCAAGACCTGGAAGGTTGAGTGGCGAAATTACGGCTACCTGGATGGTGCTACTCTGCCCGATATTGACTATATCGATGCAAACCCCGAACCGCTTGTCTTTACCAAACTCGACATCAAATAATTTTAGGTGGTGTCGAGCGCAGCTTAAATTAGTAATCGTAGTAACGGATTCCATCTTTATCTGTGCGGGCCAGTTCAGTTTGATTGTTTCGGTTGCGGGTTCATACAGCCAGACATCTCGATACGCAATTCTGGAGGCGCCTGATAGCAAAGCACTTTGAAAGAATCTATATTATGGGGTTATTCATAGCAAAAGATACAAGTTTTTGTTATAAGGTGGTATCTTCTTAATTGGTATAAGTAGACGGATTTTACGTTGCCAGTTTATAAAAGTTTAATGTTTTCCCGGAGAGATTCTGTGAAGGCGATTGTGTTGACCGGTATCCGGCAGATGGAGATGGCAAATGTGCCGGAGCCGAGTATAAAAAAAGATGATGATGTTTTACTGAAAGTCGAAGCGGTTGGCGTCTGCGGCTCCGATGTGCACTACTACGAGACCGGTAGAATCGGCTCACAAATTGCTGAGTATCCCTTTATAGTCGGCCATGAATGTGCTGCGACGGTTAAAGCTGTCGGCAGTGCGGTTACTCGCGTCAAGGTCGGTGATGGTGTTGTCATCGAGCCGGCAATAGCTTGCAACAATTGCGACCAATGCAAAAGGGGGAGAAAAAATACCTGCCGAAACCTAAAATTTCTTGGCTGCCCGGGCCAAACAAACGGTTGTTTGTGTGAATATATCGTTATGCCTGAGGATTGTTGCTTTCCCATCGGTGACAAAATCACCTTTGCCCAAGGAGTATTGTGTGAGCCGTTGGCTATAGGTGTATATGCTGTTAAGCGAGCTTGCCTGTCAGAAAACGCAGATATAGCGATTCTCGGCTCAGGCCCAATCGGCTTAAGCTGTTTGATTAGTGCCAGAGTTGAAAATGTAAATGCCTGTTACGTGACCGAAAAAATCGAGGAACGTGTCGAAGTGGCAAAAAAGAGTGGCGCTACCTGGGTTGGGAATCCGAATAAAGAAGATATAGTCAGTGAAATCTTGAAGCGGCAGCCTATTGGAATGGATGTTGTCTTTGAATGTGCAGGTCAACAGGAAACAATCGACCAAGCGGTCGAGCTACTCAAACCGGGCGGTAAACTAATGCTTGTCGGGATTCCACGTCTTGAAAGAATCTCTTTAGTTATTGATAAAATCCGCAGGAAAGAAGTCACTATTGTGAACGTTCGCAGGCAAAACAACTGTACACAGACGGCGATTGATTTAATAGCCGCCGGTAAAGCAGACGTTGATTTTATGATAACCCATAGATTCAAACTCGAACAAACCCAGAATGCCTTTGATATGGTTGCCGGGTATCGTGACGGCGTAGTCAAGGCACTAATTGAACTTTAGAGCTATGAGAAAAGCGAGTATCATCAGCATCGGTAATGAGCTTCTTACTGGTCAAACAGCAAGTACCAACGCTTCATACCTAAGCGAAAGATTGCTCTCAATCGACATACCTGTTATTAGCTCCTATACCATCGGCGATGATATAGATTCAATCGCTCGAGTATTGAAATTAGCAAGCAGTGATGCTGACCTGGTTCTGGTAACCGGCGGGCTTGGCCCGACCGATGATGATTTGACCCGGCAGGCGTTCGCAAAATTTCTTGGTGTCAAATTGAAATTGGAAAATGAACTTCTGGAAAGAATACAGGATTTTTTCAGCAGGCGAGATTTGCAAATGCCCGAAAAAACTAAGATTCAGGCATACATACCGGCTGGTGCGAAAGCCGTCGATAATAATCTTGGCACAGCTCCTGGTATAAGGGCTGAATCAAAGGGCAAATTGTTTTTCTCTATGCCTGGAGTGCCATTGGAAATGAAACAGATGTTTGAAGAATCGGTTTTCGCAGAACTAAAAAGATTTGCCGGCAAGCAAACAGTCGTTGTGCTGAAACTGAACTGCTTTGGGGCAGGGGAATCAGCTATTGCTGATTTAGTGGAACGGGCTTCCAGCCCGTTAAAACACACGGCCAGGATGGCCGTGCCACTTATGAAGCGGGGTAGAAACCCGCTAATAAACTGCACGGCTCAATATGGTGTAATTACCCTGACCATTATCGCAACAGCAGAGGATAAAGATAAGGCGCAACGAATAGCCAAAAGGTGCGAAAAAACACTGCGTAATATCCTTGGAGAGCTGATTTACGGCGCAGGGGAACAGACCTTGGCTGAAGTGGTAGGGACAAAATTAGCTCAACAGAAAAAGACAATCGCCGTAGCTGAATCCTGCACAGGCGGTACTTTGGCAAAGTTACTGACCGATATTCCCGGCGCCAGCAGATATTTCACATACGGCTGGGTTACTTACAGCAACACTGCTAAAACGAGTGAACTTGGCATAGAAGCTGATTTAATCGAAAAACATGGTGCTGTAAGCCCCGAGACAGCAGAGGCTATGGCCAAGGGTGCCAGAAAAAGGGCTGGGACAGACTTTGCAATCGGCATAACCGGTATAGCCGGTCCAGATGGTGGCAGCGAACAGAAACCCGTCGGCTTAGTATATATTAGCGTAGATTCCGATAATGGCTGTGAAACTAAACACTTTACCTTTGCTCATAACAGAGATTTTATAAGACTTCAGGCGGCACAGACAGCCCTAAATATGCTCCGGCTAAAATTGTAGATTGGACCAATTGCGCTAATCAATGATTGACGAACCGCTTTAATATATGGTATAATAAACTGGGTGTATGTATGGCAAAGAAACGTAGACATTTGGGCGAGATACTCTACAAAGCTGGACGGGTAGAAAAGCAGCCGCTTATCAATGCAATCAAGACTTCCAAAACCAGTAATAAACGGCTTGGCCAAGTATTGCTCGAATTAGGCCTCGTGGACGAAGAAACTCTTACCAAGGCAATCGCCAAGCAATTTGGGTTGGAATACGTGAACCTGGATAAAATCACCATTCCGCCTGAGGTAATGAAGCTTGTCCCTGGAGACCTTATAAAAAGGCACAATGTTCTGCCGCTCAGTATGAATAACGGCAGATTGAAATTGGTTATCAGCGACCCGTTAAACCTGGACATAATGGATGCACTTCGGTTCCGCTTGAATGCCGAGCTGGACTACTGTCTGGCAAGCCCTTCAAAAATCAGCTCCTATATCCAGGAGTCGCCGGAAGAGGCAAAAACCGAGGAAGAGGACAGGTTGAAACATAGTATCGACGCAACTGCCGCCGAGCTTGTTGAGGCCAGTCGCGAGTTACAAGCAGAAGCTCTCCGTGCCGAAGCTTCGGGTAGTGACGATGACAGCCCCATTGTCAGGCTGGTGAATCTCATAGTAGATAACGCCTACCATATGCGGGCCAGCGATATCCATATCGAGCCAATGGCCGACAGGGTACGTGTAAGATATCGTGTTGACGGTGTCTGCCTGGAAAAAGATAACATCCCCAAGAATATGCAGGCACCAATGATTGCCCGCCTCAAAATCCTATCCGGTATGGATATTGCAGAGAAGAGATTACCGCAAGACGGTCGTATTAAACGTATAATTGCAGGTGATGATGTTGATTTTCGTGTCTCTGCTCTGCCTGGAAACCACGGAGAAAGCGTAGTATTGCGAATCTTACGCCGCGAGTCAGTCAATATTGGCATTCAGGCACTCGGCTTTGAGCAGGATGATTACGAGCACTTTCTAAAAATAATCAAAAGGCCCAACGGTATATTTTTGGTTACAGGCCCGACCGGTAGCGGCAAGACCACGACTCTATATGCAGCCCTGCAGGAACTTAACAGGCCGGACAAGAAAATTGTTACGGCTGAAGACCCCGTGGAATACAACTTCGACGGGATGAATCAGTGCCAAGTCAGAGAAGAAATCGGCTTGACATTTGACAAGATTCTTAGAGCAATGCTGCGACAAGCCCCTAATATTATACTGGTTGGTGAGATTCGAGACGGCGTTGTTGCGGACGTTGCGATTCAGGCGGCGCTTACCGGACACCTGGTTTTCAGCACTTTGCACACCAATGATGCCCCCAGTGCAATTACGCGTCTAATAGATATGGGTGTCAAGCCATTCCTCGTAGCCAGCTCGATTCAAGCTATTATGGCGCAGAGGCTTATAAGAGTAATTTGCAATAAATGCAAAGTAATTGATGAAAATCCGGACCCACACGATTTACGATCGCTTGATATTACCCCTGAAGATATAAAGAAGCATCCTGTCTATAAGGGTGCTGGCTGTAGCCAGTGCCAGAATACCGGCTTCAAAGGCCGAATCGCCATATTTGAGATGGTAGAACTAAACAGCAAAATAAGAGAACTGGCCTTTGAAAAGGCAGCTACTACTGAAGTGAGAAAGGCTTGCCGAGCAAGTGGAATGAGAACACTGAGGGATGACGGCAAGATTAAGATATTCAAAGGAATAACTACACCGGGAGAAATAGTGAGGATAACGCAAACTGAAGGAGTAGTCCTGGATTAAACAAAATTATTAGGGATTCTCAAATGGCAACAGTTAATATGGACCGCTTACTGCAGGCTTGTATCACACAAGGAGGCTCAGATATACACCTTGTTACCGGCCGATCACCGGTATTGAGAATAGACGGCCAGCTCAGGCCCTTAGAAACCAAGATTCTTGAGGCTGATGATACTGTGGCTTTGATGAAAAGTATTGCTCCTGAGCGAAATCAGCAAGAACTTCAAGAAGAGGGAGGAACCGACTTTGGCTTTGCCTATGGTGATGTGGCAAGATTTCGTGTGTCTGTTTTTCGACAAAGAGGTGATATCTCGATAGTCTTACGTCTAATCCCAACGAAAATTCTGACATTTGAGGAAATAGGCTTGCCCAAGATTTGTGCTGCTTTGTGCCGGAGACCAAGAGGGTTGTTTTTGGTTACAGGCCCAACCGGATGCGGCAAAACAACCACCTTAGCTTGTATGGTAAACTATATTAACGAACACTTCGACCGTCACATTATAACAATTGAAGAACCAATAGAATATTATCACAGGCATAAGAAATCTATTATTAATCAACGAGAAGTTGGTGTAGATGTTCCGAGCTTTGGCGAAGCACTGAGGCGTGTTTTAAGAATGGACCCCGACGTGATTTTGGTAGGTGAGCTGCGAGACCTGGAGACAATAGAAGCAGCCGTTAGAGCTGCTGAAACCGGTCACCTTGTCTTTAGCACACTGCATACAATAAGCGCCTCAGGAACGATTACCAGGATTATTGATGTATTTCCGGTAAACCAGCAGGAACAGATTCGCACTCAGCTAAGCGCCAATCTGATGGCGGTTCTCAGTCAAGCCCTTTGTCCTTTGGCTACCGGCAGAGGAAGAGTTGCCGCTTATGAGTTTATGGTTGTTACTCCTGCGATTTCTAATCTTATCCGTGAAAACAAGACTTATCGAATTGATTCGAGCATCCAAACAGGTAGGAAATTAGGAATGCGACTTCTCGATGAACACCTTTGGCAACTCTATGAAACCGGCAGGATTACCTTAGAGGAGATGCTGGACAAGGCCCGCCAGCCGGGAGCATTGCAGGATAAGGCTATGGCCAAGCTAAGCGGCGGCGTGAAAAGGAAAAAACCAGCAAAGGAGGGCGAGGATATGGGGCCGATTTTAAGGACGTAGTTGATAACAAAATGAGCCGGATTTTGCGAAATACCAGCATAAAAACCGATTCAGCTGGTATTTTTTTATAGATTAAACGAGTAGCTTTTTAGCTAATAAAGAGCTATAGAGAGATAAAATGGACACTTCCCGGAATCTTAATAACTAAATGTCCAATTTGTAATTTACTTGTCAAAAAGGTCTTAATGTGATATAATGAAGTGGATTTGAAATTGAATCAGTTAGAGGTAAAAGGAGGTAAAAGCCAGATGGAAAAAGTAAAAACGGCAAAAACACTCCCTCCCATAGAACAATTGAGGGGTAGAACCCTCGGCAGAATACTTATAAAAATGGGTGTTCTGACAAGAGAGAAGGTCCATGAATGCCTGAAAATTCAGAAGCAGCGACCCGGGTCTGTACAAATAGGCCAGATATTCCTTGAACTTGGATTGATAGATGAAAACCAACTGCAAATTGCTCTTGCAGCCCAGCGGGGAATGGAATATGTGAAACTGAGCGACATTGACATCCCTCCTGATGTGGTTGAGAAAGTGCCAGCGCAGATGGCAAAGACATATCACATCGTACCAATCGAATACAATAAGGAGCAGAATGAGTTGATTGTCGTTCTTGACAGTACCGATAATTTCAGGGCGACCGACGACTTGAGCACACTGATGGGTTTTAGAGTTACCGCAAAGATAACCGATTCTGATGCGCTGGAAAATGCCTTGACTAAGTACTACGAGGCACAAGAAGAAAACATCAACGAACTTATAGGCGAAATCCAGGCGGATAGCTTCCTTGCAGAATTTGAGGGCAGAGACCAAAGTATCGACCTGGATGAATTAAAGGAGCTGTCTGAGTCAAATCCTGTAAAAAAACTGCTGAACCTTGTTTTGCTGCAGGCAATTCGCGATAAGTCCTCGGACGTTCATTTTGAGCCGTTTGAAAATGAATACAAGATGCGTTACCGCATTGACGGCGTGCTTTACGAAATGGTTCCTCCACCGAAGCACATTGCTACGGCACTTAGTTCGCGTATAAAAGTTATGGCCAGCTTGGATATTGCTGAGAGACGATTGCCACAAGATGGCCGAATATCATTGACTGTTCAGGGTAATCCGGTTGATTTGCGCGTTAGCGTTCTGCCTACAATGTTCGGAGAAAGTGTGGTACTGCGTATCCTCGATAGAAGTCAACTGAGCCTGGATTTGGAAAAACTGGGGCTGAGGCAATACGATATTAAATTATTCCGTCAGCTTATTCGCAAGCCTAACGGTATTATAATTGTTACGGGCCCCACCGGATGCGGCAAAACCACCACTCTTTACTCGGCCTTGACCGAACTTAATGACGTTGAGACTAAAGTAATCACCACCGAAGACCCCATAGAATATGACCTTGATGGCGCCATTCAGGTCCAGATGAAGCCGGACATTGGACTGACATTCGCAAAGTGCCTGCGTTCGATTTTGCGTCAGGACCCGGATGTTATACTGGTCGGTGAAATTCGTGACCTCGAGACAGCAGAAATCTCAGCCCAGGCGTCTCTGACAGGCCATATAGTGTTCACCACTCTGCACACAAACGATGCCCCCAGCTCAATAGCGCGACTCTTAGATTTGGGTGTTGAACCGTTTCTTATTACTGCTACGCTCGAAGGTATTGTTGCTCAGCGGCTGGTCAGAAAGATATGTGAGAAATGCAAAACGCCGTTCGAGCCGACTGATGTCCAGCTAATGGAATTGGGACTTACACCAGAAGATGTCAAAGGCAAAAATTTCTATTATGGCCGAGGCTGCAACAAGTGTAATAATACCGGTTATAGAGGGCGAACGGGTATTTTTGAGATTATGGTGCTCACTGATGAGATACGTGAGTTGATTATGAATCAGGCTTCGACAAATATCCTGCGTGCAGCAGGTCAAAAGGCCGGCATGAAGCTGTTGCGTGATAATGGTTTGGCTGCTATCTACGATGGTATTACCACTATTGAAGAGGTAGTAAAAGAAACAATTACGGAAGCATAAGAAGAATTGTGGTTACGGAATATTTCATAGTAAGTTCTCAGTCCAAAAGGAGGTGATAAGAGATGCCTGTTTTTCAATATGAAGCGCTGGATTCACAGGGTGTAGGGATAAAGGACGAGATAGAGGCCCTGAGTCAGAAAGAGGCGATAAGCAAGATACGAAATATGGGCTATTTCCCCACGAAGGTCCGCGTGCATGGAGCAGGGAAAAAAGCCGCAGCAAAAGCCGTTGCAAAGCCGAAACGCAGGCGCGGCGCCGGCGGAAAGGTTAAGGTCAAACTTTTAACCCAGTTTGCGAGACAGTTCTCCACGCTGCAGGACGCCGGCCTGCCCATTTTGAGATCGCTACGTATCCTGCAGGAGCAACAAAAGTCAGGAACATTCAAGAGGGTCGTTGGTTATGTAGCTGATGACATCGAGGGCGGCTCAACGCTCTCGGAAGCTATGGGCAGATTTCCACGGTGTTTTGACCGGCTGCTTGTCAATATGGTGGCGGCAGGGGAGACCGGCGGCGTGCTGGACCTGATATTGTCACGTGTGGCTGATTTTATGGAGAAAGCCCAAAAACTTAAAGCCCGGGTTAGAAGCGCAATGGTTTATCCAATTGTGGTTTTGACGGCGGCGTTCACTATGCTCTTGTTGTTGATGACCTTCGTGATACCCAAGTTTACCACCGTGCTGACTGAATTGACGGAGGGTGCAGAACTACCGAAGTTAACGCGAGTGGTGCTCGGAATAAGCAATTGGATTGCATACGACTATGGCTGGGCTATTCTGATAGGAGTGCCGTTTGGAATAGTTTTTCTGCTCAGGGCCATAAGGACAGTTCGCGTTGGCAGATTCGTTCTGGATAACATCAAATTGAAAATGCCGGTAATGGGCAAAATTAGTGGCAAAGTGGCTGTTGCACGGTGGACAAGAACGTTAGGAACATTGATTGGTGCCGGTGTGCCGATACTGGACGCCATTAACACTTCGGGCGAGACAGCGGGCAATGAGGTCTATACCAAGATGCTCGGTAATGTTCATAACTCTATTAGGCAGGGCGACACCTTTGCCACTCCATTACGGCAGTCCAAAACCGTTGACTTAATCGTCTCCAGTATGGTTTCTGTAGGTGAGGAAACAGGTGACCTGGACAAGATGCTTCTGAAAGTAGCCGACAACTACGATGAGCAGGTTGACGTGCTGGTTGGTTCGCTGATGTCGCTACTTGAGCCGATTATGATTGTTGTGCTTGGTATTATCGTTATGAATATAGTCTTAGCAATATTTATGCCGATGATAAAAATTATCACGACCTTAAGCAGCTGATAAAAACTGAACTAATAAGTCAAGCATTTAATTGAGTAATGAGGAGAATAAGGTGAAACCGGCTACTAAACAGTCTAACAAGGAAGCGGCATTTACTATTGTAGAACTGCTAACCGTTATGAGCATCATCGTAATTCTCATAGGTCTGCTTGTGCCGTCTTTGAATATGGTCAAACGGTACGCAAAAGAAGTGAGACAGAAAGCTCAGTTCCACAGCATCGATTCTGCGATGGAGCTTTTCAACAGCGGGTGGGATGGCTATCCACCCTCAGCTGCACTGGACGAAGATAATGTTAACTACTGTGGAGCAATGAAGCTTTGCGAAGCTATGGTAGGCCAGGATTTGATGGGCTTTCACCCGAATTCACGTTTCAGAAGCGATTGTACCGATGGTGCTGGTAAGGACCTATATGCTACTCCAACAAACGGTTTTGACCCGCCTACAGATGACCCGGATAATTTGAAGCTAAGAAAGACTTATCTGCAGCTTGAAAAGGTCAACGCCTATAGGTTGTGGCATTTGTACGGGAGCAGTGTCGGGGCCTTTAGTGAGAAGAACTATGGCCCGTATTTATTTGTTCTGTGCGACGTGTATAGCCGCGTAATAAACCAGGAAACCGGGAAAAAAGTTGGTATGCCCATACTTTACTACAAGGCAAATACATCAAACACCCAACACGACCCTAACGGGCCGTTTCCGACAGCCACCGATGATAAAGGTTATATTTACAATTACCTGGACAACGATGAGCTGGTCAAACTTAAGAAACCATGGGATGGGAGCGATCACCCGCTTGAGGGAGAGCCTGAGAGATTCTATGAAATCACAAGGGATAAGAGGATTGACATAAATATCGGCAGGCCATGCAGGCCGGATTCTTATATCCTGATTTCTGCAGGTTTTGACGGTATGTATGGCACAGACGACGATATATTCAATTTTTAGAGTTAGATTGATAACCATAACAAAACGGAAAGAATGGTGATGAAAAAAATAGCAGTTAGCTTGATGATGGGCGTAATAATAACTTTGGCTGGTGGTACAGCGTGGGGCGATGCTGATGTTAGTCTGGTTATGAACGGCAGTTTTGAAAACGATGGTGAGATAGACCCTGTTACAACAGAAGATGTGCCTCAATACTGGTGTGACGTCGATATCCCAACAAGCAAATTCGGCGGAAAGGTGGATACAATCTGGTCAACCTACGGCAATTACTCTTTGACTCTTTATTCCAAGGCGGGTTCGACTTTCGTTGATGGGGATATGGTGAGTGTATCTCAGGAGGTGTACCTCACAGACGCCAATAAGGTTATTTTTGACATCGAATTAAGCGGTACCCATTCGGCTTTTCCGTGGACCTCAGATAAGTTCAGCGCGGTTTTGCAGGTTGACGGCAACGATGTTTGGGATTCAAACGGCCAGGTGCCGGATGAAAACGGGGAATACACCATCGAGGTGAATGATGTAAATGATACAGGTTTACACACATTGTCATTAGCTATGAGAGCTAACAACAGCGGCATGTATATTACCAAATACCTGGTGCGGTGGGATTTTGTAAAGTTCGATGCACACTGCGGCGGCTTTGGTTATCTGTGGGAAGATTTAAATCTCGACTGCAATGTTGATATGCTCGATTTGGAAATGCTGGCGGAGCAGTGGTTGGCCGAGGACCCAAATGAAGAATATGATTTATTTCAGGATGGCATTGTCAATTTGCGTGACTTCGCATTTTTCGCCGACTCCTGGGTGTGCAATACCTCCTGGGAAAACCGGCAGGATGACAATTGCTTTGAGATGGAATTACCGGCAGGGGACCTGAACAATGACGGCATTGTCAATTTGCGTGACTTTGCGATTTTAGCTCGCGACTGGATGAAAGAAGGAAACTGCATCAGAAGCGATATCGACCATTCCGGAATAGCTGACTATGACGACCTTTACAGAGTAGCTGATGAATGGCTGCTGATAAGCTGGTTATCGAGATTACAGTAAAACATTGATTTGCTGAGATAGGAAATGATTGTGAAACGCAAAAAATTAGCTTTTACGTTGGTGGAGTTATTAGCGGTTCTGGCGATAATCACGATACTGGTCGCTCTGCTTATCCCGGCCCTGACGGCGGTGCGCAATATGGCAAAGGAAACGCAGCAAAAGGGCCAGTTTGCCACCATCGAGATGGGTCTGACGGCTTTCAAAAACGATTACGGCGATTATCCCCCGTCGGACTGGCAGAGGATCGCGGGGATTACCAGGACAGATTACAGCGGTGCACAAATGCTCGCAGAAGCCCTCGTGGGCTGGGACCTGCTGGGATTCCATCCAGACTCAGTCTGGAGGTCGGATGGCAGGGATACAAGTGGCAATTTAGTGTACGATTCTACGGACACAGACAATCTCAAAAAGCGAGTAGGACCTTATCTGGAGCTTGCAACAACCAATGTGTTTAGATTGAGCAACTCGCCTGCTGAACCAGGATTATTTGATTTTGATACCGCACCGTTGGCCGAGGATACGTTTGTGCTTTGCGATGTATTTGCCGTAAGGAGAATAACGCTGCCTTCGGGAAATATGGTTAAGGCAGGGACCCCTATTCTTTACTATAAGGCGGACCCTTCCAAGAAGAATTTAGATAACGCCCTATACGACGAGCGAATTTACGACGCTTACGATAATTTTGCACATATCAGCTTAGGGAGTTTGACGGTGGATGGGAAACGCGGCAAAGACCATCCGCTCGGCGGCGATATTGTGAGCTTGTATAAGTTCGACTATGAAGGCGGCATCAGGGACAGTAAGGTAGAGATACCCTGGCCTCACCGGCCTGATTCATACATATTAATTTCCGCGGGGGTGGACGGCTTGTATGGGACGAGCGACGATATTCGCAACTTTTGAAACGACGTAAGCCATCTCGGCGACCGGGCCTGCCCCGCACATAATTGAATAAACCGAAGCTATGAAAAGTTACGAACACAAAGCCGGCTTAACGCTCATTGAGACACTGATTGTCGTGGCTGTAATTGTGCTGCTTATCTCGATGATAATCGGTATCGCCGCCCGTATTGACAGCCAAGGCAAGGAGCGACTTACAGAAAACACCTTTGCACTGCTCGACGCCGCCTTGGAGCAATTTGGCGATTACGGGTATATGCACAGGGATTATTCGGTTTACCCTGAGGGCGATGAAAGAGACTTTTATCGAAGTCTTGTTTTTCCCATAGACTGTAACGATTTTTCAAAGGGTGAGCTTGAAGACGCATTGGAAGACGCTCTGGGTGCAACAGATGTCTCAATCAGCGGCGTCCATAAACAGGAATATTCAGGAAGCGAGGCGATGTATTTTTTCCTGAGCAGGGTCCCCGAGAGCAGAAAGACGCTGGATAAAATCGGTAAGAAACTGGTGACTAATCTGGATATCGACGACCAGCCTATGAAAATTACTATCGAACCCGGCGGCGTTAATGAGAAAGAATATCCGCTGTTTAGAGTAATCGACCCCTGGGGCAGAACGCTGCGGTATGACTATTACGACGAGGAACTACCTCCTATTACCTCGACGGAAATGGAAAATATGAGAGAAAGCAAGAAGGCTTTTCCAATAATTACCTCAGCCGGGCCGGACAGAAGTTTCGGCACTACTGATGATATAACAAACAGGTAAAAAAATGAAGGCAAACTCCAGACAATCCGGTCTTACACTGACAGAAGAGGTGGTTGTCATAGCAGTCATAGCGATGCTTGTCGTTTTCGGCCTGCCGGCTGTCCGAACGTTCTTCAGGTCGATTGAGTCTAAGGGCGGCGCAAGGGCAATGATAAGCGCGAGCTTAGCTTCCGCTCGTGCCATCGCCGCAAAGGAACAACACTACGCCGGCATAAGGTTCCAGAATAGATACGAGGAAGACGGCAAGGGCTGTCAATATATGATTTTCATAGTGCATGACCCCGACAAAACAAACCTGGCTAACGGCTTTCGAGCGGTCGAGGGTATCAACCCGATAAAACTTCCTGATAATGTCGGAGTAATGGAAGTTATGAATGATGATTACGAGATTGATACTCCAAGTGAGCTTAGAGATAAAACCACTTTTTCAATCATTTTTTCACCATCCGGCAAGCTGGTAGTACACCCTGTGCGAACAAGAAATAGAGATGGTGCGCCAAGGTGGCCGGATTTTTTAGATAATAGCCAAGATGATATCTTTAATACGGAGACAAATGTTGAAGACAACGGAATCGGAATGTTTGTTCAGGATGGTGCTGATGAATCGAGCCGAAACAGTTTTCGCATCTACGATAAGGACACCTTCGAAAAAGTGGATAAAAATAACAGATACGATGATTATCTAAAGGGTTTAGAGGTCATTTACATAAATCCATACACCGGGACAATGATAAATAGATGAATTAGTTGTTAGTTCGTGGTTCGTAGTTCATAGAAAGGATACAATGAACAGCGGATATGGCTGTGGCGAAAACAATGAACGATAAACAATGAACAATGAACAAAGACATTCCGGTTTTTCTCTTACCGAGGTACTGCTGGCTATCGGGATACTTTCTGTTGGTATGATTTTTATAGCCGGTGTATTCCCGGCAGGTATCTATTTAACGACAGTTGCCACCGAGCGAACCATTGCAGCAGTAACAGCCGATGAGGCCTTTGCAAAAATAAAAATCTATGCGGTAGGCGATATAAATGACCTGAGCGATGATATTGCCCTTGACGAACTGGACCCAAACAAGCTTAAACCGGATGAGGATACAAAGTTCAAGGATATATTTCCTGCAGCAGAGGACATCGAGCCCAATGAATTCGCATATCCTTCGGCTGGTACTGATATAACGCAAAAGCAGTATTTCTGGTCGGCCCTGTGCAGACTCGCAGAAGATGACCCAAATCGCCTCGTGCAGGTAACTGTCTTCGTATGCAGAAAGGTAAGCCCAAATCTAAAATATTACGAGCCAAGTGGTGGAAAAAATAGTGATCGGCCAATGCCGGTTAAAGTGGACGTCTCAAGTGTTGTTGGCAGCAACAACAAACTTAAGATAGACAAGGATAAAGAGAAAATATTCATTAATGATGGATATACGATTGTTGATAATGAAACCGGTCGGATATATAGAGTCCTGGAGCGTTATCGGGATGACCTTGATACTGTTCTACTTGACAGGAAATGGGAGGGGTCGAACGAAGTTTGGGTGGTTCCGCCGCCGGTAAATGGCGGCAGATACCCCTGTATAGCGGTATATCAGAAGGTAATAAGATTTTAGAGAGTACAGATTTATCGAAAATGTTAAGTGGTTTAAAGAAATCTGTAAATCGATGAAAAATAAACAACGAACAACGAACAACGAACAACGAACTTATAGGGCCTTTACTCTAATTGAGCTTGTAGTTTCCATTGCACTTTTGGCTATTGTGTTTCTCTTTGCAGGTACGATTTTCAAAGTCAGCATAAATGCCTATCGCACCGCCGGTGCAAATGCGGAAATTATGCAGAAACTGCGGGCGATTACCGACCAGCTAAATACCGATTTCAAAGGCATTCGCACGGATAGCCCGCTTCTGATATGGTTCAAACAGGATACGAACGACCCCAACCAAAGATTCGACCAGATTATGTTCTTCGCCGGTGGTGATTTCCAGTCAACCCAGTTGTACGATGGGCCGTCCGGATTTGAAGTCCCGGCTCCTACTGGTGACCCTGTAGTAGGCAATGTTGCCAGAGTCTTTTACGGCCAAGCCCAAATTATCGACGCCAATGGTAACGGACGATACCCTTCTGACTTGCGCGATAAAGACCGGCTACTGGCCAGACGTCAGCACATATTAACCGCTGACGAAGACCTTGAAGAATGGCCTGATGCCGATATGTCAGATTTCCATGATGTCTGGAATGAGTGGTATGAACATGACAGCTTATCATTGGCCCACTGGAAAACAATAGACTGGGGCAACGACGGCGATGTCATTGTCGATACCTGTTTTGAATTCCGTCCTTTGATTGATATGGATGACCCGAACACCTTCCATAAATTGATGTGTGAGGGTGTTGGCAGTTTCGCAATCCAGTGGGCATACTGGGATTACGGCGACGAGCGTTTTTACTGGTTTCCAAGCAATGACCCTGACGGTGACGGTCACAATATAGACTCCCATTTCGACTTAATGGGCGATGAATTCGGTATTTACTTTAACATTCCAAGCTCAACGATAATTACTGGTTGGGACCCTATTGAAGATGCCGAATATGAGCCCGGCGATTATTTTCCGTCTAACTTTTATCCAAAGGCTTTAAAGTTTACTTTTACGCTATATGATTCCAAAGGCATTATAAAAAAGGACGGCAGGGCGGGCAGGACGTTTACGCATATTGTTTATTTAGGTGATTAAGAGATTTTCGATTTAATTTAATTTGCAATTGGCGAGATACGAAATGCGAGATGAAAGATACGAAACCGGCTCAGCCCTTATTCTGGTGGTGGTTTTGACCAGTCTATTGGCGATTATCGGTGTGATGTTTGTTATGGTTGCGCGAGTGAACAAGATGGCAACATCAGGCATATCGGAAAACAAAGAGCTTAATTTCGCAGTCGAAACCGTCGTTGCTTTAGTTTCGCAGGAACTGGTTTTAGACGTCCCGGGTATGCCGAAAGGCCAGGAATACTACGATTATCCCGATGAGAAAAATGAATGGCTGGCAAGCCTTGAACCATATCAATCTGGCGGCAATTATTACTGGCGGCGGATAAGCGATATCTATAACAGGTTGGATGCAAATAACCTGCGGGCTGGAATCATTGCCGATTACCAGCAAAATATTGCTGAAGATGTTAATGCTGACGCCGATGGTGACGGCATAGCCGATTCGAAATGGATTGAGCTTGAGGGTATAACTTCCAATAAAGGTAAACCCATTTACGCAGCTATCAGAATCGTTGACAGCGGGGGAGTGTTAAATGTCAACACCGCTTACAAATTCGAGCCGAACGACGCCAATGTAGCCGCTGCTGAAATTGACGGCTCAAGCCAAATGCAGATGAACCTTGAAGCACTTGCCAGGGGTGACACAATAGGCGAGATTGATAATGCTCGCAATCCTTATAATAAACCGCTTTCAGATTATCAAGATGATTTAATATGGAGAATAGAAGACCCGTGTAGCGATTATCTACCTTTTGATATATCTGATGAACTTGAATTGCGGAACCGTTTCTTTCTAACGTCGCTTGCTAAAACCAGGTTGGAAGCTACCTGGGATTCTACTATAGGCAGTGAAACGTTCAAAAGAATTCCTTATGACAGTAATTTGGCAGACTGGTTTGGGAAGTTCGACCCAAATTTACCTCATAAACCCGATCGGAGACATTATCTTACCGCCTACAATATGGACAGGATTATTCGACCGAGTGATAACGGTAATGTTTATAAGATGATAAATATCAGGGCAACTGATGCTGGCTATTTGTACAATGCATTGATGAATAGTGTCGCTCCTGGGATGGATATAGAAGATGATGACCGCCGGCGTTTTGCACAGCTCGCCGTCAATATAGTTGACTTCGTCGATGGTGATGTAAACGTAACAATTTTCGAGCCTAACAACACCACTCATTACGGTTTTGACGCCCAGCCGTTCATTACTGAAATCGCTGCGAAGATAGATACATACCCGGGAACCGGCCACAATTACTACGCAGTTGAGCTTTACAACCCATTCGATAAAACTATAGACCTAAATGACTTTGAGCTTGTGCTTGCTGACAGCAATGACCCATTTAATGTCTATCATACCATTGGATTTGACGAAGACGATAAAATTGATGCTAACGACTGCTTTGTAATTGCGAGTAACCTTGGTGAGTTTAACATCTATAACGACCCCGAGGACAGAAAGCACGACCCAGACCTCAGGTTCTTTGTGGGCTGGGAAGAAGTTGACAAGAGCAAACCGCCGGTAGATTTCAGACCCGACCCTTACAAAGGCAAACCGCCCGTATATATTGGCTGGATTAACAGTTATGACCTGTTCCTTAAGCGAAACGTGAATCCGCAGGGTTCGCCGGAATGGATATACGTTGACAAGCAGGTGATTGATCCAGTCTGGGCACCGGCCGGCAGAGAACGATATTACGGACGTGATGTCCGCGGTTGGCACATCGTCTATCAAACCCTGGAAAGAGATGGGAGCGGATATGGCAGCCTTGGCAGAAGGAACGATGTCGATTCCTATGGGGAGTTTCCAAAGCATAATTTTAGTTTCTTTCTTCCTAATTTTGAAGAATTCATTACCATCGGTGACATTCCACGAATCTTGACGGTCGGCCCAGACACCAGCCCTTATAACACCATCGGTGAACAATTGCAGAGGACAGCCGAGAGCAAGGAGGATGAGATTAGACTGGACCTGCAGAATCCCTATCATAGAAATGCTTTTCAATATCTAACAGTTTTCGATCCGACCAGCGATGACATTGATAATGATGGTGATGGTTGGACTGATGAGAACACTTTGGCCCAAACACCCGAGTTGAAAGTCCCCGGCCGAATAAATATCAACACTGCTCCCTGGTATGTGATAGCACAATTGCCCTGGATGACGCCCGAAATTGCCCAAGCAATAGTCGCCTATCGAGATAAACTTGACACCCCAGTAAATTACAAAAACGGCCGTTATGATGCTATTAAAGACAGAATCGCCCCTTTTTTTGACCAGGATGACATAAGAGAAGACCCCGGCTTTGCAAGTATTGGAGAATTAAACTTCTGTTTAGGTGGAGACGACGATTGCAGCATTGCGGAATATGCACTCGATAATAGAGACCTTGAAGGTTTTCCCGACCTGACGACCGATGGTAGTAATCAGGGCGACGGTATTAAGGATGATTTTGAGGAACGCGATATAATCTTCTCACGAATAAGTAATCTCATTACTGTCCGCAGCGATGTCTTTACCGCTTACATACTTGTTCGAATCGGTGCCAACGGCCCACAGAAAAGAGTTATTGCCATACTTGATAGAAGCGATGTTTATTCCGACGATGGTAAAGTAAGAATCATTGCCCTGCATCCGGTTCCCGATCCAAGGTAGCTGGCGACCAGTTATTCATATTTTGGATGTGAAGTATTTTCCGCTTACCACAGCCAGAACTTCGTAAAGATAGGCAGGTCAAGCTCATCCACGATGTCGTTGTTATCCAAATCTGCCTCTCTGTTTTTGATAGCCGCCCCTTCCAAAAGCCAATTATTAGCCAATAGGGCAAAATCAACCATATTAACATTCATATCGCCGCCGGCTATAGCTGCAACTAATGGTACTACGATGTCGGACTTGCTTGCCTGCGGGCTATTACCGTAAGCACCCACATTGATTCTACCGCCGTTTGGAAGTGGTTCAAGCCCAAAAGCGGAAAACGGGTCACCGGCATTAATGCACGGACTTGTTTCTGGGTCATTGACGTCGAAGGTACCTGTTACCAGATTGTATCTGCCGTTTGGGTCTGTGGTTTGTAAATGATAATCGCGATGAATGGGACTGGCAAACAAAGGGTCTTCGTTTATATTTCCTTCGCCCGGCCAGACGACATTGGGGTCGTTGACATCGGGTCTTTGAACGTCGCTATATGTAACATCGCTTGCACCTAAAATTTGGAGGCCCGTATTGCCCCAGATGATGGAATTTGTTACGGTGGCATCGCCGTAGAGACATTCCAGACCGCCTACTAAAGAGTACGGGTCGGAACTGTAGCTGGCAACGTTATTTGCGATTGTGCAGTTTTCAATTCTTGCAAAGCTGCCGTAGTCTGAGCCGACCCCTCCGCTCCAGTAACCCCAGTTGTCGGCTATAAGGCAATTCTGTATGTAGCAATTTGATGTATTAGGGTCAGGATTGGGATTGCCTTCGCTGTAAATTCCGCCGCTGCTGGCCCAGCAATCGTTATCGGTTATCGTGCAGAGCTTAATCGATACATTGCTGTCCACGGCAGCGATTCCACCACCAGACCATTTTGCGTTGTTGTTTGTTATAACGCAACCGTTAATGTCAGGGCTGCCGCCTTCGCAATATATTCCGCCGCCGTGTTGATTAACTACATCATCGTCAAGCCAGCAGTCGTTGTAGCTTATGGTGCAGTCCGTAATCACAGCGTTACTATCTTTACATGCAATTCCGCCGCCGGACCCCGCAGCCCAGTTTCCAGCGGGCCACTCAAAAGCGTCCAACCCCCCGATTATACAGTTAATTATTGTTGGGTTGCTGTTTCTGCAGTATATTCCACCGCCCAGCTGATTCATATCACTATAGTCATTGATATTTACGTCATAAATGTAAAATCCAGCTCCAGCGTAGTTATAACTTATATTGCAGTCCCTGATTTGAGCATTACTGCCTGCATCGCAGAATATTGCTCCGCCTCCGGAATCGGCTGTATTGTCTGTTATGATGCAGTTGTTAATATCGGGGCTGCTGCCCGTGCAGTATATTGCGCCCCCGTAGCCGCTTGGGTTGTCATTAGGGTTTTGAGGCCAATTCAGGTCCTCAGCGTAACCATTGATAACGGTAAAGCCTTCAAGATCAGTTGTGGCACCTTCGCCGCTTTGAAAAATAAAGGCCCGCCCATTGCCTTGACAATCTATGATGCAGTTAGCTGGCCCGTTTTGCGACCTCACTATTATCGCCTTGCCACCAGTGTCAATGTTGTAATTGCCGGCACCCGTGTAAGTGCCGTCAGAGACGACGATTTCATCGCTGCCAATGGCATTGTCAATTGCCTCCTGAATGTTGTCATAATCCGCTGGCGGAGCAGCGGGACCTACTGTAATAATTGCCGCGGTAGCAGTGGGGGCTACTCCACATACTGATACAACAAATCCCCAAAACAGGCATTTGATTAAGGTGGATTTTTTAGGCATAATAATTCTTTCCATCTACCCTGTATCACTTTTTAGACCTTGCCTAAATTATACCAGAACTGTTCCTTAAAAGCCAGTAAAAAAAACTTAGAAACCAGCAGAAACGCCCGGGTACACAAAAGAAACGAAAAAGACACTCGGTTATTAGGACTTCAGAAGTCTCAATAATTCAGCGTGCACTTTCCTGTTAGCTGCTATTACCCGCAATTCCTGGCTCTGGTAGCTGTCTAAATCGGCAGGGAAGATTTTTCCGCCTTGCCAATCGCTCACAACAGCCCCTGCGGCCTCG
>Ga0315543_1001296_pt1 | contig 27523 bp, 25 predicted proteins | sample SalMarSW160210MG_2_FD_203098 | JGI IMG/M metagenome (GOLD analysis project Ga0315543, IMG submission 203098) | Salt marsh sediment microbial communities from the Plum Island Ecosystem LTER, Massachusetts, United States - Salt Marsh Sediment SW1601-210 ... | reverse complement strand
GCAGCCGGAAGAAATTCATGTCGCTTTTGACGGCGAAGAGATGACTTGGGTGAAAACCATAAAAGCATAAAGATGAATGACTTAAAAATATATTTGACATAAAACACGCTTTCAGAGATGACATAATACATCACTTGCCTATCTCTTCTCACCTCCTTCAAGTTGTTTTTCTAAGTTAAGCAATCAATAACCTGACCCCAGTGAGGAAAGTTAGCTTCGCATCTTCAACAAATCATTTAACAGCGAATAAGTGTCTTCTTTGGAACCATAGTCGAACGCGAAATCACCACGATCATAAGCGTAATAAATACTTCGTAATATTTCTATTGACGAATCAATCAGTTTTTTAAGGTCGTTTGGTGATATCCCCGCACGTTTAAAAGATTCTTTACTGTCTAACTTCTCACTTAGATGAACAAAAGAGTTGTTTCTAAGGATCTGTACTTTTCCGAATAGGTCTTTAATTCCATTTAGTCTATTCTGAATCTTGTTCAACCGAGAAGATTGAATTAAATTGTTTCTTTCGGCCAATTGGAGCAACGAGTATATGTTGGTTCTCTTATTCGTATTTTTATCTAACGCTTTTGACAAGTTTAGTAGGATGGCTGTAAAATGAGCACTGATAGAAGCTCTGAAAAAACCAAGATAATGATTCATGACATTTATATATTTGGGTCTATCGTCTTTGTTTTTGTATATATACCAAATATTATAATGTTCGCTTGCGGCAACGAGGGCATCCTTTACTCGATTTAAATCTTGTTCAAATTTTCTTTTTACTTTTGCGTCGTTCACTCCGAAACACCAAATTTAATTATTCTTGACTCAGTTCGAATAGCTGCGATTCATTTGAGGTGCGTTTGGTTTTATGATATTTTAGACCGAGATGTTCGCATGCCTCTTTGGTTATCTCTCTGCCGCGCTTTGTTCGGCGAAGAAAACCTATCTGCAGAAGATACGGCTCAACCACATCTTCAAGGGTATCCCTTTCTTCGCCGAGTGTTGCTGCGATTGCATCAATGCCGGCCGGCCCGCCATCATAGACGTTAACCAGCGCACGCAAAAAGGCCTTATCCAATTCATCCAGCCCCTGTGAATCAACCTGCTCCATCTTCAGGGCACTTTCGACAATATCGGCGCTAAGTATGCCTGAGCCTTTGACCTGCGCGTAATCGCGAACACGCTTGAGCAATCGATTTGCCACCCGAGGCGTCCCACGAGATCGATCTGCAATCAGTTCCAGAGTTCCGTCTTCACACTCAAGCTGTAAAAGGCCTGCGGACCTGGCAAGAATTTCCGTCAATTCTTCGGCTCTGTAGAAATCCAGATGGTACAGCATTCCAAATCGGCTGCGAAGCGGAGCGCTTAAAAGCCCTGCTCGCGTTGTCGCTCCAACCAAAGTGAATCGTTTCAGCGGGAAATTTATCGTCTTTGCGTGCACGCCGCTATCAACAGTGAAATCCACCTTGAATTCTTCCATCGCAGGATAGATAAATTCTTCAACGGGTGTGCTGAGCCGATGAACCTCGTCAATGAAAAGAACATCGCCGGTATTTATATTGGTCAGCAGGCCCATAACGTCACCGGCTTTTGTCAAAGCAGGCCCAGATGAGCAGCGTATCCTTGTCCCCATCTCGTTAGCGACGACGTGTGCTAAAGTCGTTTTGCCGAGCCCGGGCGGTCCGTAAAACAAAATGTGCTCTAATGGCTCAGACCTCTGCTTGGCGGCTTCCATGGCGATGGCAAGTTTCTCCTTGACGTTGCACTGGCCCACGCACTCATCCAATCGCTGCGGACGCAGAGAAATGTTGAAACTTTCCTCCGCTGCGTTAAGTGGTTGTCTGCTTATGATTCTTCCTATTGCCATAATTTAGATTACAGTAAATAGTTCATAATTCTTAGTCACTAAGCCCATACTTAGGAACCATCAATGTTTCACACTTCTACGCCCTGTTTAAGTCTATAGACCAGAGGCACGAGGGCTTCTGCGGAGTTCACATTCGGATGCTTCTGACAGGCCAGTTCAATAAGCTCCATAGCTTCATTTCGTTTTTCGCCCCAAGCAATGAGAATCTCCAGAGCCTCGATCTGGAATGGCTTAAAGCCTGCATAGGCAGCTCCGGCTGGCTCGGCACCGATGGCAAAGCTTTGAAGTTTACCCTTTAGCTCAGCGATAATCTGCTGGGCCAGTCGTTTTCCGACTTCCGGCAGCGACATTAGCATTTTCTCATCACCATTTTCTATTGCTTCAGCTATATTGGCTATGGGCATACTGAGCGAACGAAGGGCCTTCCTTATACCTACGCCCTTAACGCTGATAAACTTAGCGAAGAAATCGCGTTCGGCTGAATTCAAGAATCCAACCATTCTCGGCACGAGGTTGCCGCCGGCCGGCGAGCCCTCGTAATACTCCATCGTGCAAAGCGTGATATCCGAGCCGATTTTGTCCGATAGAGCCGTGACACAATAGCCGGGCAGCATCACTTCATAGCTGACCGGCCCAACTTGCACAAGTGCACGATCGGTATCAAGTTTAAGCAGCTTTCCTTCGACTGCAGCTATCATAATCTCGTTACTCGTCGCTCGTAGCTCGGATCTCGTTTTTGTGTTTAGTCATCAGCAGTCACCAAAATACTTCTCGCCTCATTGGCACAACACAGTGTTGCTGCTATGGCATCGGCAACATCGCTCGGTTCAGGCAATTCTCGTAAAGATAAAATTGTCTGGATCGTCCTTTGCATTTGTTCCTTTGACGCCCTGCCATTACCCGTAATTGATTTTTTTATTCTCGTAGAGCTAAAGCTCCTGACTTCCAAACCAACTTCTGCACACTTCTGCAATATAACGCCTCTTGCATGTCCCATCAATATCGCCGTGCGTGGATGCGTGTAGTGTGAATACAACTGCTCAACAGCTACAACATCGGCATTGAACTTTCCCAGCAACAACACCATGTCCTGAGCTATCTGGTTTAGCCTTGCTTCTATAGATAAATCACCGGATGTGCGAAGAACGCCCGCCTCGATTAGTGTATGCTCATCTGCGTTTGACTGCACACAGGCATATCCGCATATCTGCAGGCCGGGATCTATACCGAGGATTTTCATTTCCATCTCCAACCGGTGCCATCGGATTTGTCTTCGAGCACTATGCCAACTTCATCGAGCTTTGCACGCAATTGATCGGACTTTGTAAAGTCTTTGTCTTTACGCGCCTCGCTTCGTTGCTCAATCACAATATCAACAAGTTTTTCTACCAGCTCATTGTCCATACCGCTAACCTTAGCGTATTCTTGCTTTACAATCCCTAACACATCACCGCCTAATTTTGTGAACAAATCATCAACTGCATTAAGAGTATCCGAGGTGGTACTACTATCTTCGAGTAGTTTATTTGCCAGGCGAACAAGATCAAACATCACCGACAGGGCAATTGCCGTATTAAGATCATCGTTCATAGCTGCTTCAAATTTTTCCTTGAGCTGTTGCAGTTGTTGAGCAACATCTTCGTCAACTTTATCCTCGGTTGGCTGTTTGAGGCGTTTACGCAGCGCGATGACTGTTTCAGTTACTCTATCGAAACCACTCTGGGCTGCACCGAGCGCGGCATCTGAAAAATCAAGAGGACTTCGATAGTGACTATTAAGAACCAACTGCCTTATCGCCAACGGATCATAGCCTTTTGTCAATCTTTCGTGAGCTCCCGAAAAGGCTTGCTTTAAGTTAATAAAATTATTGAGGCTTCGGCTCATTTTCTGGCCGTCCACAGTAACCATATTATTGTGCAGCCAGTATCTAACGAACTGCACATCATTTGCTGCCTCTGATTGAGCTATCTCACATTCGTGATGCGGAAACTTATTGTCAAGTCCGCCGCCGTGGATATCGATGGTCTTGCCGAGATACTTCATCGCCATCACCGAGCATTCCAGGTGCCAGCCTGGAAAACCCATCCCCCATGGACTTGGCCACTGCATAATGTGATTTGGATCAGCCTTTTTCCAGAGCGCAAAATCAACCGGATTCTTTTTGTCAGGCGAAACCTCTACACGCGCGCCGGCCAACATTTCGTCAGTGTTCCTACCGGATAGCTTGCCGTAGTCCTTGAACTTCAACACATCAAAATAAACCGAGCCGTTAGCCTCGTAAGCATAGCCTTTCTCCAGCAGTACCTTGACCAATTCTATTTGCTCTATAATGTGTCCCGTTGCACGGGGTGAGATGTCCGGGCGAAGGCAGTTGAGCTTGTCCATATCCTCGAAAAAGTTTCGCGCATAAAATTCCGCGATTGCCATTGGGTGTTTATGTTCTCTCGTAGCAGCTACAAGCATTCGGTCCTCCCCTTCGTTGGTATCTCCGAGCAGGTGACCGACATCTGTTATATTTTGTACGTAAGTGACATTGTATCCGAGGTAGCGTAGATACCTGACCAATACGTCAAAGCTTACGTAGCTTTTTGCGTGTCCCAAGTGCGCATGGCCGTACACAGTTGGTCCACAAACGTATATTCCGACTTGGCCTTTTTTCAATGGCTTGAATTCCTCTTTTTTTCTTGTCAAGCTATTATAAAGTTGCAATCCCATAACACTCTGCCTTTTCATAGCGTCCTTCTTTGTTTTTTTCTGATAAGCGCTATCGCGGTAGCAGCGATAGCCTGTCCTGCTCCAATCTCACCGAGACCTTCGTTGGTTTTAGCTTTGACATTCACAGATGTAAAATCAATTCCCAAAAGGCCTGCTATACATCTTTTGATCTGACCTTTGACCGGCTCAAGCCGAGGCTCCTCAGCGTGTATCGTCAAATCAACATTTACAACTTCCCATTTTTTTTCTTCAAGTCGATCCCTTACTATAAATAAAAGCTCTTTGCTGTCTGCATTTTTCCAGCGATCTTCGGTGTCAGGAAACAATGTTCCTATGTCTCCCATTCCGCTTGCCCCGAGCAGCGCGTCGATAACTGCGTGCAGAGCAACGTCACCATCGCTGTGGCCGGCCAAGCCCGCCGGATATGGCACGTAGACACCACCGAGCATTAATTTTCTACCCTCCACAACTCGGTGAATGTCGGTGCCTATTCCGCTTCGATATTCAGCTTTGGGCTGTTCAATCACAACTGCCCCTTAGTACTTGGCACGTCAGTGCCAACAATCCTGACAGCCTTTGCCAGCGACTGGGCGAGACCCTTGAATATTGCCTCAGCTATATGATGGCTGTTTGTGCCGTACGGTACGTTTATATGTAAATTGAACTTGCCTGTGTTGGAGAAGCTACGTAGCATCTCCTCAAGACACTGTACGTCGAAATCGCCGATTTTATCCGTTCGATACTCAACATTATACACGCACATCGGCCTGCCGGATAAATCCACTGACACATTGGCCAGGGCATCCTCCATCGGAACAGAGCTGTGACCATATCTGCCGATGCCCTTCTTATCGCCAAGAGCTTTCATCAGACACTCACCAAGGCATATTGCAATATCTTCAACTGTATGATGCGCATCAACGTTCAAATCGCCTTTGGCTTTGATATCAAGATCAATTTTGCCGTGCTTGCTCAGATGCGTCAGCATATGATCAAGAAAACCAATGCCGGTATCAATCTCGTATTTGCCAACACCATCAAGGTTAAGCCGGCAGGTGACATCCGTTTCTTTCGTCTGTCTATGAACTTGGGCGGTTCTTTCTTCCATGGAAATAACCTCATTCTTACAGGATATCTTTCAGGGCAGAGATGAGCTTATCATTCTGCTGCTTCGTCCCGATTGTTATTCTGAGTTTATTGTTAAGTCCGGGCACGTTAAAGTACCTGGTATAAATATTTCGCTGCACTAACTTATCATAAATATCTTCCGCTTTATAGCTTTTGCTTTCAGCAAGGACAAAATTTGCCTGACTTTCCGGCACATCGAACCCCATTGCACGAAGTTGCTTTGTTAGTTCTTCCCGCTCGGCTTTTACTTTTTCAACATTTTGCCTGAAGTACTGCTGGTCTTTCATTGCCGCAGTTGCAACGGCTATAGCCACCGCATCGACATTGTATGAGTCCTTGACCTTCATCAAACCTATAATCAAATCCGGCTGAGCAATTGCATATCCAAAGCGTATCCCTGCAAGTGAATAACCTTTGCTCATAGATCGCAGTATAATCACATTGTCGAAATCCTTGACCAGCCTCGCACAATTTTTTTCCGCATAATCCACATAGGCTTCATCAATCAAGAGTACCGCATTCAATTCATCTGCCAATGAAGTTAGTTCTTCGACACTTATAAAGCTACCGGTAGGCGCGTTTGGATTACAAACAATGGTCAACGCGGCCCCGGTGCCGGTCAGCTTGGCGGGCAGATTGAACTCGCTGTCGAACGGAACCTCAACTGCATCACAACCCTGTAGATTCGCTAAGACCGGGTACAGCGAATACGTGGGCACAGGATAAGCCATCGGCCGAGTCTCATCGCAAAAAGCCTGCAAGGCAATCCTGAGCAGCTCATCGCCGCCGTTGCAGCACATGATATTTTCCAGCTCGACACCATTAACTTTCGCTGCTGCCTGTCGGAACGCCGTTCCGAGCGGATCAGGATAGCGCCTTAGCTGTTCGGGCTTGATTTCCGCTAAGACCTTCATAACCTGTGGCGAGGGCGGATATGGACTCTCATTGGTATTGAGCTTAACTACATCTATTTCCTTAGGCTGAAAGCCCGGCTCGTAACCCTTTGCCCTTTCAATATTTTCGCGAAAATAACCCATTATTAGCTCGTATTTCGTATTGCGTATTGCGTACAAAGAATCTTGTCTCCTGTCCGCTGTACGCTATTTTTGTAAGATTATATGGATATTTACCCCGAAGTGAAAGAACAGATTCTGCCATTATTCACAATGTCATTCCCGCGAAACCTGTCCCGAGCGCAGTCGAGGGAGCGGGAATCCATAATCCCGTCATTGCGAGCGAGGCCCAGCCGAGCGCGGCAATCTCTCTTCATCAATCGTAATACAGATCATAAAAAAATATGCGCTTCATCAAGCAGAATCCCAACCGCAGAGGAAAAAATAATCACGCCCGTCATTTATGATATACGTAAAGCGCGTACCTGTGGCAGAGCTACGCGCTTTACGTATGAGTGTTTTTTAGAACATCTAACAAAAAGAAGACTATTCTTTGTCATTCCTGTGAAGTTTGTCCTCGACCACGATCGGGGAACGGGAATCCATGAACACGTCATTCCGAGCGCAGCCGAGGAATCTCAACTATTCAATTGTGAATCGTCAATTGAAAAACTGTGCCCGTGCAACTCGTCCTGAGCAATTGGTAATAGCCGTAAGGCCAATTTCCCAAAGCTCCAAATAGCATCAAGGCTGCTAAAGCAGCAGGTATTAAATAAGGCCGTTTCTCTAAAAGGTTCTCTTTCACTTTGCCCTCGTTAATGAAATCTTATGGTAATTATGGTCAGAAAGTCTATTCTCTATGGATGTGACTTGTCACCGACATATCGATAAACTGAAAGAATGGGCTCACCCCCGAAAGTATATTCTTTCGTCATTGACCGACCATGTTTCGGTATACAGCATGTTATATCTGACATCCTCACGTCTATGCCTATCCGAGCACCCAGCTTAAGTAGGTTATCATTGAACTCCCGTATGATAAGCTTATCTCCAGAACGTTCTTCATTTAGTATTTTGAATCGTATTGGTGGACCGAAATTAACATTTGATGTGTTGCGAAGTCTATATGTACCAATTCTTAATTCAGGGTCTATAAGACTATAATAGACCTCACCATTATAGTCGACATTCTTCCATAGTCCAACAAGTCGGCTTGAGGGAGTTGATAAGTCTCGCTTCTGAACATTACTACCCAGTGTTTTAGCTACATTCGGCAAGAACCCTGTTTGATTCAAGATAATAACCATGAGAATAGCTATAAGACAAGCAAACATAGCCCATGAAATTCGTTGTTTAGATTTAGGATTACGTCCTGAAGCATCTAATGTGTCAATATTTGACATTGTGTTGTTGTCATGGTTATCCATAGTACTCCTAATTTATCAATGGCTTATATAAAAACATATTCTCGCTGCTATGTATATCGGCCGAAAACAGGCCTAAATAGAGCAAAAAGTCCGTTATTTAGGACGAATCAATTGCCGATGAATAAATCGTAAAGCGGTTTGCACATCCTAATTCTAATGATCTTAACAAGTAGAGGTAAACATGGCTTCTAGTGAAACAATGTTACAAGAAACTGAGCCTTATATACAGTTGCAAAGCCTTTTTGAAGCGTTAAGGGCATTTCGCAGGACTTTTATCGAAAAGGCTACTGCCAAAGGTATATGTACCATGCCGAATACACTAAGTTGGATGTTTTCAAGGAGTTTGGCAGATGGCACAGTATATGGACAAATGGAAGTACATTGGCATGGAACAGGCTGTGAGTGTGTTTTTCAAAAAATATATGGTAAGTGGGATCAAATAGTGTGCTATCCAGAATATATAGTCACGTTAGAGGAGTATGAGAAGATGTTATTCAGTTTCTGGTCATATGCTAACGGAGGTGCTCTTGACGTTCTTGGTGGGGACAAACATTGTAGGATGGGTTGGGAAATTCAGCAGCAACACGTTTCATATTTGGAAAAAGCGGCTTGTGATGTAAACAAGTTATTGTCGCCGTTGGTACAGATTAAAAGCAGTAAAAAGTATATCGAGGAGGTAGCCAAAATCCTACGGAATGGCAATCCGAAATGGATGCCTTGTACTGTGCAATGGACCTATATTAAGGAATTAGATGAGCTAATCAAAAGCTTTGAAAACATTCCCAAAGAAGAGATGATAAGTACGGTTATTGAGCAAGAGACTAAAGAGACTAAAACAGATCAAAAGGCTGTTACTATACAACAGAGGATATTTAATCAAGTAAAAAGAATACCACATTGGATTTACTACTTCGTTGGTTTTCTTGCCGCGCTGCTTACAATTTTTCACTATGTGGGGTGGGTATAAAAGAACTATTTGGGCAAGTTCCACCCTACCATCTACGTAGCAAAGCCACTTCGCAGAACAGCATTTGTGCTTCTTAATTTCCTTCTCATTTCCTCTTTTATTTCATCTAAATAATATAGAAAGAGAAATCCATATACGTAAAGCGCGTACGCGCTTTACGTATTAGCGGCGTAGCGTCTGTCTTGAAAAACTACCAAGCTATGTAGTTTTAAGACTACGTACGTGTTTAATCGGTAGGGTGCGATGAAATAGCACCGACCCAATCATTACCATCCTAATCATAGAAGCCGAAATCGTAGGCTGCATCAAATAAAGCCACGATATTTTCAGGCGGGACGCCGACCTGGATGTTGTGAACGTTATTGAAAACATAGCCGCCTCCGGGCTTAAATGCGTCGAGATTTCGCCGGACATGCTCTCTGACCTCGCTCGGCTTGGCAAAGGGAAGGATATGCTGGGCGTCTATAGCACCACCCCAAAAAACAATTTTATTGCCAAAGGTCTCTTTTAGCTTCTTCGGCTCCATATTTACAAGGCCGATTTGGACAGGATTAAGAATATTAATGCCATTATCAATGAGGTCCGGAATATACTCGAAGCACGAGCCGCAGGTGTGGTACCAGATTTTCGCACTGGTTAAAGATTTTATGTGCTGGACGAGCTTCTTCTGCCGGGGCTTTACTATTTTACGATAGAAATCCGGAGAAAATAGTGGCCCACTTTGTCCCGCGAGGTCGTCACTCATCATCACCACATCAATAATGTCACCCACCTCAGCCATAAAGCCGATATAATAGTCCATCCAGAATTTAAGGATCTGATCGAGTAGCGCCTCACAAAATGCAGGATTCTCGATCATATCCATATACCACCGCTCTAATCCTCTCATATACCAACAAGTTTCGTAAATCACGCCGCCGGTGCCAGTAGATATGGCATACGGAGTTTCCTTACGCATTTGCAAAGCCTGTTCTCGAACACCTGTGAAACGGGTGGGGTCGCCGCCATTCGGGAATGGATAATCATCAAGGTCAGAAATAGTAGCATTTGCAAGAGGATGGTATGAAATGTCCATATACAATTGTTGCTCGTTAGGCCCATCCTGAGTTGGGTCGAAGGGCATCGACCAGACGACGCCAAATTCATCCGTATAGTCATGCCAGAGCTTACCATCCCGAGTATTTTGTTCAATCTCACCTTTGAAATCTTCGGGACTGTTCGCACATATATAGCGAATATCGACCCTGAAACGTTTCAGAAGCTCTTCGCATGGCTTGGCAAGCTGCTGCACAGGATCAAGAATTGTTATTTCATCCTCTAACCCGTGAGATAGCTTGCTCTGCTCCGGTCGGCTGCGCCCTAACGAGTGACATCTCACGGGTTGGATACCCAGAAAGTCAAGTAATTCGGCATACGCTCTTTTATGTATGCCGGTTTGAAATCCTCCAAGATCAATAGGCACCCTATCGGGAATTTGATGATTGAGAGCTTTTAGAACACGCTCTCTCGAAGTCATCGTCTCCCTACCTGGCATTTCCGAACTCTCCTACAATTAACCTAATTACCCTTTCGTCTTCCAAGCGATGCAAGTAGAGAATTGAGTTCATATTTCATTGTTCATTGTTCATTGAATCACGAACCACGGATCACGAGCGACGGGTCACGAATTATTTCTGGCAGTAATCTATAAGGCGTGCAATTTCGCTTCGAAGGTCCTTACGGTGCACAATCATATCGACAAAGCCGTGTTCGAGCATAAACTCCGCTGTCTGGAAACCCTCCGGCAGCTCAACCTTTATCGTCTCTGCAATCGTGCGACGCCCTGCAAAGCCTATTAGCGCGCCGGGCTCAGCTATTATGACATCGCCCAACATCGCAAAGCTTGCTGTCACGCCGCCGGTCGTTGGGTCGGTCAGAACCGAAATGAAAAGACCTTTGGCCTCACTGAATTTGGCCAAGACCGCAGAAGTCTTGGCCATCTGCCCAAGTGACACCACCCCTTCGTGCATTCTTGCTCCACCGGAGCAACTAACTACTACAAAAGGCAGCTCCTCCTCCAGAGCCATATCCACTGCGACGCAGAATTTCTCGCCGACGACAAAACCCATTGAGCCCATGAGGAAATTGGGCTCCATCACCGCCAGCATAACCGGCCTTGCCTTTATAAAGGCCTTGCCTATAAGTATCGCCTCTTTTACGCCGCTCTTTTTCTCGTCGTTTTTGACGCGCTGCTTATAAGTTGTCCCTCTGAACTTAAAGCCCAAGGGGTCGCTGGTTGTAAGATCGCCAAGGAACTGCTGAAAAGAGCCTTCGTCCGTCAATTGCTTGATCCGGATCTCGGAACCTATGCGAAAATGATAAGTACACTCAGGACAAACATTGAGGTTCTTCTCAACACTGGACCTGTAGAGCATGTGCTCACAATGCGGACAGCGAACCCAAAGTCCGTCCGGCATTTCTCGGCGAGGCTTCAATGAAAAGCCGTTCCACTTGGACTTCGCCTCTTTAGCCATAATTATTATCCCCGCGATTCGCGCGGGGTTCTCATGCCTGTCAAGTATCCATATTTTTCAATGTAAAAATTGTACAAAAAGCGAAGTCGATTTGCCAGAGAAATCAACCGATAGCCGCTCGAATAGCATCTATCGCAGCGACACGGTCGGGTTCTGCGAATATCGCATGACCTACTACCAGTGTGTCAGCACCATAGGAAATGACTTTTGGTATAGTTTCAGTATTTATCCCACCATCAACTTCTATGCGTACGCCAGGACCAACAATTCTTCTTACCTCAGCGACTTTCTTCGCAGCTTCCAGCATAAACTCCTGGCCTCCAAAGCCCGGATGAACCGTCATAACCAGAACCATATCACAAAGAGGCGCAACTGCTTTTATATTCTCGACCGGCGTTTCTGGGTTGAGGCAAATACCAGCGGTACAGCCAAGATCGTGAAGTTTATCAATAAGCTCCTTCGGCTTTTCAACTACCTCGATATGAAATGTTATGTGGTTGGCGCCCGCCTTGGCAAAAGCCTCTGCATATTTGACAGGCTCGCTTATCATCAGGTGACTATCAAAAACTAAGTTGCTATGCTCGCGAAGCTTGGCAATGACGGGTGGTCCGATTGTGATGTTCGGCACAAAGTGACCGTCCATGACATCCAAGTGTACCATTCTGATGCCAGCCTGCTCTATAACAGCCAACTCGTCAGCTAATCTGGCAAAGTCAGCATCCAGTATCGAAGGTACAATCTCGATTGTCCCTGCCTTGGGAAGCCGCATTTTTCAGTTTATTATTTTCTTAACCATAGCAAACCAATGTTGCTTGTGCTTTGACCATAAACCTTGGAAAAAACCTTTTTTAATCTGTTAGTAATCTCTTAAGTTCATTCCATATCCTCATATCCTCAGCCTGGTCGGATAACTCTCGGGCCCACTTTTTGAGGTAGTTTATATTAAGTTTCTCTTTATTCCGCAGAACAACTCTCTCTGCGTCTAACAAATCTTGTTTGCGCCCAGGAACGATTTTAAATAGAATCAAATCCTCAGGGGTTGGGAAAAAAGCTTTTATACCATATAGCCCAATTGCCTTTCTCCTCTTAAATGCTTGCCTTTCCAGATCGGTTGAGGCAATAATAAAGTCGATATGAAAATCTCCATAGTTTATCTGAAAAGTTCCCGTTTGCTCTGCTGTCTTAAGACACTTTTTCTTGAAAACCTTAAATCCATCCTTTTGGGCCTTATTTAAAAAATCGCCGATGTCTTCTTGGGATAGCCTTATATCAACGTCCACGTCCCCTGTAACCCTCGGTTCCCCCAGGGTCCCTGCAGCAATACCTCCAATTATAAGATATTGATATTTGCCCTTATTTAGAAAGGTTACAACCTTTTTATAGACCTCTTCTAACAAAATTTTCATGTTTTTTGTTTCTTGAATAGGCTATTTTTTAGACTGATAGGATTATCCTCAAAAAAGTTCTTGCGCCATTCCCAGATAAGTTTGGAGGAAATCAGGCTCTCCTCCATCGCCAGCGCCTTCTTCCAGGATAAATTCCTGAGGAACTTTCTCTTTTCTTGCTCCGACTTCTCAAACCTTTTCTTATCCAGTAAGCCCTTATTGTCTTTAAATCGTTTCATGCTTTTGCGTTATTATGTAATCAGTGCGAAACCACTATCTAAACACCAACGACTGAATACTAACAACTAAACTCAGCACAGTCAAACAGAAAGGGCTGCAAGTCCGGCGTTCTATTTAACGGACTCACAGCCCGTTGCATTTACACCCAAATTATTCCTATTCACTATTGAAAAGAATTCAGAATGTCATTTCGAGCGAGCTGCAGGCGAGTCGAGAAATCTGTTTTTAAATAGATTTCTCCACTTCGCCCCTGTTTCTATCGTAGATTCCCACGCCTTTACAGACGTGGCACTTACTATTTCAGGCTTTGCCTGTCCAGCAACTGCATTGCTGGAAATGGCTCTCACCCCCGCCTTCACAGGCGGGGAACTCTCGCGAAATTAGACAGAAGACACAGGGACTTCGGTCGAAATGACGGTGAGGCTTTTCAACAAATCATATTCACTATTTCCTATTCACAGCATTCCTCATCTGCACAGCCAGCCGACGTTTTCGTATTGCGTATATCGTTCTGCGTTATGCGTGTAGTCACAAACTACGCACGACGCATCACGCATGACGAATTAAAGCGTTCTGCGCCTGCGCAGCCAGCCGACAAGGCCCATGCCAATACCGCCAAGTGCAAGAGCTCCAGGAGTGGGGATAGGAGTGATTTCACCAAACGTAAGATCATCAAGTGCATCCATACAGTTCCCTATGTAGATCCTATGGATTTCACATACATTTCCCCAATCATAAAACGTATGAAACGTTTTGCCCGATGTATTGAAGCTCTCGTTGATTATTACGTTGCCGTCTATATCATAGGCTATGAAAGTACCTCCCCCACTTTGAGCACCCCGATCTTGGAAGAATGACACCCAGGGCACAGTACCCGGTAAACTTGGATTTTCTGGGCATACGAAGCGAGCGTCTAAGGTTCTGTTATCTTCCCAGTTGTCCGGAGATAATGTGTTGGGTGGGGTGTTAAGATCAGAATATGGATCGCCATGATCCTCTATCTTTGTCGTGCTTTCAAATATTATCCCCCATTCAGCAAACTCATTCGTGATGCTAAGGAATGGTGGTACACTTGGTGCAATAATGTCGTTACCATTCGGCCACTTTTCGAAATTAATAGTAGTAGCACCTACAGCAGTACCAGCCAGAACTATTACTGGCAATAAAATCATTAGCTTTTTCATTTTACCCTCCTCCAAAATTTGATTTGTTCTTGTTAAAGTAAAATATTTGAATGCTTGTAATTGCGAGGAGCTTGCCCCTTAGGGGCGCAGCGACGAAACAATCTCAAATGTAAGGAATCAGATTGCCACGCCCCGATAAATCGGGGCTCGCAATGACGCAGAGCGTCATCTTCGCCTCATAGGCCATCACTTCCTCTCCAATGGTATTATGGCCGAAAGCTCAATAGAGAATTATACGCATTACGATTGAGTTTTTCGCTTCACTTTGTCATTTCGACCAAAGGCCCGCCGAAGGCAGGCCGGAGCGGAGAAATCTGGCCGCGTTTGAGAAACGCCCTATCCGTTGCCAGATGTCTCGACTTCTTCCGTCACACACGCAGGTGTGCCGGACTCCGCTCGACATGACAGACAACAAAGAATTCAGTCGTATAATATGGAGTACCCTCGGCTTCCCCTCCCTGGGTGGGATTATCGATGGTTAATAACAGAAAAAGAGCAGAAAATCAAGAAAATTATGGGACTTTTTTAAGAAAAATTGGTGTGATACTAATTGTGATTAGAATGTGCTCTTATGTCATTTCGACCGAAGGGCCACAAAGTGGCCCGTAGTGGAGAAATCTGTTCAAATAGATTTCTCGACTCGCCCTTCGACTTCGCTCAGGGCAGGCTCTTTGGGCTCGCTCGAAATGACACGAATAAGCACATTAATTATTCGCAATTGATATAAGATTGCCATCCGTCACTTAAATTTTTTAAGCGCCGGACTGCGGAGGACTCACAATGACGTATTGCACTTTACATATCACACGTTGTGTTAAACAGCGGTAAAACCGTAGGCTGAATACTTATAAACAACGAACTACGAACAATGAACCATCAACTTTACTTATCGTCGAGGATGTCGATAGCCTTGAATTTCTTTCCCTCCAGAAGTTCAAGTGACGCACCGCCGCCAGTGGAAATATGGCTTATTTTATCCTGAATGTTTAGTTTCTCGACGGCACTTGCGCTGTCACCACCTCCGATTACGCTGCGAGCGCCTTTTTCAGTTGCCTCAACGACAGCTAAAGCAACGGTCCTGGTGCCCTCATCAAAGGGCGGCATCTCAAATATCCCCATCGGGCCATTCCAGACGATGGTCTTCGCATCAGCGACCTTGGCTGCGAACGCCTTGGCTGCGGCTGGACCTATATCGACAGCAATCCAACCCGGGTCGATATCGCCTACGGCGACACGGTGCGGTGCGTTCGGCTTCAATTCACGAACCACCTGATGATCCACAGGCAATACTACCTCACAGCCCACCTCGGCTGCGTGATCCAGCAACTCCAAGGCCTTATCAATGAAGTCATTTTCACACAGACTATTGCCGATACTTTTTCCCTTGCCTTTAAGAAATGTATAGGCCATAGCCCCACCGATGATGATACGATCGACCTTATCTAACAGGTTTTCGATTACGCCAATCTTATCAGAGACTTTTGCGCCGCCAAGTATGGCCACGAATGGCCTTTCGGGATCGCTGATTGTATCACCGAGGAACTTCAGCTCCTTTTCCACCAGAAATCCAATGACGCGGGGTTTACCCTCCATCATAAACGGCACAGTATACATCGAAGCGTTATCCCTGTGGGCCGTGCCGAACGCGTCGTCAACGTAAATATCCGCCAGCCCGGCAAGCTGCTTTGCGAAATCGTCCTTGGCTTGACGAAGTTGCTTATCTTCCTTCGCAGCTTTATCCTTTATCGTTTCCTCTTTGTGGAAGCGCAGGTTTTCAAGCAGCATACAATCGCCGGGCTTAAGTGCTTGGGCTTTGGTCTTGGTTTCGGCTCCGATACAATCACCGGCAAAGATAATCTCCTTGCCCAAAAGCTCCGAAAGTCTTTTTGCAACAGGTGCCAAGGATAACTTCTCATCTCTTTGGCCTTTGGGTCTGCCAAGATGGCTCATAAGAATCAAGGCACCGCCACGGTCAAGAATGTTCTTTATAGTAGGCATGGCTTTAACGATACGGTCATCACTCGTAATGTTGCAATCTTCGTCAAGAGGCACATTAAAATCGCACCGCATCAAGACTTTGTTGCCCTTAACATCGATATCAGCAACTGTCTTTTTAGCCATTTTGGTTTCGGTTCCCAAAAAACTCCTCATGTTTTTCTCCCACGACCAGCAATTCACCCGTCTTCTGTAAATTCATACTTTTTCAAAAATAACATGATGGGCAGCTACATCTTTGCCATTCGCTCCATAATATCGACGCTTCGGTTCGAGTAGCCCCACTCGTTGTCATACCAGCTAACAACCTTGACGGTTTTGTCGATGACCATCGTGCAAAGAGAATCGAAGATGCTGGAAGCAGGATTTTTAACGATGTCACTGCTGACAATCGGCTCATCACAATAAACCAAGATACCTTTCATGGATCCTTCGGCAGCCTTTTTCATAGCGGCCTTGACAGAATCAACAGTAACGTTCTTTTTGACATTGACAACCAAGTCCACAATGCTGCCAACCGGTACAGGCACACGAATTGCAAAGCCATCGAGTTTGCCATCGAGTTCAGGAATAACCTTGCCGATAGCCTTTGCCGCACCAGTAGTAGTTGGAATGATGTTTACCGCAGCAGCCCGCGCCCGGCGTAAATCCTTGTGTATCATATCAGCAACTCTCTGGTCGCTGGTATAAGCATGAATGGTGGTCATAAACCCCTGCTCAATACCAAAGGCGTCGTTGAGAACCTTTGCCAAAGGTGCAAGGCAATTGGTCGTACAGCTTGCGTTTGAGACGCACTTGACGTCCTTGGTCAGCTTGTTATCGTTGACGCCAAGAACGATTGTCGCCTCGATGTCATCCTTCGCTGGGACGGTTAAAAGAACCTTGTTTGCGCCGGCCTTTAGATGGTCGGCGTAACCACCTTTGGGCGATTCGGCAGTGCGGAAAATTCCGGTCGATTCCACCACAATTTTGACTCCCATATCCTTCCAGGGCAGTTCCGCAGGATTCTTGACAGCCAGCACATCGATGTTTTTACCATTGATTACTAGTTTATTGTCTTTAGCCTCGACAGTTCCTTCCCACCTTCCCATTACGGTATCGTACTTGAACAAGTGCGCAAGGCTTTTTGCATCCGAGAGGTCGTTGACGGCAACCAACTCCAGCTCACCCTTCCTTTGCATAATGATTCTTGCCATAGCTCTTCCGATGCGGCCGAACCCATTGATTGCAACCTTTATTGACATCTGCACTTCTCCTTCTTCTCAGTACTATTAACGCGGTTTTTTGCTGATTCAAGCCTGCCCAAGACCTCTTGTGCGCGGCAAACGAGAGAGCCACTTTATTGACAAGGTAGGACCTTGTCAAGCGTTTATTAAGAACCCGAACGCAGGTCTGTATAATAGCTGTTGACTAAAACACTTGCACTCAACACTTACTTATAGGCGCCCAACATATTCGGTTCCTCAAAAACCTCAGCACGGTCGGAAAGACTATTTGAGTCACACTCTTGATAGTAAGAGGGTTGGTATATATTCTGGGACCAGTACTTAAACCTTGACCAATCGTTTGTGTCCAGACCATGACTTTCACAATACCTTTCATAAAGATCAAAGAGGTCGCTAATGTGATTGGCATTTCCTCTTCGCTTCAACGACCCGGGGAGCACATAAGCCTGCCACTTTGCCTTGTCGTAACTGACCTGTCCACAAGTCATCGCCGCTAGTGCACTGACCGTACCGGTTCTATCGACACCATGACGACAGTGAATAAGAACAGGCAGTTGGCAATGCTCAAGCGAATCGATAATCCCAACCAACTCAGACCGAGCCGGCAGACTGTAAGCGCTGATGCGAAAGGTAATAAGCTCAACTCCTAATTCATCGGCAAGGGACTTTTCCCAGCTTGTGAGCTCCGCAGTCTGACCTCTGAGATTTATTACAGTACGAATGCCATATTCCTGTATCCACTGCCGCAGTTGCGCGGGTTCAGGCTGTCCCGATCTATAGACTTCCTGCGGTATCACCTCACGGAAATTTGATCTCACCACGAATTGGACGTAATAATAACCAAAACACGAGGCCGCAAACAAAAGTACCACCGCAGGTATTACACGTGACTTCCTAAATTTGCAAGATTTGCCCGTTTCAGCCATTCCCATAATACAGATTGCACTGGACTTATCGAAATAAAATGTTAGCTTTTTAACTCCAATCGTTATGATAAGCTAATCTTAATGGTTATAAAACAGCAAGAATGTAATCCGCAATTATGCTATAGTCAAGGATTAACAAAATGCTGTAATTGCCCCGGATTAGAGCGATGACGCTGAACGTTACAGGTCATTACGGAACCTCGGCCAAAGACAATGAAGACAACAGATATCTTGTAGTCTTGGTTCTATTTTTAGCCGCGATTAGTCTAATCAGGATCTATAATTTGGCCACCAATGTAATTGACCTTAGCGGCGACGAAGCACACTACTGGGAATGGTCTCGCAGACTTGACCTTTGCTACTACTCGAAACCGCCCGGCGTTGCTTATCTTATCCGGCTGGGTACATCAGTGTTCGGAGACACCGTGCTGGGTGTAAGGATATGTGCGATTATCTTCTCATTTCTCAGCAGCCTGTTACTTTTCAAGATAGGTACACGGCTATACGACAAAGATGTTGGCTTTGTTTGTGCCATATTGTTTCAGCTTGTACCGATTTTCGCGGCATACGGCGTCGGTATGACACCTGATTCACCGTTAATATTTTTCTGGATACTGTCCCTGTTGCTCTTTCACAATGCACTGGCAATCGGCTCATCCAAAACATGGTTGCTTTTAAGTGTGTCGCTGGGCCTTGGCCTACTGAGCAAGTATGCGATTATATTCTTTTATCCGCCCGCCTTTTTGCTTCTCGGCCTGTTTAAGGAAAACAGAAAACACCTGCGCACACCGTGGCCGTACATTGCCTTTTCGTCGAGTCTGTTGTTTTTCCTGCCTGTAATTATCTGGAACATGAAACACAACTGGGTCATGTTCCGGCATGATATCGGTCACACCAAACTGACACAGGGCTTTACGATTTCTTTCGACAGTTTTGCAAATTTTGTCGGGTCACAGGTAGGAGTGATTACTCCGATACTGCTCGTTCTCATAGTTTATGCGGTCATCAAGCAGAGAAAGCAGGATCCCTTTTGCTTCTGGTTTTGTATTCCGATCCTGATTGGGTTTTTCCTGAAAAGTTTTCAGGGTAAGGTACAGGCGAACTGGTCGTTGATGGCATACATAACAGGCTTAATTAGCGTTTCAGCCTTTCTCACGCATAATTACGCAAGATTTGGACGGTTCATCAAGACAGTAATTATCACTGGCCTAATCATATCGTTGATAGGTACGGCTTTTCTACACTGCCCCCTGCTTGTGTACCAAATTGACTTTCCTCCTGAAAAAAATCCACTGAATAAACTCCGCGGCTGGAAAGAGCTTGGCCGAGAAGTCTCCAAATTAAGTGATGAAATAGAGAAGCCCTTTTTCATTTTCTCCGACCATTATATGACTGTTTCCGAATTGGCCTTTTACGTCGAGGGACATCCGACAACATACTGCGTCAATCTTGGCAGGAGAATGAATCAATACGATATTTGGCCGGGATTTAACGACCTTATTCACTATAATGCAATCTACGTGACTAAGCGTAAAATGTCACCAAAGCTAGCGCAGGCCTTTGAACGCTATGAGAAAAAGTCGGTTGTTTTATACGATGAAAGAGGCAGGGTAATCACAGAGTTCGCGGCCTTCTTATGTTATGATTTCCAGGGTATGGAGGTCAAAAAGCCCGCAAGCTTTTAATGACCGCGGGGAAAAACTTGTTTGCTCTGTTGAAAAGCGTTATTTCGACCGAAGTGAGCGTAGCGAACGTAGCGGAGAAATCTGGATTAGCAGTGCAGTTGCATGCAGATTTCCCTTCGGGGCTCTGCGCTTCGCTACGTGTCTCGACTTCGCCCCTGTTTCTGTCTTCGACAGAAGACACAGGGGCTCCGCTCGAAATGACCCGATCTTGGGCTCTTCAACAGAGCAAGAATTGTTCTAAAAAGGTAGGTACCTGCACCGCTATAACATCGGAAATCTTCTGCATAACTTCTTCACATCTTTAAGGATTTCATTCTTAAAAGACTGCTCTATTTCGTATTTGCTACCGCTTACAATCTTGATATTTCGCAGCACCGAATCAAAAAGAGCTGCAGTGGTTTTCATTTCACCTGGTCCCATTCCATTTTTAGTCACAATAGGAGTGCCTAATCTGACGCCGCTGGTGACTGCAGGACCTTTTCTGTCATAAGGCAATCTGTTCATGTTGACGATAATGCCGCACTGTTCGAGGCACTTCTGCGCAACAAGACCTGTTAAACCTTCGCGGAAACTATCGACGTTAATTAGAATCATGTGGTTGTCTGTCCCGCCGGTTAGTACATCGTGCCCTAAATTTAATAAGGATTCTGCCAATGCCTTTGCGTTCTCTATGATCCTGAATTGTCTTGCCCTATACTCCTCAGATAGCGTCTCTTTGAAGAAAACTGCCTTAGCTGCGATATTGTTCAGATACGGCGTGCCCTGCACACCCGGGAATGTTGTCTTTTCAATGTGCTCACATAATGACACAGACTTTGTACCGATTCTTATTTTTTGGTTGTAGTCTTTACCCATCAATATCACACCGCCCCGCGGGCCGCCAGGCTTATATGTGCTTGTCGTTGTAAAATGTGCGTAGTCTATGGACGATGGATGGATGCCAGCCATAATCAGACCAGCAATGTGTGAAACGTCCGCCAGAAGATATGCCCCTACCTCGTCGGCGATTTCTCCAAATCTCTTGAAATCTATGGTTCTGGAATAAGCGCTGGCTCCACATATAATCAGCTTTGGTCTGATCTTCCGAGCTTTTTCTCTGATTGCGTCGTAGTCTAAGAGAAAAGTTTTTCTGTCAACGTAATAATTCTCAACCTTAAAGAACTTGCCGGAGAAAGAAACTTTTGCTCCATGTGACAGGTGTCCTCCCTGGTCCAGTCCAAGGCTGAGTATTTTGTCATCTCTTTCGAGTAGCGCGGTAAGAACAATCTGATTCGCACTGGTTCCTGAATGCGGCTGGACGTTCGCGTACATTGCGCCAAATGCCTTTTTGGCTCTTTCAATAGCAAGATTCTCGGCTTGATCAACTACCTCACATCCCCCATGATATCTTGCTCCCGCAAAGCCCTCGGTTGTCTTGTTTTGCATAACCGAGCCGAGTGCCGCCAGAGCCGCCCGAGAACACTGGTTCTCTGCAGCAATAAGCTGCAGCGTATCCTGCAGCCTCGCGTACTCTCGTGCAATTAGCTCGTAGACCTGTCTATCTGTATCTTTTAGAGCGCCAAATACATCTTTGTGGTACTGCTCGCTGCCTTCAAATACCCGACGCTCTTGCTCTACTAACTCATAAACCTTACGATCCTTCTCCTTTGAGACCTCGCTGACCTGCTTATCCAATAACATTTGTAGACCTTCAAATCCTTTCTCCGGTTAGACCAATTGCATCAATGTATGAGACGGCTCACGGTGCTGACCTGTTAGCCGAAAAAACTCCTGACAATATCGTTGAAAGTAACATACAAGAAAAGCATTCCAACGAGCACCCAGCCCGCATAAGCTGCAATTCCCTGCGCCCGCTCACTAATGGCAGAACCTTTGATTCTTTCCACAAGCATTAAAACTATCAGCCCGCCATCGAAGGGTGGCAAAGGCAAAAGATTTATCACAGCGATACACGCGCTTATCAAGCCAAGGAAATACGCATAGTTCACCAAAGGTTGTTCAACGACGATCCGGTAGCTAACAGCTATAATTCCAACCGGACCGATGAGATTCTTTGGGCTGATAAGCCCGCCAATTAGGTGCTTTAACGTTACATAAGTCTGCGCAACAAACATCACCGTCCTTCTGTAGCCCATTCCAATAGCGTTAATTGGTCCGCTGGCACGATAAAGTTTCTCTAAAGGACCGAAAGGAACCGGCTCAGCAAAGACTGATTTGACCGTTATATAATCTTTCTCAATATCAACTTTTAACGTTGTCCTGCCTGCTTCTCCATCATCTTGACGATAATCAATCACAACTTGCTCGTCTCTTGTGTGGGTAATCTCTCGCACTATGTCATAGAAGTCTTCAACGCCAACGCCATTGACTGCAGTTAAAGCAGCACCGCGGGGGATGTCAAGTCTTGCAGGCCCATTTTCGGCAGATATGGTCTTGGCAACAACAGGATGACCGGTATCAAGTAAAAGTCCTACGCCAATCATCGCTCGCTCACCATCCGCTGGCCTCCTTGGCGTAACAGTGACGCTGACAACTTGTTCGAGTCTATTTGGATCGGTGCGCAATACCTTCAGAGGCAGTTGCTTATTCTCGTACTGTTCAGTTACAGCGCGCATCTCCACATACGTGGGATTTTCAATGTCACCAATCGCAAGAACAATGTCACCATCCTTCAGATTGTGGTTGCGGTTTTCACCACCACCTGCAATCTTGTCGGCGTCGATGCTAAAGCCAAGTTTCTTCTTGATCCTGTCGATAAAACTTTTTCCGTTTTCCTCAGTAAAAGCCGACACATCTGCAGCGGCAGTTATCCGTAGCCGGGGGACCATTGAGTAAATGTGCCCAAGCTCATCTTCAGAGTCCACCTCCTTGTCAGCAAGACGTAACCGGAGCGAGATTTGGGATTTTACCAACTTAGACTTACCCTGGCCTGTACTTCGCTCGGCAACCAATGTCACTTCTGGGACAATAGAATCCTCGACAGTCTCTACAAGCTGCCAATGCGTTCGCACATCCTTGCCGTTAACACTTCTAACCCTGTCACCGGGTCGCAGACCAGTTCTCTCATATAGCGTTTTGGCATCAGAAACATCCGCAATTGTCAGGCTCAGTGGTTGAATGATTCCAAACTCTCTTATCGATTCACCGGGCAGGCGCTCTGCCACAAGGCCAAGACTCTCCTGAGAGCCATCCTCGTGTCTTACTGTTAGCTGAACTACTTCGTCAACATCCGACAAGGCTGACGCTATCAATATGTTACTAAAGTCCAGGTCCTTACGTTTGCCGGCAATTTCAATTATCTCATCGCCCGGCTTTATGCCTGCCCGCGCCGCCGGTGAATCAGGCACTACACCTCCAACGACAGCAGGCGGCAACCTTATCCCGGCAAGAAACACAATGACAAAAATAATGCCGGCACTTATAACGTTGAAGGTAACACCTGCCGCTATGACCGGTATTCGAATACTTACAGGCTTGTTTGAGAATGAACGTGGGTCTTCGATCCTTTTAACCGATCCTATATCATCCTGTCCGAGCAGCTTAACAAAACCACCAAAGGGAATAAGGCCGATCCTATATTCCGTTTCCCCAGTCTTGTCTTCAGTGCCTTCCGTAGAATTCGATAAGCTCCTCACTGAGTCACTATCTCCTCTGCCAAACAAACTTGGCAGTACTCTGAACCGCAAGCCGCTTTCGGTCTTGCGCAGGCCGAGCAGCATCGGTGGCATAAAAATTGAAAAGACCTCCACCTTTATGCCGGAAAGCTTAGCAACAATAAAATGACCGAATTCATGGACAAGAACTACACCCCCAAACCCAAGCAGAACTAGTAACACATTGCCAAAAATATGAATATTGCTGACAATCAGGTAAACAATTGCTGCAAAGACAGCAGCCAACAAGAATCCGCGAAGGTTTCTTAGCAAACCACTCGATTCAGACATTAAATTTCCCTAAAAGAATCAAAGACTCGATAACCAAACTACAAAATACATTCTAAAATCCCGAATAGCAAATCTCGATGCTTGATTATTGTTTTATGCTCTTGGATTTTTGCCTGAGACGATTTTTAACCTCCTGCCGTGCCCATGCGTCAGCCTCGAGTATTTCCTCAAGAGACCCACATTTCCTGACATCGTGTTTATTCAAACAGTGTTCTATCAGTTCCACAATTCCAACAAATGGAATCTCTTCTGCAAGGAACCGTTCTACGGCAGCCTCATTCGCAGCATTAAAAACGACCGGCGCTGTGCCGCCGAGCCGGGCTACTTCGAATCCGAGCGGTAGAACGCGAAACGTCTGCGGATTGGGCGCCTCAAAAGTAAGTCTTCCTATCTCGTCCAGACGCAGGCGCTTGCGCTGTCCTTCAACACGCTTAGGATACGTCAAAGCATATTGGATAGGAATACACATATCAGGCTGACCAAGCTGTGCTATTACCGAGCCGTCCACAAACTCAACAAGTGAATGGACTATTGACTCCGGATGAATTAAAATCTCAATTCGTTCCACAGGCATATCAAAAAGCCAGCGAGCTTCAATAACCTCAAACGCCTTATTCATCATTGTTGCTGAGTCTATTGTAATCTTGGGCCCCATATCCCAGATCGGATGTGCAAGGGCTTGCTCCAGCGTTACATTCTGTAAATCCTCAAAGCTCGCCTGCCTAAATGGCCCACCCGAAGCCGTCAAGATTATCCTGGCCACTTCCTGCCGAGAACCCGACTGCATGGCCTGACATATCGCTGAATGCTCACTATCCACAGGCAGAATCACACTGTCGTTTTCCTTTGCGGTCCTGGTTAACAATTCACCTGCTATAACAAGTGGCTCCTTATTCGCAATGGCCAATCTCTTGCTTCGCCGCGCAGCGGCAAGAACAGAAGGCAAACCCGCCGCTCCGACTATTGCCGATAGAACGATATCAACCTCATCGTGCTCAGCGATTTCTATAAGACTGCCGGGTCCACTTAAGACATCAACATCCATACTCGCGACCAATTCACTCAGCTCTGCTGCACGGTTAGCGTCAGAGATAGCTACAAATCTTGGCTTATATCGCGCCACCTGCTCAGCCAACAGTCCAACACTGCTGTGCGCGCTCAAGGCAAAGACTTCGTACTCCGGACCAAGCCCATCAATTACTCGCAGCGCGTTTCTGCCGACCGACCCCGTAGAACCCAGAATGGCAATCTTCTTGGTCATAAATGTTATCAAAAGAAATTAAATATGAGTTCTGGCATTTTCATAGTCTGACTAAAACCATCCTAACACAGAAAATACGCCCCGGCGATTTGCACCGTGGCTACCGACAACTGATAGTATGCCAAGCACCAACACACTGTCAAGATGAAACACTCATAACAAGATCGGGTGTATCTGTCGATTGCGGGCAGATTTTCAACAGCAAAGTACCTCAAATACGGAAACATCCAAAGCCCGGACAACACACAGTGGATTTTCAAGTGTATTCCAAGCTGCCCCGGCTCGGCACGATAACCACATTCTCTGTTGTAAAACTAAGCATAATCGGACTTTCATAAGATTTGTTCCGAATCAGCAACTAAAAAACAAATTCTTAGCCCACTTATTAAGACAATGGCATCTTGCTCTTGCCGAATGATCTCGAAATTGCTGTTCATGCAAAATCCCCGCACAAAACTAAACTTTCTGAAATATAGTCACCGCCAAATAATACTGAATTTTTTAAAAGGAAATGTGAAAAGTCCTTAGTTTATAGGGCTTTTCCTGTAAATTCCGAAAGACTTTAAGCTCTGATTTCTATACGGTTCCACAACTGTGTACCAAGCCTGCACTTTCGAGAACAACCGATAATCAACTGTAAAAAAACAAAATCTTAACAAAAAAACATACTCTGTAACCCAGCCTAAAAAAATCCTTCCGAACCCAAACAAGCTGGTAAGGCAATAAGACGATATTAGCTAAACAGGGCTATGGATAGACAGACTTCCATCTTAGTTGTCGAGGATGAACAGCATATCCGTAGAGTCTTAGAGTACAACCTGAGGCTCGACGGCTACGAGGTATATACGGCTGAAAATGGTCCTGAGGCACTCGAAATCGCTCGGCAACAGAAACCTGATGTGATTTTGCTGGATTGGATGATGCCAAATATGGATGGTTTAGACGTGCTCTCTGAGCTTCGCCACAACGAGGTGACTAGGCATATCCCTGTATTTATGTTGACCGCTAAAGCAGTGGTAGCCGACATAGAACGTGCACTGTCCCAGGGCGTCGATGGTTACATCACCAAGCCTTTCGATCCTATGCAGATGGGTAAAGCCATCAGAGAAAAGCTACAAAAAATACACCAAACGAGGGGGTGCTCAAAAAAGGTTATCGATGAAAATGCATCGGCTTCCAGCAAACGATCGTGGTAGAGAGTCGTCTATGTCCTCATGGGGGGTTTATAACAATGCTGGGGACTCGAAGAGAAGCATCTGTATTTATCCTTGCGTTAGTGATCGTCTTCGCCTTTGATGCAGAACTGTTCGCACTTCGGGAGAATGCGAACCAACTGGCTGATTTTTTGAAATGTCACTCGAAGAATTGATGAATGTTGATATCGCCATGGCTTCCAAAACCAAGGTAAGCCTCTTAGAAACACCTACCGCCAGCGCAGGGACTGAACAGCGCGGCACTGGCGCTGCTCGCTATGCGTGCCCTTTTCGCGAGCTTAATTCGGCGATACTCAGAATGAGCTGTAACAAACATGGATATAAATAGGTCAGATAATATGGCAGGAGCCAAAAAAACGACAATCAGGGTTTACAGTCTGATACTATTTGGTCCGGTTTTATTGTCGTTGGCACCGGTTTGCTATGCACAAAACGGCCAAGATAGCACACGCGAATACAAAATCAAAGCTGCCTTCCTTTATAACTTCATCCAGTTCGTGGATTGGCCGAAAGAAAAAGAGGAACCTGACGACCACAATGAGCCGATAACCATAGGCATTCTCGGCAGAGACCCGTTTCAAGATGCCTTTGAGAGTCTCAAGGACAAAAGCATAAAAGGTAGGATGGTCGTCACAAAACGATTCAAAAGTCATACGGAACTGACGGAATCTGACAGGAATGATGATAACCGGATACATCCTGACATTGAGGCCATCAGAAAATGTCATCTGTTATTCGTCTGCGCATCGGAAAAAGAGTATGTCGGCAATATTATAAACTCTATAAAAGCTCACAGTGTTCTGACAGTTGCCGACATGGAAGGATTCCTTCAGGCTGGTGGAATCATCAACTTAACGATGGAAAAAAACAAGTTTTATTTTGAAATCAATGTCGCTAACGCCAAACGTGCCAACCTTGAGATGAGGTCCAAACTCTTACGTTTAGCCAGGAAG
>Ga0315543_1001295_pt1 | contig 27525 bp, 24 predicted proteins | sample SalMarSW160210MG_2_FD_203098 | JGI IMG/M metagenome (GOLD analysis project Ga0315543, IMG submission 203098) | Salt marsh sediment microbial communities from the Plum Island Ecosystem LTER, Massachusetts, United States - Salt Marsh Sediment SW1601-210 ... | reverse complement strand
ATTGCCGCCAAAGGTATTGCCATGCGCACCAGGCGGCCAAGTCATCAGATGCTTCTTGGCCACCATGGCTCCCAGCGGCATCCCAGAGGCAATGCCCTTGGCAATGCAGGTGATGTCCGGCACCACGCCCCAATGCTCGATGGCGAACATCTTGCCCGTGCGTCCCATGCCAGCCTGTATTTCGTCGTCAACGAGCAGGATGCCATGCCTGTCAGCGAGTTCGCGCAGTCTTGTATGATACAAGGGAGGTGGAATTATGTAACCTCCCTCACCTTGAATGGGTTCGACAAAGATAGCGGCAACCTCTTCGGCAGGAATAAAGCGCTCAAAGATCGTGTCCTCGATATACTTGACGCAATGAACATCACAGGCAGGATACTCCAGGTTGTAGGCACAGCGATAGCAGTAGCCATAGGGCACGTGTGTGATCCCCGGGACCAGTGGTGCAAAGCCCTCACGCTGCACGTACTTCGATGCCGTCAGTGACAGTGCACCCATGCTGCGGCCATGAAATGCACCGATAAAAGCTATCATTCGTGTGCGGCCTGTAGAATAGCGCGCTAACTTGAACGCCGCCTCCACCGCCTCCGCGCCCGAGTTGGTGAAGAACAACTGTTTGGGCTCATCTCCAGGCACCAGGGCATTGAGCTTCTCCGCCAGTTCGATCTGCACCGGGTAGTAAAAGTCGGTACCGGACATGTGAATGAACTTGTCGGCCTGGTCCTTAATGGCCTGTACTACTTCAGGATGGCTGTGACCAGTTGCAGTGACGGCGATACCTGCCGTGAAGTCAATAAACTGCACGCCGTCCACGTCCCACACTACAGCACCCTTGCCGTGATCCATGACAAAGGGATACGAGCGCGTATACGACGGTGAGATAGCCTCCGCATCCCTTTTCACGTACTGCCTGGCCTGAGGCCCAGCAGATGATTGCTTCAGTGCCACCATTGGTGATATCCTCCTTGATGTTGTTGTTCTGTTCTTGTTGTGTCACACAGCGACGGTACCCTACCGTGGCCGAGAGCCACACGGCCAACAGCGGGGCTGTCCTTGGTACTACGACCTGCAAACATTCTCAGTGCATCGCCAAGTGAGCAATGGAAGTACAGCCATTATAGCGTGAAGACCTGTACAATGCAAACATTGTAGGTGCCGAGGCACTACTCCTGACATCAGGGCAGGCGGGAGAGTGCCTCCAGCGTAATGTTGAGCATAGTGTGCACGCCCCGTGAGACAACTTCCCTATGTGGGTTATATGCAAATGGATCAATAACCCTTCCAGTCTTCATAGCCTCTAAATCCCGCGCTACGTTTCCGTCAGAAACGAAGATGCCTCCGGCGCGGACGCCATGCAGGCTGGCTATGACCAGAAGAGTTGCCAGCTCCATCTCCACACAGACTACTCCGGCAGCCATCCACAGCTCATGCTGGAGTGGCAGGAGACCGGGGTAGAAAGCAGCTTGTGTCAGGGCCAAGCCCACGTGCAGTTTGGTATAACCCTGCACGGCGGCAGCGTCTTCTAATGCGCATATCACGCGGTGGTCTGCCACGGCGGGATAGCTCAATGGAACCAACTGCGGCGTTGTCCCATCCTCACGAACGGCGCCAGTCGCGACGATCAATTCGCCGTCTTCGATGTCCTCTACCATTGCCCCGCAGGTCCCGGCCCTGATCACAGTCTGCACGCCTCCGTGGAACAGCTCCTCAAAACACATACTAGCTCCTGAGGAACCGACCCCGTGCGAGGAAATCGTGATCCGTTTACCAGCGTATTGGCCGGTAAACGTCCTGTACTCCCTAAAGTTGCCAACTTCTTCGGCATCGTCGAGCAGCTGGGCAGCCTCAACTGCCCTCTGCGGGTCGCCAACAACCAGGGCGTGAGACGCCAGGTCGCGCGGACGGGCTCGCAAGATAGGCAATCGTTTGTCGGAATCCATGGCCCACCTCCACAAGCTTCTTGAACGTGCTCTAGGCTGTAGACACTCTGTGAATGACGTACTACATGAGGTCTTCGCTGTCAGCGCACCTTTCTGCTACTATTACACCACGTTCTGTGGATTCAGTCAAGTCTCCGAATTCGATGCATCGGGGCGCACCCCATCTCCATTTGACAATGAAGGTGTTCTGTGAGAGAATAACCTTGCATCTGGCAGGCAGTGGACATCAGACCAACTTGATGACTTTACTGGGGGATACGGGTGACCTCTGCCCGAGCTGTCATATCGAGGCACTCCACGACGCATCTACGCGATGCGTGATCCCCGCACCTCAAATCCCAATGACGAGGAGGGCACATGAAGACTGTGACACTCGACGGCGAGAGCCTCCCTATCGCTGAAGTGGTCATGGTCGCGGATTGCTGGCAAAACCCCGAGACGGTTCAAGTCAAGCTTGCTCCCCGAGCCGTTAAGCGCATTCGCGCCTGCAGAGAGGCCGTTGAACGTCTCGTGGCTCGCCGAGAGGTTATCTACGGCATTACCACGGGCTTTGGTGCATTCAAGGATCGTGTCATCCCAGCCAACGAAGCGGCACAACTGCAGCGCAACATTCTGATGAGCCACGCCGTTGGTGTGGGCAAGCCATTGCCCGAAGCAACTGTACGTGCTATGATGCTGATTCGGGCCAACACCCTGGCGAAAGGGTACTCCGGGATTCGCCTGGAGACCATGCAAGCATTGCTCGCCTTGCTTAATCGCGGCGTTCACCCTGTCGTGCCGGGGCAGGGCTCCGTGGGGGCCAGCGGGGATCTGGCACCTCTGGCACACATGGCTCTGGTGCTGATTGGCCTAGGAGAAGCGATTTACAAGGGCAAACGTATGAACGCCGCTGAGGCCCTGCGTCAGAGCGGGCTGACGCCTGTGGTATTGGAGGCCAAAGAGGGCATCGCACTGACAAACGGGACGAGCCTCATGACAGCCATCGGCTGTCTGGCGACAGACCGGTCCGGCATGGTTATGCAGAGTGCCGACGTCGTGGCGGCGCTGAGTTTGGAGGCGCTAAATGGCACGCCACGCGCTTTTGACGCGCGTCTACACGCCGTGCGTCCACACGCAGGCCAGGTGGCCTGTGCCGCTCACATGAGAGCGCTGCTCCAAGGCAGCGAGTTCGTTCGAGGCGACGAGAGCAGCAATGTGCAAGATGCCTACACGCTGCGCTGCATTCCACAGGTTCATGGTGCAATTCGCGACGTCATTGCCCACGTGCAGAACGTTCTCAAAATCGAATTGAACTCTGCCACGGACAACCCACTCATCTTTCGCCAGGCAGAAGGGGATATTGCGATTTCCGGTGGGAACTTTCATGGAGAACCAGTGGCATTGTCAATGGACTACCTGGGCCTGGCCATAACCGACCTGGGCAACATGTCGGAGCGTCGTATTGCACGCCTGCTAGACCCGGCGACCAATGGTGGCATACTGCCACCCTTCCTCACTGACCAGGGTGGGCTCAACTCTGGTTTCATGCTGCTGCAATACACAGCGGCGGCGCTGGCTTCCGAGAACAAGGTGTTGGCGCATCCAGCCAGCGCTGATTCGATTCCCACTTCGGCCAACGCCGAAGATCACGTCAGCATGGGCGCAACGGCAGCGCGCAAGGCCGCGCAGATCGTCGAACACGTCGAAACTATTGTAGCCTTGGAACTGCTATGTGCAGCACAGGGCGTGGATTTCAGACGGCAGGAGCAACCGTCATTGCGGCTAGGACGCGGCACCAGAGCCGCCTACGAAGCAATTCGTGAACGAGTCCCCTTCATTGCGGCTGACGAAGTCATGTATCCACACATTGAAACCACAAAGCGTCTGGTGCACGAGGGACACATTGCCAAAGCCGCAGAGCAGGCAATCCCCGGGAGCGAGGATTAGCTGGTCTCCCTCGACGTTCAGCGCCAGTTGCGCAGTCCCCGGAGCGGGGCATTGCCGCGGGTCTTGGCGAAGTACGCTCTGGGCACAAAGGTATGCAAGGCCAACCCGCAGTTCCTTTGTCTTTACGCCACCTCTGGTCTTTACGCCAGAGGCGTAAACGGGAGACAAGGTAAACGGCAACTGCTGGAGAACTTGGGTGGGAGCTGCCGTCCACGAATAGCGACACCCCGTCGTGGCGGGGCGAACGGCGAATACACGAATAACGCAGACGCGCCCATTCGTGTATTCGTGCAGATTCGTGGATGGCACACCACAGAAACAGGCTCGACGTTCAGCGGCGGTTGCGCAGTCCCCGGAGCGCAGCGGACCGTTCGTCCTCCCGTCAGGGACCTTCGGCCCTGCGGGACGAACGGCGCGCAGCGAAGCGGAGACGGGAGCGGGGCACTGCCGCGTGTCTTTGCAGGCCACACTCTGACCGCAAAGGAATCACCCAAACACATGCCTAGTGATTTCATCTTCACAATCGAGAGAGCAGATGCGACTTGTGGCGCTCGCGCTGGCGTGATGCGCACGCCGCACGGCGACATCCCCACACCTGTCTTCGCTCCTGTGGGCACCCAGGCTACGGTCAAGACCTTGACTCCCGACGAACTCGTGGAGATGGGCACCACGCTCATCCTGGCCAACACCTACCACCTGTATCTGCGTCCTGGAGCAGACCTGATTGCCCGGCTTGGCGGCCTGCATCAATTCATGGGCTGGACCGGCCCGATTCTCACCGACAGCGGAGGATTTCAGTTATTCAGCCTGGAAAGCCTGCGGCGAGTGAGCGAGGAAGGTGTCCTTTTCCGCTCGCACATAGATGGCTCCGAACACTCTTTTTCGCCTGAGAAAGCAATTGAGATCCAGGAAAAGCTCGGCGCGGACATTATCATGGCCCTCGATGAATGCCCTGACCCCATGGATTATGACTACAACAGGTCCGCCCTGGAGCGCACACACCGCTGGGCCGAACGCTGCCTGCAAGCCCACACACGTGCTGACCAGGCCCTGTTTGGCATCCTGCAAGGTGGCATCTTTCCTGACCTGCGCCGCGAGAGCGCCCAGTTTCTGACATCCCTGGACTTTCCTGGCTATGGCATTGGCGGCCTTAGTGTGGGCGAACCAAAAGAAAAGACCTGGGAAATGGTGGATATCACCGTACCGCTCTTGCCAGCAGATAAGCCACGGTACCTCATGGGCGTAGGCTCACCTGAGGATCTGTTCGAGAGCGTGGAGCGTGGCATTGATCTCCTCGATTGTGCGCTGCCTACCAGATTGGCCCGCAATGGCGCAGTGTTCACCTCCCAAGGACGCATCAACTTGCGAAAGGCCGAGTTCGCAGAAGATCCTGCGCCCATCGAAGAAGGCTGCGGCTGCTATACGTGCCGCCACTTCTCGCGAGCCTATCTGCGTCACTTGCTGAAAGCAGGCGAGATCCTGGGATTGCGCTTGAATACGATCCACAACCTCTATTTCCTATTGGAACTGATGCGACGCATCCGAGCAGCCATCCTGGAAGGCAACTTCCTGACACTGAAGGAGAGCTTCTTGTCTCACTATACACCCATAACTGACAAGACCGGGCAAAGAGGCAGGACTTTGGCTCGCAGACGAGGCAAAGCAACCTAAAGGAGAGCCAATAGATAGATGAATATCCTTCAGGCAGTTGTGCTCGGTACGGTGCAGGGCGTAACCGAGTTCATTCCCGTAAGCAGCTCAGGACATCTTGTGCTGGTGCCATGGCTACTCGGCTGGCAGAATCCAGGACTGGCATTCGACGCGGTGCTGCACCTGGGCACGCTGCTGGCCGTGCTAGTCGTCTTCTGGCCCGATTTGATGCCACTCGCTGCGGCCTGGTGCCACAGCCTAACGCGGCGCAAACTCGATACACCACAGGCCCGGCTGGCCTGGTGGATCGTCCTCGGTACCATCCCTGCCACGCTGATGGGCATGCTCTGGGAGGAGCAATTCGAAGCGCTCTTCCACAGCCCTCTGTACGTGTCTGCGTTGTTGTTGGTAACCGGCCTGTGGCTAATGCTGGCCGATTGCCTGGGGCGCAAAGACCGTCAGGCTGAGGATATGAGGTGGTGGCAATCGCTGCTGGTTGGTTTGGCACAGGGATGCGCCATTGCTCCTGGCATCTCGCGTTCTGGGGCGACCATTGGGGCTGGCTTGCTGCTGGGCCTAAGGCGCAACGTCGCCGCCCGCTTCTCTTTTTTGCTCGCTACGCCCATCATTCTTGGAACGGGGCTCCTGCAGGTCAAAAGGCTGCTTGAAACGCCCAACCCTGACACTGGTCTCCTGGCACTGGCTTTGGGTTCTGTGGCTGCTTTCGTCAGCGGCTACGTATGCATTCGTTTCCTGTTGGCTTACTTGCGACGGCATACCCTCGCTGTCTTTGCTGCCTACTGCTGGCTTGTAGGCCTGAGCGCTATAGCTATCGGCCTGCTGTCTACTCGTTCGTGAAAGAGAAAGAAGAAACCAGGCTCTTGACGAGAACCTGGTTTCTAACTTGCCTAGGAACAGATGAGAGAATCAAAAGCACGCATCGCTATTGCACTGACTCTGCTAATGCTGGGAGCCACAAATTGTGCGCAGCCACCCATGCCGCACGCGCCAGTTCTCTTGCGCTTGTCAGGCTCGACGTCTATGCAGCCCCTGATGAATGACCTGGCCACCGCCTACTCCGAGCGCCACAAGCATGTGAGGTTCGAGTTCAGTGCCGTGGGGTCAATTGCAGGTATTGAAGGGGTGCGTCGAGGCAATGCTGACCTGGCGCTCGTCGCTCGCGAATTACAGCAGCAAGAGGAATACGATATCACTACGGGAAAGCGCACACTGGCCTATACAGTCATCGCCCGGGACGGTATCGCGGTGGTTGTCAACGAAAACAACCTCCTGCGAGAGCTCACTCTGTATCAGATTCGCAACGTTTTCGAGGGGCAGATCACAGCCTGGCAGGACCTGGAAAGCTCTGCGGGGGACATTGTTGTCATTAGCCGCGAGGATGGCTCTGGTACACGCGCTGTGTTCGAGGAACTGGTGATGCGTGGGCGCCGTGTGACGCCAACAGCGCTGGTCATGCCGGGCAGCGACGCCGTGCGCGATTACGTGGCCACGCATACTGGAGCGATCGGCTACCTTTCAATCGGCTGCCTGGGGTCTGGTGTGGCGGCCTTGGCCATAGACAGCGTCCAACCTGAACGGCGAGCCATCGAGAACGGCACATACGCTCTCACCCGTCCCTTTCTGCTGGTCAGCCGCTCGGAGCCTGGGCCTGAAATCGCCGACTTTATGCTGTTCGCGCGCAGCCCCGCTGGCCAGGCCATCGTGAGGCAAACGTACGGCGGAGCCAGAACTGTCGCCCACCACTGACTGCAGACTTCCGAAGTTTTGGAAACTTCGGAAGTCTTTACCCCACGAATTCACCGATAACTGTCTTGCCAACCAATTCCTCAGGGCTCAGGTCTTCCGCCCGCTTCACGGTCACGCAGTTCTGCTTGAGCGCGCGCAGCATGCCTATCGGCGTCGGCTCCTCATTCCGGCGGCCATACTGCGTGGGGCAGGTGCTCAGCACCTCGATGAAGGAAAAGCCCGTGTGTTGCAAAGCCTTCTTGATAGAGGCGATCAACGGCCGCACGTGCCAGACGGAGTAGCGAGCAACGTACGTTGCCCCCGCTGCAGCTACGAGACGCACCAGGTCGAACGGTGGCTCGAGGTTGCCTGTGGGCGTAGTAGCTGTCCGCGCGCCGCGGGGAGTAGTGGGCGCTGCCTGCCCACCAGTCATGCCGTACACCATGTTGTTAGCGCAGATCACCGTCAGGTCCATATTGCGCCGCGCAGCGTGTATCAGATGATTGCCGCCAATAGAGGCGATGTCGCCGTCGCCGCCAATAACAACCACCGTGAGTTCAGGATTGAACAGCTTGGCACCTGTGGCAAAGGCCACCGGACGGCCATGGGTCACGTGCAGGGTATCCGTGTTGTAGTGCGGACTGGGAATCCAGCCAGCACAACCGATACCAGAGACGAAAAGCACCCGCGAGAAGTCCAGCCCCGACTGATGCACAGCGTGCAGAATTGCTCCCAGCAGGATGCCATGCCCACAGCCAGCACAGAACGGGGTCGGGAAGACCTCCGTACGTATGTATTTCATGATAGACGCTGTGGTGCCCTTCATAAAGCCAGCTCCTTCTGCATAGCCTGCCAGATTTCAAGCGGGGTAATGACCTCGCCGTTGGTCTTGTTATAGCCAACAGCGTGCTGCATGACCCGCCGTACCTCGCGGAGCACCTGCCCACGGTTCATCTCTGGCACCATTACGAGCCTGGCGCGTGCCGACACGCGCTCCACTATCTCATCCGGGAAAGGCCACAACGTCGTCAGACGCAACAATCCTGCCTTGATACCTGCAGCACGCGCCAGCCTCACCGCGGCCAAGGCACTTCGCGCTGTGAAGCCGTAGGCTACGAGCAGCACATCAAGGTCATCCTCGTCACAGAGATGCGTATGCGTCCGCGCAATCTCGTGGCGATGGTTCAGGATCTTGCTCGCCAGCCGTTCCAACAACTGCTCTTGCGCCTGAGGGCTCGACGTGCGGCGGTATCCCCAGGCATCGTGCGTGGAACCGGTGACCAGCAACCTGGCACCCTCGCCAAAAGCTGGCATTGGCGGCACTTCGGCCTCACCAAAGGGCGGCCGCGACGAGTCTTTGGAGCGGCGATAAACAGGCGTCTCTGCTGGCACCTCCATGTTCTCGCGCAAATGGCCGACGCCCTCATCCATCAGCAGGATAACTGGCACACGAAAGCGCTCTGCCAGATTAAAGGCGTGAATGGCCTCGTCGTAAACCTCCTGTACCGACCACGGAGAGATTACAACCATCTCGTGGTCCCCATGTGCTCCCCAACGAGCCTGCATTACGTCGCCCTGCGCAGGGCGGGTGGCCTGTCCTGTACTGGGCCCTGCCCGCTGCACGTCCACGACTACACAAGGCGTCTCAGTAATGATGGCGTAGCCGATATTCTCCAGCATCAGGCTCAGCCCTGGGCCAGACGTGGCGGTCATGGCGCGCGCTCCGGCCCACGAAGCACCAATAACCGAGGCGATAGAGCCGATCTCATCCTCCATCTGGATGAAAACCCGACCCGCCAACTGCATGAAGCGTTGGCACACGCGTTCCATGATCTCATTGGCCGGTGTAATCGGATAGCCAGCGTAGTAGTTACATCCTGCAGCGATGGCCCCCTCAGCGCAGGCCTCATCACCTTGCATGAAGTAGCGCCCAGGCTCTAACTCACTGGGCACTTTTGTCCAGCCACTTTGCTCTGTCAATTCCGCTTCTCCACTGCGTCCTGCATCCCGTGTCTTGTACCTGGGCCCCACAGTTTTCTAGCTCTCTGCCTCTTCCACGATGATTGCCAGGTCTGGGCACAACAACTCGCACTGGCCACAGATTGTGCAATCCTGCGGCCTGGCTACCAACACGGGGTGAAATCCACGTATGAAGGTATCCTCATCAACCTCCAGGACTTGGCGCGGACACACCTCTACGCAAATGTGACATCCCTTGCACCAATCAACGTTTACGGTGATCTTTGGCATATACTCGCTGCCTCATCCATCGCAATCAGCCACTGCTGGCCTCCGTGATTGTACTACTGGCAGGCAGCAAAAAGCAAACGGCATTATTGGACCACACGCATGCGACACAGAAAACCTCCCGCAGATTAGCTGAGCCTGCGGGAGGTTCAACTTGCTGCTACTTGTGCAGCTTCTTTCTGAACTGTTCAGCTAGCGCGGGGACGACCTGAAAGAGATCGGCCACGACGCCGTAGTTAGCCACGGTAAAGATGGGTGCTTCCAGATCCTTGTTGATGGCCACAATAACCTTGGCTGTGCTCATACCAGCCAGGTGCTGCACTGCACCAGAGATACCGCAGGCAATGTAAAGGTCAGGACGCACGGTGCGCCCTGTCTGACCCACCTGGTGCGCATAGGGAATCCAGCCTGCATCAACGGCGGCACGCGAAGCACCCACCGCGCCGCCCAGCACTTTGGCCAACTCACGGATGGGCTCAAAGCCCTCCGGGCCTCTCACTCCGCGTCCGCCAGAGACAATGATCTTGGCATCGGCCAGGTTAACCTCGCCCTGCTCCATGATAAAGTCAATTACCTTGGCCGCAATCTCATCTTCGCTCATGACAGGCTCAACAGAGATAATCTGTCCCTCACGGGTATAGTCAGCAACCGGCATCTCAAAGACCCGGTGGCGCACTGTGGACATTTGCGGACGGTAGTTAGGGCAAATAATCGTAGCCATGATGTTACCACCGAACGCTGGCCGGGTCTGCCGCAACAAATTCGTCTCTGCATCAATGTCAAGCCCGGTGCAGTCTGCAGTCAGGCCAGTATAGAGCTCGGTGGCCACAGACCCCGCCAAGCCACGGCCCCGGGAACTGGCTCCTAGCAAAAAGATCTCCGGCTTGTGCTGGCGCACCAGAGTCACGAGCGTACTGGCATAAGGTCGAGTGCGGTACACAGCCAGACTAGGATCGTCCGCCCAGAAGACACGATCCGCACCATAGGCTATAGCCTGCTTGGCAATCCGTTCCACGTTGTGGCCAAGGACACAAGCCGTCAGGGTCGTCTTGCGCTGGTCGGCAACCCTGCGACCCTGGCCCAACATCTCCCAGGAGATGCTGGCCGCCTCCCCTTGAAACTGCTCGACCCAGACCCACACCCCTTGATAGGCTTCCAGTTCTTCAGCAGCTGCTTGCGGACGTTCCGGCAGACTGAGCGCATCCACCGGGCAGACATCCAGACACGCGCCACAGCCATTGCATTGTTCATCAACCTCAGCGATGTCGTTTACTATGGACAGTGCACCGAACGGGCAAACATCCACACAGGCTCCACAACCGGTGCATTCATCCTTGTTGATCTCCAAAAGTGCCACTGGCGTCCTCCTATATCACTTTCTCGGCCAGGAGTCTATCGGCCAGAGTGCCTGCAGCCTCATCCATGCTGTCGGTGCTGATTAGCTCCACCGTGCCCTCGCGTTTGGGCGGGCCAAAGATACGCACAACCTGCGTGGGACTGCCATCCAATCCGAACCTACTGGCATCCGCATCGGGCAGATCAGCAGTAGTCCAGACAGGAATCTCCATCCTGGTGGCCCGACGAATGCCAAGGAAAGTGGGATAGCGGGGTTGGTTGATGTCCTTGACCACGGTGAGGAGAGCAGGCAGCGACGTCTCCACCACCTCCCGTCCTTCCTCCAGCAAGCGTTCTACGATGATGCTACCGGATTCAGGGTCCAGCTCCCTGATTTTGAAGACGTAGGTGAGCTGCGAGATGCCAAGCTGTCGGGCGATTCCAGGCCCAACCTGTCCGGTATCTCCATCAATGGCCTGCTTGCCGCAGAGGATGATGTCGAAAGCGCCACATTTGCTGATGGCTCGGGAGAGCGTGTAGGCCGTTGCCCACGTATCTGAGCCAGCGAAGGCCCGGTCGGACAGGAGAATGGCCTCATCCGCACCCATGGCGACTGCCTCCTTGAGAGCTTCCATAGCCTGCGGCGGCCCCATGGAGATAACGGTCACTTTGCCACCGAACTGCTCCTTAAGACGCAATCCTTCTTCGATGGCATAAGTGTCGAAAGGATTGATGATGCTAGGTACGCCTTCGCGGATAAGAGTGCCCGTCTCCGGATTGATTTTGACCTCAGTAGTATCCGGCACCTGCTTGATACAAACGATGATGTTCAACCCTCGACCTCCTTGCCTGTTGATTGTCAAAAACTTTACCGCCGAGAGCGCAGAGAACGCGGAGAAAATCTATGAAAGCTCAGCGTTCTCGGCATGCTCCGCGGTGAAATCTGCTCTTTCAATGGAAAGCACGTAACCCCTAACCTAGCTCTCGCTCTGCCACTCCTCGGGATCGTAGGCTGGCAGTTCGCAACGCAGCGGCCTGTCCTGACGGTAGCCCAGGGCGTACTGGGCTTGCAAGAGTTGGTGGATCTCGCGGCTGCCTTCGTAGATAATGGAGCCTCTGGCATTGCGCAGGTAGCGCTCCACGTCGTACTCATCCGAGTAACCGTAGGCACCGTGAATCTGTACCGCATCCGAAGCCGACTCAAAGGCGGCATCGCAGTTGATCCACTTGGCCAGCGAGGTCTCGCGCGTGTTGCGGATGCCGTGGTTCTTCAGCCAGCCTGCCTTATAGACCAACAGCCGGCCAGCGTCTCGATGTGCCGCCATTTTGGCAATCATGAGCTGGATGAGCTGGTGCTTGCCAATGGGCACGCCGAAAGTGTGGCGCTCATTGGCGTAGCGCACAGAAGCCTCGATGCAAGCGTCAATAAGCCCCACCGCTCCAGCAGCCACGGTGTAGCGGCCACCATCCAGTGCGCTCATGGCGATCTTGAACCCCTCATCTTCGTGACCAAACAAGTTCTCGGCAGGCACAATGCAATCAGTGAGCGTGATGCTGCCGGTATTGCCAGCACGCACACCCATCTTCCCATGTATAGTACCCGTCTCGACGCCTGGGAAACTCCGCTCGACAATGAACGCCGATATGCCGCGGTGGTTGCGCTGTCGCTTCTTCTCCATATCGGTCCAGGCAAAGATGAGAAAGTTGTCGGCCACATCTGCCAGCGAGATCCACATCTTCTCGCCATTGAGCACATAGTGATCGCCTTCTTTGCGGGCTGTGGCCTGCAGCGCCACCGGATCGGACCCAGCATTAGGTTCAGTCAGTCCATACGTGGCGGTTTTTTGCCCCATAGCTTGCGGCACAAGGTACTTCCGCTTCTGCTCTTCAGTACCCCACTGCAGCAAACTCAGGCTGTTCAGACCGATGTGCACGGCCAGGACCACGCGCGCCGACGAGTCAACGCGCTCTAGTTCTTCACAGGCGATAGCCAGAGAGATGTAGTCCATGCCCGCTCCGCCATACTTGACCGGGATGCAAATGCCGAGGAGTCCCTGCTGCCCCATCTTGGCCAGCAACCCGGGGTCGAATTCTTGCTTACGATCGTACTCCTTGATGTTAGGAGCAATCTCCCTCTCGCCGAACTCTCGCACCATTTTACGCACCATCTGGTGCTCTTCTGTCAAAGCGAAATCCATCCTTCCTCCTTTGGGCATCGCGCCATCATTGGCTTGTGATGTCACCCCGTCACGACCAAGGCGATTATACCACAGGCATCGCGGACAGCCAACTTTCGTACACGAATCGCTCGAAGAAAGCCGAATTACACGAAAACCACCAAAAGGGAATTCGTGTACATACCCCGCGCAACTTGTTCCGCACAGCTAATCGCAGGGCCTTGCCTTCGCCCGAATAGAGAGTATAATAGCGTCGGGACTGGCGAGCAAAAAACCAAGGCCTGTAGAGGTCTGTCCCAAGGATTAGGCGGTTCCAGATTGGCTGCGGTCAAGTGCCAGAGAAACGTAGTATAGGCCTTTATGGCCGTTGTGCGGCCATCATTTCTGTCCCAAGGATTAGGCGGTTCTGGATTGGCTGCGGTCAAGTGCCAGAGAAACGTAGTATAGGCCTTTATGGCCGTCGTGCGGCCATCGTTTCTGTCCCAAGGATTAGGCGGTTCTGGATTGGCTGCGGTCAAGTACCAGAGAAACGTAGTATAGGCCTTTATGGCCGTCGTGCGGCCATCGTTTGTGTCCCAAGGATTAGGCCGTTCTAGATTGGCCGCGGTCAAGTGCCAGAGAAACGTAGTATAGGCCTTTATGGCCGTTGGCGGCCATCGTTTGTGTCCCAAGAATTGGGCGGTTCTGGATTGGCTGCGGTCAAGTGCCAGAAAAACGTAGTATAGGCCTTTATGGCCGTCGTTTCCGTGTGCCAACACTACGTTCCTGTTGCCCCAAAACTGGCAGGCCCCCCGCCTATATTGGCCAAAGATAGGAGGTTACAGAAAATGGAAAAGTTATTGGAAGGCATTGCCTGGCTTGGTCATGCCAGCTTCAGAATCACGGCCCCCGAGGGCATCATCTACATTGACCCCTGGAAGCTCAAAGATGCCGAGCCGGCCGATCTCATTCTGATCACACACGGCCATCAAGACCACTTTTCACCTGGTGATGTGAAAAAGATTCGCAAGGCCGACACGACCATCGTTACCATTGCAGCCGTCGCTGCCAAATTGCAGGGGGACGTGAAAACGATCAGAGCCGGTGACGAGCTGACCGTCAAAGGAGTGAAGATCGAAACCGTACCTGCTTACAACCCGCGCAAAGACTTCCATCCCAAGTCAGCGGGGGGCGTCGGCTTCATCCTCACCGTCGGCGGGCGGCGGATCTACCACGCTGGCGACACCGATGCCATTCCCGAAATGGCTGAGGTCAAGGCCGATGTTGCACTATTGCCCGTGGGCGGCAAGTACACGATGACGGCCAGCGAGGCAGCGCAAGTAGCCAACATGATCAAACCCAAGGTCTCAGTTCCCATGCATTGGGGCGACATCGTTGGCTCGCGTGCTGACGCAGAGCTATTTTGTGCCCAGTGCCAGGTGCCTGCGCAGATACTGGAAGCGAAGTAGCAAGTCACGAGGAGCGAGTGGCGAGTAACGAGCAGACCGCTCAACACTTGCAAACCGCCAACTGCGAGCTAGTGATAGCGCTTGACCTCGAAGCGATACAGTTGCACCGGCTCGTGTGCTCCGATGCCTGCTTTGCGTCGCGCGATCTTGACCTGATACTCTGCTGTATCGACCCCTTCCAGGTCGGGCAACAGCAGGCCTCGCCGCCACCCTGATTCTACAATCACTCCGTAGCGCTCGGGGTCGAGTTCCGCCATTGACTCAACCGGCTCAGGCGGCGAAAGGACGTCCACCGAGATCTCAAGATCGTCCAACTCGCTGTCCTGCACGGGCGGGAAGCGAGGATCGCGCGTGGCCGCGCTGATAGCGTTTTGAATAATCTCCTCCGCTACGTTAGGACACGTCGGCTCGAAGGTGCCAATGCAGCCCCTCAGGGCGCCACGCTTGTGCAGCGAGACAAAGGTTCCGGCTCGTTGCTTCATCTCAGGTGTCAGATCCCGGGGTGGGTCAATTGTCTTTCGCTCTCGCACATAGTGTGCAATCGTATTCCTGGCCAATTTCACCAAAGGGTGATGTTCTTCTGCCATTGTGCGCGCCCTCCCCAAACTACTGCAAACCTTGCCTTACTGCTTCGTGCGTGAAACCCTGGAGTCGGTTGATAGGCTCATCGCACGAGGAGCAGCACCCTGCACCACCCTAGCCAACAGATCTGGCCTGTTGGTAATGATCATGTCAACCTTCTGCCCAATCAAACGCTGCATCTCGGGAACCTGGTCCGGAGTCCACACATTGACGCGATAACCCCTGCGCCTGGCCCAACGCAAGTATGCCTCCGTCACCATCTCGTAATGAGGATGCAGTGCATCGGGGCGAGCCAATGGGCGCAGCCAGGCGCGCCGCAGGTAAATGGGCAGATTGGCCGCATAGAGCAGCCCAGTATGCAGAGCTGGGTCAATCTGCTTCACACGCCTGAGGGCGAGGGGATTGAACGAAGAGAAGATCACGCGATGCCCTAGCCCGTAATCACGCACTATGTCGATTGCTTTTTCCTCCAGGCCATCAGTGCCAATACTCACACTCTTCAACTCGATGTTGAGCAGCATATCATCCCCAGCCCATTCGGCGACCTCGCGCAGCGTGGGCACACGCTCACCTGCAAATTGCGGACCAAACCACGAGCCGGCGTCCAACGCCTTCAGTTGGGCCAGGGTCAGGTCCCTGACAAGAGCATGACCATCCGTCGTCCGATCTACACTGAAGTCATGCATCACCACCACTTCACCATCAGCGCAGAGCATGACGTCCAGTTCGACACCGTCCGCCCCCATCTCGTGGGCCGTCTGGAAAGACGCAATAGTGTTCTCCGGTGCGGCTTTGGGCGCACCACGATGCCCAAGATTCAGCGGACGAGCCTGGTAGGAAAATTCTGCTGCGGCCATGTTTCTCCTATCTGGGAATCTGTCTGTCCGTCCACTCCAGGGGGTTCACCAGCACACCCCCCACGCGCATCTCCCAATGCAAATGCGCGCCTGTTGAGAGGCCTGTGTTGCCCAGACGACCTACACTTTCGCCTTGCGCCACGTGCTGTCCCTCGCTGACGAGAATCTCCGACAGGTGGAAGTAGCCCGAGTAAACACCCCAGCCGTGATCCAGAATCACTGCATTGCCACGCACTTTTAGTGGTGCGGCGAATGCCACTCGACCATCGTTGGAGGACACTACCGGAACGCCTACTTCTCCAGATACGTCTATACCGCCGTGATAACTCCTGTGTCCATCATTATAGGTGCGCAAAATGCCAAATGGAGACGTAACGCGCCCAACGTACGGCCAGATGAATGTACCCTGCCAAAACTGCTGCGGGGTGATGCCTGCAAAGATTTCATCCAGGCGCTGCGCTTCCTCTCCTAGCACCTCTGGGTCCAACAGGTCAATCCTGTCGGGAGGGATATGGACCCGTTCTGCGCCAAAATCTGCCGCCACAACCATCACGCTCACGGTCGTCGAGACGCTTACACCTTGGCCGTCCACAATGGAGAGCTGGATGGGGTGAGCACCTGCCTCGGCCAAAACAGGCACTCCCGCTACGGCCCATGCACCATCCGACTCTGGAATGAAGTATAGGCGACGTTCATCCAAAGCGCCGGTCACGGTGATTGCTCGGTTGGACAGCACCTCGATCAGCAGAGTGTGTCCCTGGCTGACCTGGGGCGGATCAAGGTTTACTAGAAGGCGCAGTGGCTCAACAGTCGGTGTAGGAGTGCAGGTAGGAGTAGGTGTCGCTGTAGCTGTGGGCGTAGCGGTCGGCGTGGAGGTGAGCGTGGCAGTCGCTGTGAATGTGAGCGTGGCAGTGGCAGTCGGGGAGGCCTTTGGCCACAGCGAGGTCGCAACATCGCATCCAGCAACGAAGAAAGAGACCAGGGCCAAAGCCAGCAATATGACCACAGCAACCGCTCTCCGCATCCTGGTCACGCTACGAAATGCCATCAATGTAGACTGTCACCCTCCCTGCTCATGACTCGACACTGATTCTATCGTGATTCGGAAAGAACGACAATAGGCCGAAATCTTGGCACAGAAGTGGGTTCCCGACACAGATAGGCTCACCTGCCTCTCCCCCGAGCGGCAACGTTGCCAGCTAGCCACCCAGCTTCGGCCTCAAGGCAGGAAACAGAATGACTTCGCGAATCGAGGAATTGTCCGTAAAAAGCATCACCATGCGGTCAATGCCAAAGCCGAGCCCCCCCGTGGGCGGCATGCCGTACTCAAGCGCCCGTATCCAGTCCTCGTCCATAGGATGTGCGTCCTCGTCACCATCCCGCAATTGCTGCCGCTGCCCCTCAAAGCGTTCCCGCTGATCGAGCGGGTCATTCAACTCACTGAAAGCGTTGCCGCATTCCAGGCCACCGATAAAAAACTCAAAGCGCTCAACCAGACGTGCGGCGTCTGGCTTTTTCTTCGCCAATGGTGAGACGTCCAACGGATAGTCCAGCACAAAGGTGGGCTGGATCAACTTGGGCTCCACATATTCTTTCAACAACTCGTCAACCTGCTTGCCCCAGGTTGGCTTGGCATCAAGTTCCAGATCCAGCTCCTTCGCTCGACGCTGCAGCGAAGCCAGCTCGGTATGGATTTCGATGTCCACCCCGGTAGCCTCCAGAATGGCATCGCGCATCGTCACTCTCGTCCAAGGTGGTGTCAGATCCACGCTGTGCCCCTGATAGGTCAACTTGGGTGTGCCCAGCACTTCCCTTGCCACAGTACACCACAGCTCTTCGACCAGACGCATGATGTCGTTGTAGTCTGCGTACGCCTGATACACCTCAAGCTGTGTGAATTCGGGATTGTGCTTGGTCGATATGCCCTCGTTGCGGAAATCGCGACCAAGCTCATAGACGCGCTCCAATCCACCGATGACAAGACGCTTGAGATAGAGCTCGTCTGAGATGCGCAGATAGAGGTCAGTATCCAAAGCGTGATGGTGGGTCACAAATGGACGCGCCGCAGCACCCCCGTAGATCGGTTGCAGCACGGGTGTTTCCACCTCCAGAAAACCCCGCTCATCCAGGAAGCGACGCATAGCTGACACCATACGCGTGCGTGTCACAAAGGTGCGACGCACTTTCTCGTTGACAAGCAGGTCCAGGTAGCGTTGGCGGTAGCGTGTCTCGACGTCAGTCAGGCCATGCCATTTCTCTGGAAGAGGCCGCAGTGCCTTTGCCAACATCCCGAAGGAACTGACTTTGATGGTGACTTCTCCAGTGCGCGTTCGGAATAACGGCCCTTCTACGCCAATGAAATCGCCCAGGTCGAAACTCTTGCGGAAGAACTTGTAGGCCTGTTCCTCCACCACATCCCGGCGCAGGTAAATCTGAATGCGGCCACTGCCATCCATGATGTGAGCAAAGCTGGCCTTGCCCATAACGCGGATGGACATGATGCGGCCTGCCGTGCGCACCGTTGGCGGCTCCACCCCACCTTCGCTGGACGCAAAAGCCTGCAACGCCTCTGCCACAGAATGTGTGCATGAGAAACGCGCCGGATAGGGCTCGATCCCCGCGGCGCGCAAGGCCGTCAGCTTTCTCAGCCTCTGTTCTCGCTGGTCGCTCGCGTCAATCACTATCGGTCTCCTACACTAGCCAATATCCAAGATCTTGAACTCCCTGGGACCGTCAGGAGTCTGTACGATCACCCTGTCTCCAGCGCAGTGCCCCATCAAAGAACGGCCAAGCGGTGATTCGTCCGAGATGCGGCCCTGGCTGGGCCCAGACTCAGTTGGCCCAACAATGTGGAAGGTCTCTGGCCTGCCGCCCTTCTCCATTACTGTCACCCTGCTGCCAAGACAGATAGTATCTCCCTGCCCAGCCTCTTCAATGATTTCGACCCTGCTCAGAAGCACCTCCAGGGTCCTAATACGCCCTTCAACAAAGGCCTGTGCGTTCTTGGCCTCGTCGTATCCGGCGTTATCCATGACGTCGCCGGCATCCTTGGAATCATGGATCTGTTTTGCTACTTCAGGCCGCCGCACGGTACGCAGGTGCTCTAGTTCTTCTTCCAGCTTGCGTTTGCCCGCAGCAGTAAGATAAGTGGGTTTCTCACGCATCAGCAGTCTCTCATCCTCCAGCTCTCGAATCAATTAGCAAAAAAGCGCCCTGGGGCGCAGAATACTACGACGCTATTATACTCAGCATCAGGATGCTGTCAAACTAGCCCCAGGACGTCGGTCTACGTCGGATTTGGGGCAAGTTTTTGGTGGACTAGTTCCCATGTCTCGTTCCACCGCCGCTCAGGCAACACAGTTCACAGGAAGAGAATAACCTGAGCACCTTCGTCGCGACGTCAAAGATGCGATAGTCCCCGTCTCCAGTCAGTGCGCTTCGTTAGCCACGTGCCTGGCATACGATGCAGACTGTCGTCCGCTTAGAGCCTATTTTGCCCCCAATCTGTCGTGGACTCCCAGCACGTAGTCAGGCATGAATTCCCCTACTCCGAGCTAGAATCCTCCTCCTTTGCCCCAAACTTGGGCAGGTCTTCGGCGAGTTTCCGCAGCCGTGCGTCAACTCTGGCACTGACGGTTTCCTTCGCAAATGTGCCATCTGCACCTCGTGTCCCTGCCTTGACACCAGTGAGTGTCTCCATGCCTTCGTCAACGTTCTCAACTGCGTACACGTGGAAGAGCCCCTGCCTAACGGCCTCAACAACTTCCTCCTTAAGCATCAGATTCCTCACGTTGCTCTGCGGAATGATGACGCCCTGTTCTCCCGTTAGACCTTTGGTCTTGCACACATCGAAGAATCCTTCGATTTTCTCGTTAACACCGCCAATAGCCTGCAGTTGACCCCATTGGTTGACAGAGCCCGTAACCGCAATGCATTGTTTGATCGGCAGCCCCGAGAGAGCAGACAGCAGGGCATACAGCTCGGCGCTGGAAGCGCTGTCTCCTTCGACTTCCCCGTAACTCTGTTCGAACACCATACGAGCGGACACAGTGAGGGGCTTATCCTGGGCATACTTACCAGACAGATAGCCGCCAAGGATGAGCACCCCTTTGGTGTGCAAAGGCCCGCTGAGTTTGGCTTCGCGCTCGATGTTTAGCACACCGTCTCGTCCCAGCCCGATGGTGGCCGTTATCCGCGTTGGGCGTCCAAATGCATAATCTCCCAGACTAAGCACTGACAAGCCATTCACCTGACCGATCGCTTCACCATCTGTGTCAATCAACACTGTTCCCTCTGCGATCGTCTCTTGCATGTGCTGCTGAAACATGTCTGAACGATGGATTCTCTCGTCAATGGCTCTCCTGATATGCTTGTCGGTAATGTACTCTGAGTCCTCTTGTGCCGCGCAGAAATTCGCCTCCCGCAGGACGTCTGCAATCTCTGCGAAATGTGTGGAGAGCTTCTCCTGATCTTCCGCCAGCCACGATCCATACTCGACAATCTTTGCTGCGGCCTCACGCTGCAGATGACGCAGCTTCTCCTTGTTGGACAGAGCACTGATGAAAGCCATGTAGGCATGAACGTTCTCAGCAGTGCGCTCCATGCGCACATCAAAGTCAGCCTTGACCTTGAACAACTCGCGGAAATCCGGATCCAAGGCGTAGAGAAGATAATACGACCTTGGGCCTCCAATCAATATCACTTTCACATCCAAAGGTATGGGCTCAGGTCGCACGCTCTTGATTGGAATGGCTCCCAGGCGTTCCGATATCTCTTCGATAACGATTTGCTTGCTGTGCAGGGCTCGCTTCAGGCCATCCCAGGCGAGAGGATTTGCCCAGAGGTGTTCCACTTGTAACACGAGATACCCGCCATTGGCGAGGTGTAGAGTACCGCTCTTCAGCATGGTGAAATCAGTGATTAGAGCACCAAACTCAGCTTCTCGCTCGATGCGCCCGAACAGATTGTTGTAAGTGAGGTTGAGCTCGGTGAGCACAGGCGCACCCTGAAGTTCAGAGTTGTCCACCATGACGTTGACCTCGTACCGACCCAAGATCGAAGCCTTCGCCCGCGGTGCAGATACGAGAGCAGTGGCTTTCTGCTCTTCTTCACCTCGAAATACAGTGAGGTTCTGCAAGACATCCTCCTGTATCTCCGCTAGATAGGAGACGACGTCCGCACAGACTTTATACTTCTCTCTGAGATCCTCAATGAGAGGGCGAATGGCAAACAAAGCTGTCTCATGATCCATTTCTTGCAATTGCGCTTTGGCCTTCTTCTCAGCGAGACGAACCTGTTTCATGGCCGCACTGACTTTCGATTCCACGCTGACACGCTTGCCGTTGAGCTGTTTACGCTGCCCTTCTTCCAGTGTAGAGAATTCCTCCTCGCTCATCGGCTCGCCATCTTTCAGCGGTACAAGCATCAAGCCCATGGGAGACGTCCGGATCAGGAAACCGGCTTTTCGTGCGACTTGGTTAAGCCTGGCAAAAACCTTCTGACGTTGCTCTTGGAGGGCATTGGTGATGGAATCGCGCTTCTCGGTATACTGCTCGCTTTCAAAAACCTGAGGAATCCGCTTGCGCATCTCCTCTATCAGCATCTCCATATCACTACGGAATTGCTTGGCCTGTCCAGCGGGGAGGCGAATAGCCTTGGGACGATAGGGATCGGGGAAGTTGTTGACGTAGCACCAGTCAGGGGGTACGGGCTTATCCCTCGCTACTTCCTCCAGAAAGGCCGTCACCGCCGTGGTACGGCCGGTGCCAGGCAAGCCGGCCACGTAGACGTTAAAGCCCTCGCTCTGCGTGCCCAGGCCAAAACGCAGGGCGCGCAAAGCGCGTTCCTGCCCCAAAATGCCAACCAACGGTTCGACTTGATCCGTAGTCAGAAAACCCAGACTCTGCGCATCACAGACATTACGCAACTTCTCGACCGGAACCTCGTGAGCCATACCTGGCCTCCTTGCGCCAATGAGTATATCCGCTGCCGTCCTATGATACGCACCTCAGCACACTTGTCAAACTGACAGCAAACCGGAGTCGGCACGTCACCGGTAGCCGGGCCTCGTCAAGCAGACCAGGCTATTGTGCAACTTGGCGCTCTGTGCTATAATCTGAAACGAGCGATAGAGCTGATGCGGGTTGCGCCATCTAGTCCGCAGCAAACCTCAGGAGGTCTTCGCCCATGTATTGCTCCAATTGCGGTGCCTGGAACCCGGAGGAGAGCGAATTCTGCGCAAAGTGTGGCCGGCCGCTGCAGGCAGCGAGCAAGCAGCGGCAAACAAAGCGTACCGGCTTGTGCCTCGTAATAGCCATAGCTGGTGTGCTCCTGTTTGTGGCCATCGTGGCCGTTGGCGCATTCCTGGTGCGGGACCACCTTGCCCGCATCTGGCAGGGCTTCACCGCGCAACCAACACAGGTCGCTGTGATCCCGACTCCACTGCCCACTGAGGCACCGATCCAGGCAACTGTCACCCCCACACTGTTACCCAGCCCGTCCCCAATAAGCACTGAGCTGCCCACCCCAACGCCGTCTCTCACACCCACGCAGAAAGCGACTCCGCCTCAGCCCACGTTTAAGCTGGTTTACAGGGAGTGCATTCCCCACGGGCTCTCGCTAGGTTCCGTCAAAGGCCAGGTCTTTGACAAAAAGGGAAAGGTCATTCCCGGGGCAAAAGTCAGGATCATGATCAACGACTACGAATGGGAATCAGAGGCAAATCCAGCCACAACCAATTCCGAAGGTTGGTATGAATGGATTCTGGAGCCCGGCCAAAGGGTCAAGTTCGTTGAACTGATCGTTGCTGGACAATCAGTTCCTTTTTCACCGCGCGACTTTGAAGTTGAGGCGACTGGCGGCTGCTTCCAGCGCGTTGACTTCGAACAGCAAGACTGACGTAACATCACATACCAGGCACAAGAGTCTGAAGAAGCCAGAGACGCACAGCTTTCACTGGCACCGTTCGGCAGCTAGCTGGCAAAGAGTCTGCGCTCGGCGTTCTGACAACTGGGCAAGTGTGTTCACACTTCTGCTATAGGAACGCTTTGAGGCATCCGATAACATGGCCTTGAAGCGTTGGTTTTTGACATGGCCAAGTTCTATGCTACAATTGAATCTGACAGATCGTCGAAGGAGAGGGAACAGACTGTGGAACAGGACAAACGACTGTATGTTGTGGTCATCGTGATTGGCGTGTTGGCCGTCTTGCTCAGCACTTGCCTGGGCGCGTGTGCCGGAGGCATCGTTGGCTACTGGGCAGGGCGAAATGCGAGCAGCGGAGCTGCAGAAGGCCTTTTGCGCGAGATCCAAGAATGGAAGTGTCAGCCAATAGAGCCCGAGATTGAGCTGCCAAGGTTTTTCGAGCCAGAGCGTCCTCGCTTTGTGCCAGAGCGCGGCGGAGCTCTGGTCACTAAAGTTGTTGATGGCAGCCCCGCGGACAAGGCAGGCATCCGGTCCGGAGACCTCATCCTGGCCGTGGATGGCGTGCCTATCGCAGAGGAGAACACTCTGCAGAGAATCATCCGCGAACACCGCCCAGGGGACAGGGTCGAAATTGCTCTGTGGAGCAGGGGCCGTGAGCGCACAGTGAAAGTCAAGCTCGGAGCGCACCCCGAGGAGAGAGACGTTACTTACCTGGGAGTGTACTATGTCCTTCTCACGATAATGGAGCATCTCCAAACGCGCTGAGCGTTCGACGCTGGCCCAGATAGGGCACCAAAAGATAAAGGCAGGTTCGCCGGGCGAACCTGCCTTTATCTTTGCTGCAAGCCGAATCGGGTGCCAGACTCCAAAGCTCAGATGAACACCAAACTGCAGATCAAAGAGCAATATGTGTAGGACATACTACGCAGGATCCCCGCCCCATCGCCCCGCATCTGTCCGCACAAGAACTGCTCTCCACTCTACGCACCATTTACCCGCCAGAGAAAGAGTCGCTGGGCGTAGTGGCACCGGAGCTGGACTGTACTCAGAGCAATGCTTGTTTGAGAATGTCTACCGCTTCGGTCGGCAAGGCAACTGGCACCTGCTGCAACAGGTGGCAGAGGACCAATACGCGCGCTGTCTCCTCCAGCGCCAGGGTCCGCCTAACTGCCTGCTGCAGATCTGCTCCTACAGTGACAATGCCATGATTGACCAACAACGCAGCGGGCGCTCCATCTGCCAGTCGCGCAGATACCTCTTTTGCCCACTGGCCATCGTATGAAGCCAAAGCCGGCACTCGAGGCAGGTCAGTGAAAGGGACGGAATCAAAAGTCACCGGCGGTATGGGTAGCTCGCAAATTCCCAGTACAGTAGCGGCAGGTGCGTGACTGTGCACGATAGCCTCGACGTCAGGCCTCTGCTTGTAGATTTCAAGGTGCATCTGCACCGAAAAACTCGGACGACCTCGCTTGCGCATGATCCGACCGCTCATGGTCACTTCGAGAAGGTCTTTCTCAGTCAGTTCTTCTACGAACGGTACGAGCGGGGTGACCAGGATGCTGTCGGTGCCAGACATTCGCATGCTCACACTCCCCACACTCGCACCCAGCGGGCCTGACCTGGCAAGGTTATCGAATGCAGAGATGATCTGCTGCGCCAGGCGCTGTCTCGTTTCACCTTTGGCCTCGAACGCATGCGGCTGGGCTACCTGTGCTGCGGCTTTCTCGACCGTCATAGTTCCCCCCTGCATTTGCTCCTCTTCTTATCAAGCCATTTTTCATTCTAGCACAGCTTTATTACAGCCCGGTGACCAGATGGTATCTTTCAAGTCCGTGCTAGGCAGAATTCCTGCCAAAAACCACTCCAATGCCCCCATCTTGCCCCTCAATTCTCCTTCCAACGCCTTGGGATTTATGCTATCATACGAGCAGAGACCAGACTCTCTGATCCTCCTCCAGGTCTCCACCCTGGCTCTCGGTGCCAGGGTGGAGACACAACTCGCTACCCGTCAAGAGCGTGCACATTCTTCTTAAGAGCTTGCTCTGCTTCCAGGTCAGAAAGCTCGTTGACTCTGACTCGAAAGGCGCCTCTGTGGACACTAGATCAAGTGATAGGGAAATCATCTTCAAAGCCCAGACTGGTGATCTCAAGGCGTTTGAGGTTCTATACAAAAAGCACGAGTGGCGGGTGTACCGCACTGCCCTGACCATTCTAGCCAATCCTCAAGCTGCAGAAGAGGTGCTGCAGGACTGCTTCCTGCGCGCTTACAAGCACCTCCACAGACTCAACGGCGATCCGTCAATCAGCCCGTGGCTGCACCGGGTCGCTGTAAACCTTTGCTACAGCCATCTTCGCCGCAATTATCTTGCCCAACTAACTGTTTCCATGGAGAGCCTGGGCAATTACTTCTTCCCAGTCTCCGCTCCATCTCCCGAAGAAAGCACACATCGTGGTGAAATACAGGCTGCAATCAAACAAGGTGTGGCCTCATTGAGCTTCAAACATCGTACCGTGGTCGTCTTGTACTACCTGCAGAGCTTTTCACTGCAGGAGATTGCTTACATCCTCAACTGCCCCGTAGGCACGGTAAAATCTCGCCTGTACCACGCAAGAAAGGCGCTCAGCCAACGACTGTCTGGTTTGCGTCCCCAACTGGCATACGAATTGGCTTGAGTGCAGAAGTTAACCACCAAGGCACCAAGACACCAAGAAAACAAAACCATGAACTTTGGGGCTTGGTGTCTTTGTGGTTGGCAAACATGACTATCCACGGGGACGAAGCACTAGCGATTCGGGGACGCAAAAGAGCCAGCCAAGCAGGACAAAAGGGAAGTAGCAAATGCAGGATAGACCTATTGGGGATACGAATTCAAAAAGGCGGCCTAGTGACGTCCAAGCAGCGACGAGCTCAAATCCAGATTCACATACTGCCCAAGGGGGACTACAAAGTTGCCCCGCGCCACCCATATCGTCAAGTTGCCAGGACAGAAGAGAGCGCTCTGCAAGGTGCGCGACCCGTAGACTGTTCTGTCCGAACTAGACCCAGCACTGCCTTGCGGGTCGTGATCGTCCCTTAAGAAGGCAAGTCCCTTCTCCACACCAATCCAGCCGCTGTTGAACTCGAGGAGGGTCTGCAACCTGTCCAGTCGGGCCTCACTGGTAGCTCTCTCCTGTGCAGAAACCACATGCCGTTGTGCCAATGCCAACTCCGGGTCGAGGAAGTGATTCGTGCATGCCAGTAGGTCGCTCTCCGTATTGGCTTCGAAAACAGCGTGGCGATGAGCAGATAACTCGATGACGAGCGCCCCAGGAGCTTTGCCATCCCCGAGGATCACGTTGCCACCACAGAGGCGACTAGCGGCCAGGATGACATTCACAGCCTCCGCAAGGTCTCCAGCACTCTCCAGGACCCGGCGGAGCAAGAACGGCAGCGGCTGTCCACTCGATGCCACATCCACCGACGGCGAACTCAATAACATTGCTGTGATCTTCTCCTCATTCATGCCCGCCCAGACGCCCACCATCCCCATCAAACCCAGGGAGACAAAGGCGTTACCCTGCGATGGCCGGCGCACGACTACCAGCAGGTAGCGACTAAGCAACTCGGCCTCGACGCAATCAGTATTGTAGCCCACGGTCAACTCACCGTCCAACGTGGCACGCCCCCACGCGGCAAAGGCAGCACAAAACAAACCGGACTGCGGTACAGTACTGGAGAAGAGCGAAGGAGACAACTCCCAGGAGGGTAGCCCGCACGTCAACGCCAGGAGGTCCGGAACAGTATTAAGAAGCAACACATCCTGATAAGGTAGACCGGCTCCATCAGCGATACCCTCCATCTCACTACGCAAGGCGGTCGGTATCTCGCGTTCGAGAAGTCGTGCATAAGTCAGAAGCCAAAAGTGTGAAGCGCCGCGTTCGAGGATGATGTGCTCGTGCAAATAGTACCTGACCAGGTTGCGTAACTGGTCGCGCAACAGGGTTCCCTGCTGCACACCCATCTCGTAAGGCTTACCTTGCAGATGTATAACGAGCACCCGACTCACTTGTTCCAGGTGCCCAGCTGGGTTGGGGGCCTGTACAGGCACAGGCCATATAGGCGGCTGCGAAGTGGCCAGAGCTAGAAGCAGTATGAAGGCGTATCGAATGATTCTGTGTCGCAAGTTGCCTCCATCTTGTGCACTACCGTCTGCCCTTCTTTTCGCGACCCTGAAAGCGCAACCGCAAGGGTGTACCCTCAAACCCCCAACGTTCACGGATGCGATTCTCGAGATACCTCTGGTAGGAGAAGTGCACCAGCCGGCTGTCATTGACGAAGAAGACCAATGTGGGTGGGTCTACCGTCGGTTGTGTAGCATAGTAGAACTTGAGCCGCTTGCCTGCTTTGGATGGTGGACTATGGCGGGCGATGGACTCCTGCACTACGTCATTGAGCTCACCGGTTGGTATGCGCTGGTAGCGCTGCTGACGCACTCGAATGGCCGTCTCCAACACCTGATCAACGCGCTGCCGTGTTAGAGCTGATATAAAGAGCACCGGTGCGTAGGGAATGAACTTGAACTGGTTGCGTACATGCGCCCTGTAGGCACTCATCGTCGCGCTGTCCTTGACCACCAGGTCCCACTTATTGACGACTACCACGATGCTTTTGCTCGCCTCCAGGATGTAGCTGGCAATGTGAGCATCCTGTGCC
>Ga0315543_1001293_pt1 | contig 27529 bp, 23 predicted proteins | sample SalMarSW160210MG_2_FD_203098 | JGI IMG/M metagenome (GOLD analysis project Ga0315543, IMG submission 203098) | Salt marsh sediment microbial communities from the Plum Island Ecosystem LTER, Massachusetts, United States - Salt Marsh Sediment SW1601-210 ... | reverse complement strand
ATCGGATGTCTGATCCATCGGTAAGGACCGCTCTCTGCCAAGGTGTGTCCTTCTCTCACACGGACCAACGAGTTAAAGTTCTTCCCTAGGTGGTGGTGGGAAAGTGCCAACAACACTTCACCGCCGGTCAGTAGAACCACACCCGCCCACCTTAACGAATCCGGGTACCGAACCGCATAAGCCCAACCAAAGCTCCCAGGGGAAAACATGTACTCTATCCCAAAAACGAGTGTTACGATAGCAGCCACCCCGCCTAATATCAACCGCGGTCCGCCGTGTCTCGTCACCGTGTGTTCTCTCTCTATCTTGACCATTGCCTGGTAATAGATCCTGATCGCGATCATACCCAGAGCTAGGCCGATGAAAACCGCCCTGAACAAGGTGTCTGTGTCCATGACCGATGGTTCCTCCTCATGAGTCTACATAGATACAGTCCTGTCTAGGATCTAACCTAACAAGGAACTTGTCCTATGCACCTAACTACGACTATGGGACTCTCTGTGACGCCCCCTGTGGGGGCCTTATGCGGGATTCCTCCCCTTCGGCAAGCTAGCCGCATTTGTTCGTGAATCCTGCTCCCTTTTACCAGACGGTCGCGGCCAATTCGGCACCCAGCGTCGCCAATTGACTCCCATCCTCCTCGGAGAGCTGAACACGGTCGCCCAGGCCATACAACCAAACCTGCATCCCATCGGCTGTGTTGTATGTAACCGAGCTGTACCGCTGCACGAACGAGCGCAAGGTCTCCAGGGTTTCGGCGTCCAGTAGCAAATGAGACGCATAAGTACGGTCAAAGTCCGCGCCGGAGAGATGCCACGTATCGTCGGGGTAACGATCCACTCGCAAGAACCGTTCGTCCTGCGTGCCGTACAGGTAGAGCAGTTGTCGGCTGGCTAATCCATCAGGCAGCTCGACAGCCACAAATCGGTAATCCTGTGAGACGCGGTACGTCGCAACCAAGTCCTGGTACTGCACCTGCACGTCCCAACCGTCGCGTGCGCCGCTGCAGCCATCACGTGGGAAGGCCTGGCAGTCGTCAAACGTGACTGTCTCCATCGAAATCATCGGCGTGTAGGCATAGAAGCGTTGCACCAAACCGAGACGTATCGAGAGATCGCCACACGTCAGTTGCTCCAGAGGGCTGGGCGGATGACCGGTCCACGAGAACGCCGTCGGCAGTGGCGTAGGTGTGACGACAACGTGTTCCGGCGAACGATAGACGAACCGAAACGCATCGGCCACGACGTTGCCGTCTAGATAGCCACTGACGCTCAGGGAGCCGTTTCGTTCCAGGTAGTACGTGCCCAGGCTATTCCACTGACCCGCATTTTCCTGCAGATTCACGTAGACCTGGTGCGGGGCGACTCGCCCCACAGTTGGATGAATCTGGATGAGCGCACGCTGGGACTGGTCATGGTTGGGGTCGCCACACCACCAGGCGAAAACCTCGTACGCGCCAGCCCTCGGCAGTTCTGGCTGCACGTAGGCAATGTTCTGGATACCGCGCGGCGCCCAGGCACAATCGCCGTTGTAGCTCTGTCCACCGTCCCCGATGAACCACGTGCCTGTTGTCGAGAAGGGCGGATCTCGGTTATCAACAATGATCTCGATGCTTGGCACGACCGCTGCAGTGGGCGTAGCTAGCGTTTCCGCATCTGGCGTGGGCCTTGTCGTGGGTAGCGGCATTGGACTCGCTTTAACTTCCGTGGGCGCTGTTGTTGCCACAGCCGCCGTCGTCGGCGTGCGTGCTGCGATTGCCGGTGACATCGTGGCGGATGATGGTTCCCCGGCTCTTGCGCATCCTGCGAGCACGATGATGACCAGAAACCAACGGAGAGAAGCCAGCCTGTGTAGACTCAACATGTGCTCATCCTTCACTCTTTGATGGTTCTGAGAAAGCGACGTTGCAGGAGTTTGACCCAGCACGGAAAGCATACGGCAAAAGCCGTTGGCGATTGATTCTATTCCTCTACTGCTTGGCCGCCCTCTTGAGCACCGCCCACACCGGGTCTTCCGCGAAGTAGTCGAACACTCCGCAAAAGTACTCAGTGTGAGTGCCCATATCCACGCCGCCATAGGCGTACTGCCATAACAGATAGCCGTCAACGCCAGCTTCCAGGCTGCTTTCTATCCCCCTGGCTATGGCCTGCGCGCGCTCTTTCAGCACTTCCTCAGACAGTGGCTGGCAGTTCTCCCTGTGGCCGCGCATGGTGACCTCGCCGAAGTAGATGGGCTTGCCCAATTCGTGCGCGATGGCCAGTTCCTTCTTCGGTAGCCCGGCCACCCCACGGTGCACGCTGACGACGTCAATCGTATCCAGGGCGTGCATGCGGCGGAAAGTGTCAATGGCAGCTTGGTCAAACCCTGCGCGATGCGTGCCAAGCGACACCAAGTGGTTGGGATCCAAGCGCTTCACTTCCTGCGACGTCACCTGCGCCCACTCGTAGAGCGCATCCAGACAGGACTGGTTTGCATCCTCTGCCGGGCAGGCGGGTTCGTTCATCAGCTCCCACATCAGCACTTCGGCGCGATCGGCGAAGCGCGGCACGATGTTGCGGATGTGAGGCAGATCCACAGTCTTGTACTCGCTTTTGAACCACCAGCCATCTTTGTTCCCGTAAAAGTCCTGCAAAGTGAGGACAAAACGTACGTTGTACTTGCGTCCCAGATCGAGCATGCGCTCAACGCGATGCAGATCGCACCACGGCTGCACCCAGACGCGAATCACCTGCACACCAGCCGATGCTAGGTGGGAGATGATTTCCTCAGCCTTTTCTTCGGGAAAGAATGGCCCGGCCAGATACGAGACGTTGATTCCTATGAAAGTGTATGGCTGCCCGTCGAGTTGCAGGCCCTCGCCGACGCGCGTCACAAAACCCGGGCGCTGGCGCAGAAGAGGCCGAGATGTGTCAGCAAAGGGAAACGGTGGAAAAGCGCCGGACGTCCCAGCCACGTAAAGCGGCAGGAAGATGCGGAAAAGCGGGCGCTGTTGCCTCAGCGCAGGGATATACACCCTGTACTGCCCCGCGGATGGCGTGGGCAGCGGCTGCTGGGCGTTTGCAGTTGGCCAGGCCATGGTGGCCGCGAACAAACAGGCCAGAGCCAGCAGCGTAGCCACAAAGATTCCTTTGTCAGGAGCCCCTACTTTGGGAAGTATCATGCTTTGCTTTCAAAGATCCCAGTTGCGGGAGGAGAAAGGGATGGAACATGAGACCTCAGCGGTGGTTCTCCCGCACTCCATTGTTCTCTCGCACTCACAGTGCGAGGCACGGTCTTTGCTCACCCGCAGTTGCACTGCGGGTGAGCAAAGCACGGCGCTGCGCTAGCCGTAGCCAACCCGCGGCAGTTGCCGGTGAACGTTAGTGTGGCAAAGCCCAAACACCATGTTAGCTGAAGTGGTTGTTTTGAACAAGATTGTACCTGTCAACCCATACGTTCACTGGCAGATAAAGCATGGATGGTTCGGACTTTACGATGTAATACTCAGGCGTCTTTACGGCATCTGCGTTGAAGATAATCAGCCTATAATCAGCCTCTTCTTGAGACCGGAGCTTTTTGATCATTGACGATTTCTTCCGTTGAAAGAATGATGGAGCGACGTTGAATGCCTCACCCACCAGACGGGAACCGCCAACAACAGCCACTAAATCATTACCCCCTTCTACACCGAGAGAGACTTCGTACTCAGTGAAAGGGAGCCGAACACTCCCAACTGATGGATTGGTGAGAAGCCGTTGTACGCCAAACAGGATAATTATATCTGAGAGAATACGATTTGATGCTTCAAACAGGCTCACGTCAGGGTATGGCCCAGAACCAAGCGCCTTGCGTTTGAGGGAATGCAAGAAAGCTAAGACATCGTTCCGCGGTGCAGGGAGTTCTATTGAATCAACCGATCTTAGGTAATCGTTGAGCTCTTTGTCGATATTGGTCCGGTTTAGCTTCACATCAATCCACCATTTCGGCTAACTCGTTAGTACGCGCACCGCGGATATCACGCCAATCCTGTCCGTTACGCGCTACAACCGTGCGGCTAACCTGACGTACACGGCCATGGGTATGCGCCGTCTATCCACCCTTGAGCAGACACGGCAGAGGTGGCGGTGATAGGCCAACGCTGGCTGAGTCGCGTGGCAGGCTCAGATCACCAGGGACCTGGACAGTTCTTACCCAGGTTGATGCTCACCAGCAGCAGGTCGTGGAGGTCAACACGTCCGTCGTTGTTGATGTCGGTGCCGGCCTCTGCTGATGGGCTCTTGTACAAGTCCGATGCCACGCCGACCAGGTCGAACAGGTCAACGCTGCAGTCGCCGTTCACGTCTCCGCCGCATAGTGTGACGTCAGGCAGAGCGGTCTCTGCCCCGGCCGAAACGGTTACCTCTTCCCGGTATGTCTCAACGTAACCACGCATGCGCACCATGACTGTGTAAGAGCCAGAGGGTACGTCGCTCAGCACATAGCTGCCATCCTCGGCCGTGGTGGTGGAGATGACGCCGGCGATGCTCACATTGGCAGCGTCGTGTTGTCCGCGTCCCTGCAGGATCACTCGGCCGCTGATCGAGCCCGGCCCAGGCGTAGCCACTGGCGTGATCGTGGCCGTAGGTGTTGGCGTAGCGAAGTGATACACCGGGCTCCGTGCCAGGTTGTCGGCGCGGTCCGCAATGCGGAAGCGCATGCTGGTAGCCCCATTTGCTGGCGCGCCGAGGGCCACGGTAGCTGTAGTGCCCTCCGTGGCAGTAATCGTCGCCGCCCGCCAGTCTCCCCAGGTCAGGCCACCATCTGTCGAAGTGGCAAACTGCGCACTGCCTACGTGCAGGCCGGACAGGTCGTCGTGTACCCACGCGCAGGTGCCGTCCCAGTCGAGCCACTGCGGCGGCGTGCCATCCAACACGACGGTGATCGAGTACACGGCAGAGGCATTGCCCGCCGCGTCAATGTAGCGCGCTTCGACCTCTTTGCTCCCATCGCCTGCGGGCAGCACCCAGTCCGCGCTCGTGGCATAGGAGCGTGGTGTGCGGAAGACGTATATGCGGTCCACGTACAGGTCGCTGCGGCCTGTGTAGAAGGTGCGGAATTCCAGACCGTAGACATCGTGCCGAGAGTAGTAGAAATCAAGGTAGGGTTCCTGATAGGTTAGGCTGCCCGCAAAGTCCCGTCCCGTCAGTGCCTGGCTGACATAGGTATTGGTACCAAAGTCGTCGGTCAGGTCTATGGTGGCCACGTGATCGCTGGTGACGTTGTCCTCCGTCTTGAGCCGGAAGTAGACGCGATAGCTACTGCCAGTAGGCAAGTCATGGAAGTATGGGCCGTACCACCACCCTGGCGGGTCGCTTCCGGCGCGGCCCAGCCAGGCCCAGCCGTTCAGTGCCGCCGTGTCGCTGACCTTATGTCCAGTCTGGTGGCGCAGGTGCTCGCCCTCCCATCGCCAACCATTGCTGAATTGCATCCATTGGGCATTGTCGGCCCAAGTCGTCAGGGTAACCGTGGGCGCGTTAGTAAAGATTGGCCCGCTGAGGCTGCCGTTGGGCGGCGTGTTGTCTACAGTGACCGTCACCACGTCCTCTGCCAGCAGGCCGATGGCCGTGCGGGCCTCCACCCGCAGGACGTGCTGCCCGGCTGTTGCAGTGACCGTGTTCCATTTCCAAGAGAACGGTGCTGAGGTGCCGCTGGCGTGCTCGACGTCGTCCACGTACAAGATCACTTCAGCCACAGCAGGGCTGGCTGTAGCCAATACGTCTACTACACCTCTCACCTGCTCCTCGTGCAGCGGTGCATCGGTGCGCACGTTGGGCGGCAGGTCGCCCATGCGCGTCAACGCTGCCTGACGCAGATACGGCAGCCGAGCGTAAGCGTATCTACCCGGGCAAGCGGTATTCCCCACATCCCGGTGGCCGATGATGTTAGGCAGGTATCTGTCAATGAAAAAGCCGTGGCCGGTCGGATGGATAAAGTGCAGATTGCCCTTCCAGGCCAGCAACTCGATCAGTGAATTCTCGGCGTTGGCAGGCACCTCGATTTCGGCATAATTGCCGATGAGTGCGACGCCGATGGAGCCCCAGTTGTAGATCTTGGCATGTCCACCGACCACACCCTCTCCACCCCAGCGTCCCTCGTAGATGCGCCCTTGGGGGTCCACCAGGTAGTTGTAGCCTATGTCGCCCCAACCGCGGGTGATACCGTGGTAGTAGTAGATGGCGCGCACCATGGCGGCGGGGTCCAGGTCGGCGTTTGGCGTGGCCGTGTGATGAATGACAAACTTGCGCGGAGTGCGGTACTCCGGCGGCCAGGTCATCAGGCTTTCATCCGCACCCCAGGCCGCGCGCGGAATAACCACGGGCCCTTCAGGGGCGACTGTGGCAATGGCCAGTGCCTGCGCCTCCTGCGCTGTGGGGCCAGGCTGTGAGTCAATAAAGATCAAGGTGAGCGAATGCAAAGTGGGACTGGCCGAAGGTTGGTGGCTCGAAAAGGTGAGGCGGTATTGCAGGTAGGGCCCACGCAGGAAAACCAGTCCCCCGTAGGACAGGCGAGCCGCCTCACGCTCAGCGTCCATCGGCAGGATCGGCATCCAGGCCGACCAACTGCTATTGTCGGGGCTGCTGCGCACGGCGATAGCGATCTCTGTTTGTGCTGGTGTCGTGGCCTGCCATTTGGAACCGACGGCCACGAAGTCGATGGGGGCAAACGTGACAGTCGAAGTGTACAGGCCAAGGGTGCTGTAGGGCGCCAGCGCCACTTCGCCGTTGTCCTCGCTGGTCAACACGGTGTTGCAGCGCGTGCCGTCGGCGAAATCGGTAAGCGTAGTCTGACTCCACTGGCTGGCTTGTGTGCCCTGAGGAGTGGGCAGCGGTGTAGGCGTTGGCAGGTCGTTGCCACGTACGCCCACGTCTGGCCCGCTCAGCACGCCCGATGTGGGCAAGTTGACTGGCGGATTGTAGCCGTTCTCAAAGTGGAAGACGTAGGTGTGCTCACCGGCTGGTAACAGCGTACTGTAGCGATACAGCGTATCGCCGTCCGCCGCGTTTGTGACTGCGCTCATGTTGTAAGAATAGCCGTCAATGTACAGATTGGTGGCAATGGGAGGATCGCTGCTGCTGTATAGTACTTCGTAGGTAAAGATAGTGGCTGTGTCGCCCTCCTCTGGCGTGACACGTCCCTCCCTCAAAGCGGGGGCGGGGGGGGCAGCAACTCGCACGCCAGTGTAATAGTGCGTCAGGATCTCCCGGTAGTCGGCACCCTGATTGGCCATCGCCTCCGCGCCGCGCTGGCACATGCCCACGCTATGCCCCAGAAGAAAGCTATAGCCACAGGGGCAGGACACACTGCGGCAGTAAGGCAGAGGCACCAGCCACACGTCCTCGGAGTTGCGGGTGTGACCATCGCAATGAGCGAAGTAGAAGGCGCTGATGATATTTCCACCGTAAGTGGCAGCCACGTTGTGCGTGCTCGCCACCGCCAGGTCGGTAGTCTCGTAGTGTGTGGGCCGCCAGACCTGACAGTGCTGGGTGGTGCACACATTAGCACCGACGCCGGTGTGCCGTCGCGCGGTGGCTGCGTAACAGCGTGCAGCCACAGCCTGGGCTTTCAGGGCCTCCGGCGGCCAATAGGGGGCCATCTCGTTGGGCACTACGCCCCTCACGTACTCGTCCAGGGGCATGACCACGACGGTGCCATCTTCCATTAGCACGCGGATGGTGGCTGGCAACTGCGTCATGCCTGACGCGATGAAGCCCCTAGCGTCTGCCGCCTCCAGTGCTTCGGCCGTAAGCCCGGCGCCGGCTTGCTGGCGAAAGATGGCGTCGAGAGCCCCACGCTGTTCTGGGGAAGGGTCGGCAACCACCATGCCGAAATCAACGGTAGTGAGCCTATCCTCGCTGGCGATCTGGCGGCTCCGGGACATGCCGATGTACCCCGCCGCGCGCACGCGGATTTCGTACACCCCGGGAGCAACGCGCAGCCTATAGGACCCGCCGGGATCTGTGGCAGCCTGCATGTCCCCAGCGCTGACTTGTGCGCCGACGATGGGCTGTCCTGTGAGGAGGTCCGTCACCTGCCCGCTGAAGCCACCCGCATCTGCAAGAGTGACCTGCCTTGCGGTGGGCATGGCGAGCCAGCCCACAAGTGTTACGAGCGTGACGAAGGACAGTATACTGATCAGGAGCAATGCACTGCGCGACGTTTTGTCCATGACTAATCTATCCCCTTGAGCGCCTTGACTCCGGCTGCTATCTGCGGCAGGACGACAGCGACGTCTTCGTGCATCACGACGGTGGCGCGTGCGTCCATTTGTGTGGGCTCGTAATTGACCAGGATTAGTTTCGCCCCGTGCTGTACGGCCAGCGTGGGCAGGTCTGCAACTGGATAGACCTCCAGTGAGCAGCCAGCGACCAGCATGACGTCGCAACGCTCTGCCTCATGCTGAGCTTCCAAGAGCACGTCCATCGGCAGTAGCTCTCCGAAGAGCACTATGTCAGGCTTGAGCAGGCCGCTGCAGGCTGGGCAACGTGGCACCTCACCACTGGCTACGAATGCGGGCCACAACTCGGCGCTGGGCACCCGTCGCCCACAGCTTGTGCACGTTGCCTGGCGCACGCTGCCGTGCAATTCCAACACGCGCTTTGAGCCTGCCTTGTGGTGCAACTCGTCTATGTTCTGCGTAAGCACTGCCTTGATCACGCCGGCCTGCTCCAGTGTGGCGAGGGCGATGTGCGCAGCGTTGGGCTGTGCCTCCATCATCTGCTTGGCCAGAGGGCGAATCCAGTCGTAGAAAGCCTGTGGATTCCGCTGGAAGCCGTAGATTGAAGCCACGGCCATAGGATCTACCTTCGTCCACAGTCCGGATCCTGGACTGCGAAAGTCGGGGATGCCGGAGGGCGTACTGTGGCCCGCGCCCGTGAGCGCCACGGCGTGTCTGCTGACGGCCAGAATTTCCGCGGCTTTCTGTATCTGGTCCTCAAGGGACATTCCTCTGTTCCTCATTGTGGTTCAGGTAGGGGCGATCGATTCCCTGGCCTGGTTTCCTCCAGTCCAAGGTCAGCCAGGTATGCGTCAGTTGCATTGGGTATTTGTCGGATGAAATGCCTCGTTCTTACGCTATGTTTGTCAAAGAAGCGTGCCTTGCTCTGCGCGCAGGCCGGGCAGCTTTGCACCACCAGCAACCTTGTCTGCCCAGCGTGTGGGCTCTGGCAGGCGGTAGCCCTTGCCACAGCGCAGCACGTAGGAGATGGCCGTCGTTAGGTCAACCTTATGGCCTACAGAGATATAGACGGGTTTGACCCGCTCGCGTGTGCGCAGCACTGCCCCAATGACTTCCCCCTGGTGCCAGAGTTCGCTATAGTCGCCCACGTTTGGACCCACTTCACCGTGCTGACCGCACAGTCGCGACTTGGCGCAGCCAATGCTCGGCTTGTCTATGATAACACCGACGTGGCAGGCAATTCCCATGCGTCGTGGATGCGCCAGCCCTTGGCCGTCCAGTATGAATAGGTCGGGCTCGATCTGCAGGCGCTCGATTGCCGCCAGGATGGCCGGCGCTTCGCGAAAGGAGAGCAGGCCAGGGATGTAGGGGTAAGTCAGAGGCAGGTCTGCCTGCGCCGCCTCCAACGGCTGCAGGTCGGGAAAGCTGAACACTACAACAGCGGCGTGCGCACGCTGGCCGGCTGTACTCATGTCTATTCCAGCCACAGTGCGCACCGGGCCCAGCTCATTGCGCGTCACCACCCTTGCGCGCAGGCTCTGCTGCACGGCTATCGCCTCTGAGGGGGATAGGTCCCATTTGTGCAGATGGGTGACTTTCATGGCGCTCCCTGTGAGATGTGCTCTTGCCCATAGTATAACCCATCTCAGGGCAAACCGTCAACCACGTTGAGACGCTCCAATCTGATATATGAGCCTCCCAGAAAACCTGCCAATCACGCCTCCTCGCTGTCGCGCTTGCTGACGTAGTGAATCCCATCCGGCAGCTCTACGTAGCCTATCTTCCGAAACAAGGCCAGGGAGGTGTCGTTGCCGGGCTCGATCAGCGCGGCGATGACGATCATGCCCTGCGCACGCAGCACACCCTCGGCCTCGGCCATCAGGCGGGCAGCGTAGCCCCGCCGGCGGTGTTCGGGCAGCACCGCCAGGCGGTTGATCCAGCCTTTGCGTCCATCGTGGGTAGCCAGGACGACGCCGACCAGTTCTCCAGAGAGCTCCAGGCCGATCATGCTATGCGTGCCGCTGGCGAACTGGCGCGCAAAAGCCGAGCGACTGTCACGCCCTTTGGGCTTCATGGAGCTCAAGCCGGCACGCTGCCACACGGACATCCAACGGTCGTAATCCTCTAGGTTCAGAGTGCGGATCACGATTTCATCGGTCATGGGCATTTCTCCAGTAGTAGGGGCCGGGCATTCCGAGTATGCTCTTGTCTCTGGGCGGGCCTTTCATCTGACCGGGGCCAGCTCTGGGCAAAGAGCCTGTGGGGAATGCCTTGCCCCTACAGCAGCTCTTCCAAGGGCACCCCGCGCGAAGCAGCCCGTTCGGCCATCCACTGCTGGTGATCCACGGGTGGCGCGGCCTGCTCTTCCGGCGTTCTGCGGCGCAGGCTGAGCGCGTCAGTGGGGCAGGCACTGGCACACAGGCCGCACCCCATGCAGTGCATCAAGTCCACGACGCATACGTCATCCGACACGGAGAGCGCCCCAAAGTGGCAGCGCTCCAGGCAGGCTTCGCAGCCTGTGCACGCCTCGGTGTCCACCACAGCCTGGAAATCGGAATGGGCCAAGGCGTGAGCGTGGCCGAACTCTACTATGCCGCGCATGATGCCACAGCAGCAGGGGCAGCAGTTGCAGATGTAGTAGGTGCCCTTCTGCTGATTGTAGACCGAGTGCACCAGCCCGGCTTCCTCGGCTTCACGCAGGATGCGAAAAGCCTCTTCTTTGCCAATGGAGCGCCCAAAAGGCGCGTTGGCGAAGGCTCCTTCCACAGGCGCAAAGGTGATGCAGTTCATGCGCGGGTACTCGCAACCCTCACCGATGAGCGCTTTCTGTTTGCGGCAGATGCATTCCCGCACGGCGAACGAGCGGGCCTTGTCCAACAGCTCCGAGGCACGTTCGTAGGGCAGCACCTCTATATCGGCGTCTATGCTCTGCTCCACAGGGATGACGCGCTGCAGGGCCGGACCGGGCACGAGCAGGCCTATGCCGCGCGTCTCCTGCATCAGTTCCTCGAAGAGCTGCGCCATCTCCTCATCCATGTAGGGCAGCGATTCCTCGTAAAAGCCCACGGCGAAGGGCAGCAGGGCAAAGGCCAGCCCTCCCTCGCCTCGTCCGGCGCGGATCAGCCCCTTGCGCGCCATGCCCTTCAAAGTGGCGTGGGCAGCCTTTGCCTCCACGCCAGCGCGGGCAGCGATGTCTTCCACGCTCTCACGCTGCAGGTGCATCACAGCAGCCAGAGCAGCCTGCTCAGGGGTGAACAGCTTCGCCAGCAGCTTGAGTTCTGTGCCGCTCTTGCTGCGCGGGAAACCATTGGGCGTCCTGCTCAGGCGGTCAGCCAGGCCTTCGTAGACGGATAATTGATTGGTCATGTTATGTCTCCTTTCTTGAATCGCAGAGCCCACTGAGACCGATGAGAAGCTCAAGAGAACTCGGCGTTCCGGGCCGTGTAAAGGCAGGGTGACACCCCTGCTGGTTCCCGCACTTACTAGTATACTGTGAAAAAGCTCCCCTGTCCAGTGGAAAGCCGCAACCAGCTGTGTGACGGATTAGGGGCAGGTTTTTCAGGTGGATGAACTCCCATGGCTCGTTCCACCACCACCCAGGCAGCTCAGTTCACAGCAAGAGAATAACCTGAGCACCTTCCTGGCGGCGTCAAAGATGTTCAAAGGGGACGATAGTCCCCGTCTCCAGTCAGGCGCTTCGTTTGCCACGTGCCTGGCATACGACGCCGACTGTCGTCCGCCTAGAGCGTATGCCCGTAGCTTGGGACTGGGATGGATTTGTGCACGCATCTCTAACCCTGGCTCCGATACTTGATAAGACTCAAACCGATTTGGCCCCCAAATCTGGCCTACACCCCTAACCTCCCCGTGGGCTGCCAACCTGCGCGAGGGCAGATTTTGCCAGCGCTATCGTTGGGTGTAAAATGGCCGTGCAGCAAACGGCGGCAGAAGGGAGAGAGCAAGAATGCACCTCGGTGAGGTCAATGCTGCTCTAGATGAGGTCACAGCGCGGGATATGGTGCGCCGTATCTGGGCGCGTGATCATACTTTGTGGCGGCCCGAGCCGACGGAGATCAGCAACCGGCTGGGCTGGCTGACAGTGCCCGAAGCGATGAGGGACAAAGTGCCTGCCTTGTGCGCTTTCACCGACCAGATCCGCGCCGCAGGGTACGAGCACGTGGTGCTGCTGGGCATGGGCGGCAGCAGCCTGGCCGCGCAGGTGATGCGCCAGATGACGGGCCTCGTGCCTGGCTATCCCCAACTCAATGTGCTCGATTCGACCGTGCCCGAGGCGGTCCAGGCGCTGAGCAGGGCCATCGAACCCGGGCGTACCCTGTTCATAGTGGCCAGCAAGTCAGGCCGCACGATCGAAGTGCTGTCCTTTTTCAAGTACTTCCGCGCACTGGTGCAGGAGGTCAAGGGCGAGCGCGCGGGTGAGGATTTCATTGCCGTCACTGATGCAGGGACCCCTCTGCAGCATCTAGCCGACGAGCTCAAGTTCCGCGCCAAGTTCCTCAATCCACCCGACATCGGCGGGCGCTACTCGGCGCTTTCGTACTTTGGCCTGCTGCCAGCTTCGCTGAGCGGCCTTGACGTGAGGCTACTCCTGCAGCGCGGACAAGCCATGGCCGCGCTGTGTGGGCCGCAGACACGCCTGCAGGACAATCCCGGAGCCATGTTGGGGGCCACACTGGCCGGCATGTGGCGTCAGGGACGCGACAAGGTGACCTTGATCACGTCACCAGGCGTAGCCAGCTTCGGCCTATGGGCGGAGCAATTGCTTGCCGAGAGCCTGGGCAAAGACAGCAAAGGCATTCTGCCCATTGTTGGCGAGCCACTGCTCGAACCCAAAGTGTACGCCGACGATCGCCTCTTCGTTTACCTGAGGCTGAAGGACGACGAGACACACGATGCCGCCGTGCAGGCTTTGGAGCAGGCCGGGCAGCCGCTGCTGCGCTTTGACCTGACAGACGTTTACGACCTAGGCAGCCAGTTCTTCCGCTGGGAGTTCGCCGTGGCCCTGGCGGGCGCGTTGTTGGGCGTGCAGCCCTTTGACCAGCCGAACGTCAAGGAGAGCAAGAACAACACGGCGCGCGTGCTGCGCGAATTGGAGCAGAGCGGCAAGCAGCCTGACGTGTTACCCACAGGCTCTTTGCCCGAGTTGCTGGCCACGGCCAGGCCCGCTGACTACTTGGCGCTGATGGCTTACGTGCGGGAGACGGCAGAGACTGAGGCAATCCTGAGCGGGTTGCGGCGCAGGCTTCTTGCAGAGCGCCACCTGCCGACGACATTGGGCTACGGCCCGCGCTTTCTGCATTCCACGGGCCAACTGCACAAGGGCGGCCCCAATAACGGGCTCTTTGTGCAGATCACCGCCGACGCAGTGCAGGACGTGCCTGTTCCCGGTGAGCCCTACTCTTTCGGCGTGTTGGTGGCGAGCCAGGCGGCTGGCGATCTGCAGTCGCTACAGGCTCACGGCAGGCGCGTGATGCGCGCGCACCTGGGGACGGACGTGCTCCGCGGGCTGCGGGCACTGGCAGCCACACTGCAGTGACGAACTGGATGGAGCCGGCCCTTGTACGGAGAGCCTCAACTAGTTAGCGGTTGGTTGGGCCATTTGCAAGACTTGCACTCTGGCGGGGAATGTGCTAATATGTGGGGAGTTAGTTAGAATTGCCATGTCGGAGTTGTACGCGAACTGCAAAGGAGGTGAGACCGGGGAAAAACCGGCAATGAATCAGTGACTGACTGCAGCTTAATGAACATCTAATCCAGGAGGAACTGAAATGTCAAGAAAAACCAACCGTATCTTGCTGGGATTGCTCGTCCTCACTCTGCTCTTGCCTTTCGGGCTGGCAGGGTGCGCAAAGGCCCCGGCAGCACTGGGTACCAAGGACAATCCCATCATTCTGTCCTTTGTGCCCTCCGGCGACACGCCGGATATCATCGAGACCGCAGACGAGATTTGTGAGCTCCTATCGGACAAGACGGGCTACGTGATCGAAGGCAATGTGGCTACCAGCTACGTGGCAGTCATCGAGGCGATGTGCACCGGCAAGGCACACATCGGCACCCTGGCCACCTTCGCCTACATCCTGGCCAACCAGAAGTGCGGCGTGCAGTGCGCCCTGGTCAGCGCCCGCTACGGGACAGCCTTCTACAACGGTGAGATCATCGCCGGAGTGGACACCGGCATCGAGACCCTGGCCGACCTGAAGGGTAAGACCATGTGCTGGGTGGATGCAGCCTCAGCCTCCGGCTACATTGTCCCCAGAATAATGGTCATGGCTGCAGGGGTGGATCCAGAGACTGACCTGGCCCAACAGACAGAAGCCGGCGGCCACGACGCCGTCGCCCTGGCGGTCTACAAAGGCGACTGCGATGCCGGAGCGTGCTACATTGATGCCCGCGACAAGATCGCCGACGAGTACCCAGACGTCTACGACAAGACGTTTGTCGTCGCCGAATCGCCGGAGATTCCCAACGACGGCCTGCAGTTCATCAAGGACTTTCCGGCCGAGATGAGGGCGGACATCGTCAACGCCTTCCTGGACATCATGGAAACCGAGGAAGGCGTAGCAGCCATGGGCAAGGCCTACGGCTGGGAGGCAGTGATGATCAAGGGCGATGCCTTCTATGACGACTTCCGGGCTGTCCTCGATGCCTCCGGTATTGACGTCGAAGAGCTGGCCAAGTAGCAAGCAGAAAGTGCCACCGGCACCTCGGAGGTGCCGGTCACCTTTGATAGGAGGGGAAATTGCTGAAGATAGAGCATTTGACCAAGGTCTATGATGATGGCACCGTGGCCTTGCGCGATGTGACCTTTGAGGTGCCGGATGGCGAGTTCCTGATAGTCCTGGGCCTCAGCGGGGCAGGCAAGTCCACCCTGCTGCGGTGCATCAACCGCCTCATCGAGCCCACCGAGGGAAGAATCACCTGGGATGGCACCGACATCACGGCCGCCTCGGGCGAGGGGCTGCGACTGATCCGGCGTCAGATTGGCATGGTCTTCCAAGAATTCAACCTGGTAGAGCGATCCTCGGTCCTGACCAACGTCCTCTCGGGTCGCTTGGGCTATGTGAGCGCCTGGCAAAGCATCATCCGCTTCCCGAAGCAGGAGGTAGCCAGAGCTATGCGCAACCTGGAGCGCGTGGGCATCGCTGATTTGGCCGACAAGCGGGCCGACGACTTGAGCGGCGGGCAGCGGCAACGGGTGGGCATCGCCCGCGCCCTGATGCAGGAGCCCGGGCTCATGCTGGCCGACGAACCGGTGGCCAGCTTGGACCCCGTGCTGGCCCACTCCATTTTGAGATACCTGGAGCAACTCAATCAGGAAGACGGGATAACGGTCATCTGCAGCCTGCATTTCCTGGACCTGGTGCGCCGCTATGGCACGCACGTGGTGGGTCTGAGAGACGGACAAGTGGTGTTCCAAGGGCTTCCCGACGAGATCACTGACGAGCGCTTCAAGGAGATCTACGGTCAGGAAGCCGAACGCATAACGGTCATGTAGGAGGTCAAGGTGGATCGCAAGAAATCGCCCATTCTCAGTTCAGTCCTATCCCTTCTGGTCCCCGGCCTCGGCCAGGTATACCTTGGGCAGCGTACCAGGGGAGCAGCTCTCTTCATCGGCATAGTGATCACGTCGCTCCTGGTACGCTGGCGAGGGGACACGTTTCTTTGGGGCGGCATTGTCATCGCATGGCTGTGCAACGCCTGGGATGCCTACAGCCTGGCACGGGAGAGGCGGATGTCACCCATTCTGCCTTTCCTTGCCATAGCCGTCACACTGTACGTCATCGGGTGGGGCGTCACGCAGATCAAGCTCACGCGGCTAATAACCGACATAGCGGACATCAAGCCCCTGATGAGCGACCTCCTGCAGCCCGCCGTCTTGGAACGCGACATTGAGGAGCAGCTAGGTGAGATTGTGTTCGAGGTCCCCTGCTCCGACAACCCGCCACCAAGGGGCACCCCTGTGGAGGGCGAACCCTATATCGTCTTCCTGGACAAGACCTGCGGAGAGATCGGGGATACATTCACCATCGAAGGCGGGAACTTTTGGCCGTCCTCACGGGGGCAAATATGGTGGATGAATATGGCCGGCGAAATGAAGCGCCGCATTCGGCAGGAGGGCGAGTACCTGACCTTCTACACCGACGAACAAGGCAGGTTCGGGCCCCTCACCGTTGTCGCGCCCACGCCATTTGGTGAGGCCAGGGGCAAGGGACCCCAGCTCAATCGCGTCCAGGCGCTGCTGAAGCGTGAGGTGGGACCCCTCCACCTCAGTCACACTTTTTTCGTAGTGGTAGAGAAGATGCTGGAGACCATATTCCTGGCTTTGATGGCTACCACCGTCGCCATCGTCTTAGCCATCCCGCTGAGCTTCCTGGCCGCCCGCAACCTGATGGGCGGCAGTCCCATCACCATGACAGTCTACTATGTAGTGCGCACGATCCTCAACATCCTGCGTTCTATCGAGCCCCTGATCATGGCCATCATCTTCGTCGTCTGGGTGGGGTTGGGGCCCTTTGCTGGCGTGCTTGCTCTGGCTGTGCACTCCGTTGCTGCTCTGGGCAAACTCTATTCCGAAGCCGTGGAGTCCATTGACCCCGGCCCTATCGAGGCCGTCACCGCCACGGGTGCCAACCGCCTGCAGACCGTCTTCTACGCGGTGATCCCGCAGATTGTGCCTCCCTATCTGGCCTTCACTATATACCGCTGGGACATCAACGTCCGCATGTCCACCATCATCGGTTTCGTAGGGGGAGGCGGTATCGGCTACCTCTTGCAGCAGTGGATTCGCCTCATGATGTACGAGGAAGCTGGTGCAGCAGTGTGGGCCATCGCCATCGTCGTGGCAGTGATGGACTATGCCAGCGCCAAGGTGCGAGAGGAGATTCTGTAGCTCCCTCTCCGCGAGGACTAGCTATCCGCCCACAGGCTACTTGAGCGTTGTATTGACAGCGGCCGGTGCTGGTGACAGAGCACTGGCCGCTTGCTGTGCCACAGATAGAGGCTGGCCTTGCACGAGAGGCGAATTGCCCTCGTTTTCACCGTGCTGCTCGCGCGCGGTCTTGCACTGACCGCACGTGGCAGCAGGACCACCGGTGCCCCCCGCGTGCTGTCACGTATTGTGTCTGGTAATCTCCTGCAGGATATGCCTCAATCGCTCCTCGACATCATCGAATACTGCGATCTCTTTCAAGCTGCTGCCTGCTTCCAATTCCTTCACCACTTCGTGCCCCAGGAAATAGCCGCATTGCTTCCGCCCAGCAATGTCAAACCACGAACCAAAGAATGGACGGACCGATTCCCCTGCATCTACCAGTCTCAGGAATTCGGCAGCCAACCAACCCCTGTGATCCTGGCACCAATCAAGCCAGTCATCATCATTGAGGCCGACTGACTGGTGCCAAGTATCTGTGCCGAGAATGACGTGCTCGCACCGCTGCGCGAATCCTTCACTGTAGAGCTGCCACCAGGGACCGGAACCTGTAGCCTTTCCATGCTGCGCACGCCAGTGATCGTGCACGAGATGCCCAATCTCGTGAGCGACCAGACCTCTGATTGACAGGGGCTGAGTCCAGCCGCACTCGGCAATGTTCTCCAATCCAAACAGAATGGCCGGTGAATTGCGAAACTGCGTTACCCATCCTGCCCCACAGCCGATGCCAACGTAGATTACAAATACCACATCGCTCTCAAAGCCCAGTGCTTTTTGAGATGTGCAGTACACTGGCGCACAGGATTCCAGCAGATTCTGATGGGCTATCCGCATTGACGGAAGCCTGTCCTCCAGAAACGGCAATACCTTCTCCTGCGCAATCTGCCGCCAGTCCACGTTCTGACTGGCATAGTCTTGCAGTTGTTTATTCAGGAGTTCTGGCCACTGTGACATGTACTGTGCTGCCCAACTCTCTATTTGCACATCCATGGGCTTCCGTTTCGCCTTTGCCCAAAAGGTTAAGAAGCCTGGGAATGTATCAATGATATCCCATTTGCACATGGTGTCTCCTCAGTCGGGCACGGCACACAGTGGGGATTATGTGAAGAGCTTCTGTACTATCTGGATTCTGCAGACAGCCGAACTTCACATCAAGGCAGCGACCTGCACGCGGCCCCAGCTTTGGCCTGCAGCTCTTTAAGCAGCACGGCCAGTTGCTCCGCGCCACTGCAGCTCAGGTACACGACCTCGCGACCCTTCTTCGCTCGGGAAAGCACCCGCACCGCAGGGCGAACGCGAAAGCCAAAGCACAATTCGCCGGGCACCACTTCGATCACACGCCGTGACTCGATAAACGCGTACCACCAGCCACGCTCTTCACGGGGCACGCCTGCCAGACCAAAGATATTGAAGGCACGCACCTTGGCAGCAAGGATGTGCTCGGCTAGCTGCGTGGTCCAGAAGACGACTGGCACCTCTACAAAGTAGCGCCGCATGTCGCTGACTTCGAAGAAGCCGCTGCCACGCAGAAAGAGCTTCTCCTCCGCCGACAGGTCAGGCACCGCCTCTGACCCAGAGGCAGGCCGGCAGCGGAAGATCACATAGCGTCGCATGTCAGCCCACAGCAACAAGGCAATGAACATCAGGTACAGGGCCACGAGCGCGCCACGGCCCAGCGTGAAGCCCTCTTGCCAGCCGTGATAGGCGACGTACGCAGCCCCAGCCAGGCAGAGCAGCATGGCCCCCACGTGCAAGCGCAGGAAGCCGATCTTGCTGCGCTGTAGGGCATAGGCCAGTGCTGAAATCAGACCTAGAAAACGATCCAGGATGGGCATTGATTCCTCCGCCGCCTTCTCCCCCCTGCCTCCTCTCCCTACTTCAGGAGAGGGCGAGGCGATGTCACTGTACGCACAGCCCTCTCCCCCCTGCCCCCTCTCCCAACTTCAGGAGAGGGGGAGGCGATGTCACTGTACGCACCCCCCTCTCCCATGGCTCTTGGGAGAGGGGTTGGGGGTGAGGGCCCCTCAGCCCCTGGGCCGAACAACACCCTGCACGATCAACCGCTCACGCGCTCTCACCCCGTGCCCCCTCTCCCCATCGCCTGCGGCGACATCTTCGACGACTTCAGGAGAGGAGGAGGCAATCTCACTGTACGCACGCCCCTCTCCCATCGGGCCTGAGAGAGGGGGATTGTGCACACCACTCACCTCACACAGCACGCACCACTTGCTATCTTCTCCTCCGCAGCCGTCGCACCAACCCCAGCATGCCCAGCAGCCCGGCGAGCAGCAAGCACGGGTGGGCAGTTGTCCACAGGGCTGCCCGCAGCGCTCTCCGAAAGCCCTCCACGTGCGCTGCTATCGCCAGCGGCGGGGTGACCGGCTGCCCCCAGTCAAAAGCCTGCAGCAGCGGCAGAAAGCCCTGTCGCACGCACCCTTCCAGGCTGAACACGTGGATGTCGTCCGTGCAGCGCCGGGCCAAGAGCAGATCACGGGAGAACTCTGCCCAGTCCAGCGGGCGGGTGTCGGCGACGCCCTCCAGTTCGACGCCGCCGCCAGTGCTGCCCAAACCAACCGACCCCGCTTCCGCCGCGTAGCTCCACAGCAGTCCAGGCCCACGCGGCCGAAAGAAGCTGGTGTACAGCATCAGCACTTCACGGTCGACGGTTATGTCCACTATCCCGCCAATGCGCTGCAGCAGCGTAGAGCCAGCCTTGCGCTCGTCCACGATGAAGGGCATTTGGTAGCTGTCCACGCGATAGCCGTCCGCGCGGATTTGCGCCACCAGCGCGCTGTACTGAGTTTGTGCACGGCGCAGCCGCTCCTGATTCAAAGCCCGCTTCAGCAGTGTGGGCAGCAACGGCCACTTGCCCACCGCCAGTTGCTGCATCTCGCGGATGTCCGGCTCGATGTCCAGGCCTACGCCAGCCCAGTGCAGGCTGTGCCTCGCTGTCCAGCGTTTGAACTCCGCGTAGCGCGCGGCTGCCTGCGGCGCGTTGCCCACGTTGAACCAGTATCCCTGCTCCTCGGGTAGTAATTGCCAGGCAATCACCGGTATGCCGGTTTCGTTCAGGTGACGCACCACCGCCGCACGCTCGGCACTCAGGTCGAGGATGCCCAGACTGATACCGGCCCCCAGTGCAATCAGGCTGTCCGTCACAGTTGGGTCGGCAAACAGCGCCTGCAGCGCATCTGCGTCCAGTTCGCAGAAGAAGGTCAATCGGGGTTGCGCCACGTGTCTTTCTCCCTTTTGTAGACAGAGGCGGCACAGTGCAGAGCGCAGAGAGCCGCCTCTTCGGATTCTGCGGATGGATTCCTACTGCTGCTGGTTGCTGGCTTTACGCGCTACCCACATAATGCGGCGCGCCTTCTCGCTCAGCGGAGCAAAACTGAAGCATTCGTAGGCTGCTTCGACATGCAGACCCGCCGCCTCCAGCGCAGCACGTACCTCGTCGTCCTCGTAGGCGACCTCTGTGTGATGCTCATCAAAGCGCGAGTAGAGTCCATTCTCCTGCCGCACAAAGCCCACGATGTGCACAGTGGACAGGCGCGTCTCCGGTTCATAGCCGCTGCGCAGGACAACTGCCATATCCTGGCTCTCGACGAAGAAGGTATTGTTGCCCCACACGTGTTCCAGCGTCTCCTGGGTGTTCATGTCACCCATCAACAAGCCGCCGGGCACCAAGGCTGCAGCCACGCGCCGGAGAACCTGCTGCAACTCGGACAGCGTGAGCACGTAATTGAGGCTGTCGTACAGGCAGGTGACCAGAGCCACGGGGTGCGGCAAGAGGAAACGGCGCATGTCCTGCTGGCTGAGCGTGACGTTGTGCCCTGTCTGCTCCACCTTGTGCCTGGACTGGGCCAACATGCCGGAGGAAGCATCCACGCCATAGACCTCCCAGCCCTGCTGCGCGAAGCTCAGCGCCACCGTGCCCGTGCCGCAGGCCAGGTCGAGCATGGAGCGACCCGGCGCGGGATGGCGCTGCAGCAGGTCGTCAAGGTAGGGGATCATCTTGATGCTGAAGGCAATCTGCCCAGAGTCATCGTACACCTGGGCGTAGTAGTCGTAGATGGACATGCAGTGATTATACTGCCCTCTGCACAAGCGGCCAAACTTGAGCAACCGCTGGAGAACGTAGGGTGCGGCCTACTCACAAGAAAACTGCCGGGCCGTTTGCCCGGCGACTGCAGCGCACGCTTCAATATGAGTTCTACTCCGTAGCGGCCCACTCAGGATGGGCACATCCTTCCGACAGCACGTTGAGTAGCTGTGTTATGCCAGGTCATTGCCTGGTCGTGTCACTGACTCCTAGAAGAGCATATGTCTTCTTCAGCAGAGTTTGGATGTCTATCGGCTTCAGCGCAACGTCATCGGCGCCTGTCTCCCGAACGCGCCGGACATAGTCCGGTGCAGCGCGGTCCACAATCGCCAACACCTTAATGTGTCTGGATGTCGGGTCGCTCTTGATCCGTTCGCAGACCTCAAGGCCGTTGATATCCGGCGTAGTAAAGTCCAATATGATCAGGTCAGGACGGAAGGACGTGACCTGACATCCAGCCTCGTACTCATCGCTGGCAGACGCGACTTGTATGGCAAGGCTGTCTGCATACAAGCCGCGTATCATGGACTGGAGTGCTTCAACCTTACCGTCCACTACTAGAACCCTCTTGCGATTCGTCCCGCCATTGGTAAAAAAGGCGTCGTCAATGGGCATTCCGTAGCGATTGAGGAAGGCACGAAACTTGTCCAACGTGATGCGGTAATGACCGCCCGGGGTCACGTAAGCACTGAGCTTGCCTTGCCTGATCCATTTAGATACCGTGAATTGACTGACGTGGCAATAGCGAGCAACGTCGCCAGTGGTAAGAGGTTTGGTGATCATACTTTCCTTCCTTTGGATTCTGGGCAGTTCCCGGGATGGTGTCCCTCGTATCGCAGGCTCACCATGCCAGGCCTAAGACTGGACATCTGAGGGTTGCAGCTATTGTGACTAGACAGAGTATTGGGACCAGCTGCTTCTATTGCATTATAGCAGAAGGTGCAGTTGGCGACGTGAAGCTACCATAAACAGGGGGTAAAGATTGCGTTGAAAAACGTGGGAATTCGGGGAAATGGAGACCACGCCAGGTGCCTGACTCGTATGGCGCACGCTGGTCACCAGTGAGGAGTTGGAATGCAACTCACCAGGTAATCCGCACGGAGGCGGTAGCGTTATCTACCCGCCAAGAATGGCTAGCACTGGGCTATCATTCTGGTCCAATACTGGCCGCAGCCAATCCTGTCGTTACTCGTCACCTGCTACCGGCGCGCGGCCAGTCCTCGGTCCGCATCCCGCAGGTGCTTTGCCGCACGCACGCTGTACACTACGCCGGTCAGCAGGGCATGTAGAGACATCAGGCACAGCGCGTAGCAGGGCCGCCGTGTGATGACGCCCAGCAGCATATACAGCGTGTAGATGTTGCGGCGGCCATCGAAGCGGCGGAAGGCGCGGTCAAAGGGGGCACAGTCCGCGAGGGAGACGCCCAGCACCTGGCGGAACTGCATCGACACGTGACGGGTAAAGCTGTCCCACAGCAGCATCACGAAGCCCACAACCAGAACCCACAACTCCCTGCGCTGCATGTAGCTTGCCCAGGTGAAAGCGATGTACCACGACTGCTCGTACAACAGGTCAAGCGAGTGCTCGAGCTGCCCCAGCCTCGAGGACAGCGCCTTGACCCGTGCCAGCTTGCCGTCGACGCCATCTAGCACATTGACTACAAACGTCAACAGCGATGCAGGCAGCCAACAACCCATCAGGAACAGCGCCGTGACGACGTAGGCCAGCGCCGAGGTGAACACGGTCACCTGGTTGGGAGTGATGGGCCAGTCGGCGATGCGCAGTGTCAGTGCGTTCTCCAGGGGACGATTGACGTACCAGGCCAGCACGTCCAGGGTGTGCTTCTGCGCACCTGTCACCAGAGCGAGCTTGCAGCGCTCGGCGTCGGCAGGCGTCTCCACTGCCTGCCACAAGGGTTCCACCCGGCGGCGCACCTCAGCCACGTACAGCTCGGAGCGGCGCACGTCCACCGCGTTCAGCGCGGCCAGGTGAGACAGGGACGGCGGCCAGGAGCAGTCCCCACCTGCAGCAGCGAGTTGCTCCAGGGCCGCGCGGGAGAGCAGGACAGCACCGGCGTAAGCGTGCGTGGGCCGGGTCGCCTGCTCGCCATCCTGCACCTGGACGTCCACGTGTCGGCGCTCTTCTGGCTGGCTGTCGCACAGCACGGCGTCCGCCCCACCCGCTCTCAGCGCCTCCAGCAACGCGCCCTCGATGACATAGTGTCCTTCGAGCACCAAGAGCGACGCTGCGTCCAGGTGGAGCAGCGCATGCGCAGGGAGTGTGCCCTCGTCAGCCTCTATATAGCTCACGTGCACACCTAGCGCCACAGGATCAGCGACAGCCTCGTGCACGGCCTGCCGCCCAGCGGGAGGCACGACGATGACGACCTGGCGCCACTCGTGGGCGCGCACGACCTGCAAGTGACGCCGCACAAGTGGTACGCCACACACACGCCGCACGGCCAGAGGCAGGCCTCGCCTGCCGCCAGACCCGGTAGGGTGGAAGTAACGGTTGGCCAGGATGACAACGGTAAGCTGTGCATTGTGGATAGATATCATCCAACCAACTCCAGTTGCTCCAGTCCCAGCCCCAAGCCCAGCAGCTTCCGCGCGTAGACAAGGTCGTCCCAGGTATCCACGTCCAGCCAGAAGGCCCCAGAGACGTCGCAGGTATAGAGATCATCACCGTGTGCAATCATACGCCGTGCCAGGTCGGTGATCGAACACTGCCCATCAGAATCGTGCTGCAAATCGTAGATGTGGTCAAAGACGCGCGACTGGAAAAGGAACACGCCCATGTCCACAGCGTGCCAGCGTTTCAAGTGCTTGCCAATGCGCCGCACGCGCCCGTGCTCGTCCAGCCACACTTTGGTCGCATCATCCAACGGTGCACTGGCCCTCACCTCGCGGTCTACGCACAACACGTGAGTCGCCCAGGGACGCGAGAGCAGCGTGGACAGGATGCGCGGCGAGATCAAGTGATCGGCCATGGAAAGGACAAATGGCTCATCCGCCACGAAGGCCCTCGCAGCGTAGACAGAAGTAGCATTGCCCCGTGGGTACCGATCGTTGCGCAGGCAGTGAATGGCGATCTCATAGCGCACGCCGTCCTCCAGATAGTGACGCAGCATTGCCCCGTTGTAGCCCACCACAACGCCAAGCTCCCTAAACCCGCTTCGGACGAATGCTTCGATGGTATAGTCTATCAGCGGCCGCCCCAGGACAGACAGCAGCGGCTTGGGACAGTGCCAGGTCAAAGGTGACAAGCGGCGACCAAGACCAGCAGCCACAATGACTCCCTTCATCTGCTTCTCCTTTCCGAGTTGGCTGCCGGCTGTCAGGGTGATGGTGTGTGGAAACACAAAACCGGGCCAAAAGCCCGGCTTGTCACTTCCACCGAAGAATGGCTGCGCTCAATCAATGGACGTTGATGTGTGCGACATCACTCTCAAGCACGCATCTGACTGGTTACAGCACAGCTCTGTCTTCCAGAGGCTACGAGGTTAGCTGACGGGTTTGAGAGGGAAGACTCTCCTACTCGCTTGCACGAGATTCACCCCAACAGACCGGTTCCCCCGTTCCCCAATGGGGACTCGCCAGAGCCAGATTAGTACTGTACTATTGTGATTACATTATAGGCAGAAATCAGGAGTTGTCAAAAGGCCGCTGCCCTCTCCCCCCGGCCCCCTCTCCCCAACTCCAGGAGAGGGGGAGATGGCGTCACTCTACGCACGCCCCTCTCCCAGCGGTTTTGGGAGAGGCCGAAGCGGGGTGAGGGCCTCACAACCTTCATAGCCCAACAACACCACCTACAGTGACCATTACGCCCTCTCCCCCCGGCCCCCTCTCCCCAACTTCAGGAGAGGGGGAGATGGCGTCACTCTACGCACGCCCCTCTCCCAGCGGTTTTGGGAGAGGGGTCGGGGGTGAGGGCCATAACCAAAAACCCCGACTTGTCCACAGTCGGGGTTCTTATCTATCTCGCCACAAAATGCTGACCTGCCAAGACCGCGAAGGTCTAGATGAACGCCTGCGTTACGCCTTGCCCAGGTATGCTGCCTTCACTTGCGGGTTCTCGAGAAGGTCAGCCGCTGGCCCCTCAAGCACGACGCTGCCTGTCTCCAAGACGTAGGCGCGGTCAGCGATGGAAAGGGCCATGGCAGCGTTCTGCTCTACCAGCAGGATGCTGGTGCCTCGGGCGTTGATCTCCTCGATGATGCGGAATATCTCTTCCACCAGGAACGGAGCCAGTCCCATGGATGGCTCGTCGAGCAGCAGCAGCTTGGGATCGGCCATCAGACCGCGGCCCATGGCCAACATCTGCTGCTCTCCGCCGGAGAGTGTGCCCCCCGTCTGATTCAGGCGCTCCTTCAAGCGTGGAAAGCTGGCGAACACCTGCTCCATGGAGGCCTGAATCTCCTTGGAGCCTTTGCGCGTGTAGGCACCCATCTCCAGGTTCTCGCGCACCGTCAGCGGAGCAAAGATCTTGCGCCCTTCGGGAACCTGAGAGATGCCCTGCGACACAATCCGCGGCGCCGACACCTTGGTCAGGTCCCGGCCTTGGAAAGAGATGCTGCCCTGCCTGGGACGCAGCAAACCGGAAATGGTCTTCAGCGTAGTGCTCTTGCCGGCACCATTGGCGCCGATAAGGGTCACGATCTCGCCTTCATCCAGATGGAAGGAAATGCCCTGCAGAGCATGGATGGCTCCGTAGAAAACATGCAGGTCTTGGACTTCCAGCATTGCGACCATGTTCAGCTATGCCCTCCCCCCTGCTTCCCCAGGTAGGCTTCAATCACCTTGGGGTTGTTGGAGACCTCGTCGGCGGTGCCGCGTGCAATCACCTCGCCAAAGTCCATCACCGTAATCCATTCGCAGATGCCCATCACCACACGCATCTGGTGTTCGATCAACACGATAGTGAGTTTGAACTGTTCGCGGATGAAATGGATCAGGTCCATCAAAGTGTGTACCTCGCGCGGGTTCATCCCCGCAGCCGGCTCGTCCAGCAAGAGCAGCCTGGGCTCCCCAGCCAAGGCACGAGCGATCTCGAGCCGACGCTGCTCCCCGTAGGGCAAGTTGCTGCCGATTTCATCCTGACGATCCTGCAAGTCAAAGATCGCCAGGATGTCCTGGGCTTTCTCCGTTAGCTCGCGCTCCTTCTCCAAGAAGCCGCCGCCTTGCCAGATGGAACTGAGCAATCCATATCCGGCATGGGGATGGTAGGCAATGCGCACGTTGTCCAGCACACTCAACTGTGGAAAGAGGCGAATGTTCTGAAAAGTGCGGCCGATGCCGGACTGGGTGATGGCATGGGCTCGCGCGCCAACGAGGCTCTGGCCGTGGTACTTGATGCCTCCGGCAGTCACGCTGAGCAAGCCGTTGATCATGTTGAATACCGTAGTCTTGCCTGCTCCGTTGGGGCCGATCAGGCCCACCAGCTCTCCTTCTTTGACGGCCAAATCAAAGTCACGCACCGCCCAAAGCCCGCCCTCGGAGCCAGATGCAGTTTCTCGTCCGCCAAAGTTCTTGCTCAGGCCGTTGATTTCCAGGACCAGAGGCCGCCCACTAGGGTTTGTACTCATCATGACTCCACCTCCCCTGGCTGAGGACTACCTGCCGACGCCTGTGCTGTCTCGGGCGCGCCTCTGGCCGCGCGCAGTGGCCATTTGGGCGCCCGCAGGAAACCGAGCTCCAGTTTGCCCATCAGCCCCTGGGGCCGCAGCAACATGACCAACAGCAGCACAATGGGATAGACCACAAAACGCCAGGCCTCAAAGCCCTGCGGCAGCCAGATGCGCATGCCTTCGAGCGTGATAGCCCAGAGGAATGTCGACAGGACAGTGCCTGTCATGTTGCCCAGACCTCCCAGCACGACAATGATCAATGGGTCAAAGGACTTGACAAAGCCAAAGTACGTGGGTGACAGAAAGGCGTACAGATGGGCATAGAGCGCTCCGGCCAGCCCGGCGAAAAAGCTGCCCACAGCAAAGGCGACAGTCTTGTATTTCAGCGTGTCGATGCCCATCGCCTTGGCGGCCAGTTCATCTTCGCGCACAGAAACAACAGCCCGGCCTACGCTGGAATGCAGAATGTTGCGTATGATGACAATGGTCAGTATCAAGCACAGGAACGCCCAAAAGAAAGAGGTCATGTGTGGAATGCCGACCATTCCGCGTGCCCCCTTGGTTTCGGGGATCACCTTATCGGAGTTGACAAGCAGGACCTGCACAATGACGGTGAACCCCAGCGTGGCAATGCCAAAATAGTCCGAGCCTAGCCGCAGCAGC
>Ga0315543_1001292_pt1 | contig 27575 bp, 24 predicted proteins | sample SalMarSW160210MG_2_FD_203098 | JGI IMG/M metagenome (GOLD analysis project Ga0315543, IMG submission 203098) | Salt marsh sediment microbial communities from the Plum Island Ecosystem LTER, Massachusetts, United States - Salt Marsh Sediment SW1601-210 ... | reverse complement strand
ATTATCTTCTCGACTTCCGCAACGGCTTCTGGGAGAGTCCGATTGACAACTATCGGTCCCACTATGCCTGCCTGCACATAACCAGGTTCAAGGACTAACGGGTAAACCGTTGAAAAACAACGGTTTAGCAAGGAGTAACTATGCCCAGAAAGGAAGATTTGTGAAGGAAAGAATAATCAGGATGGAGTTGCCCAACCTAGAGAAACTTCTTAAGAAGCAAGGCAAGATTAAGAAAAACGAATACCTGAATGACGCTCATATTGAGCCTAATGAGCTGGTGATAAGGGTATTAGCTGAAGATGAAAAGAGAGGAGGTAACTAATTGAATAGACCCACAATTGAGAAAGGCATCTCCGATATCGTGGGTGTCTTCACGGACCCTATTCTTGTCTTCCCTGGGGGATGGGGTGATACTCTTCCCGACTGGCTGAAGCAAGCCATCACCCTGGACCGGCTGATGATGAACATCCAGGCTCTTAAAACAGGCCACATGACCGGCACCGATGCCGAGGCCTGCGCCTATCTCATGACGGTTTCACTGACACAGCCAATAGATAGCGACTGGACTCAAATCTACCTGTATATCGCCAGCCAGGTCAGCCGCCGGCATAATAAGGTCGATATGCCGCCCGACATCGCCGTCGACAAGCTCACCGCCGAGCAAATGCGCGACCTAGACCGGCTCAAGGAGTGGATTTACCGGCAGCGTGCCCAAGCGAGAGCGGACAGCGACCGGGGAGAGCGGCGGCAGCAACGAGAGGAAGAGACAGCCGTAAGGAAGGTGGAGCAGCCAGCATTGTTTGAATTCTAGTATTATCTGGTAACTACTTCAAGGGGACTGGGGGACTCTCCCAGTCCCCTCTTTTTGTATCTAATCACACTTAACAAGCAATTAGTGCAATGCTGAATCATCGAAGGCAGCCAGATAATGACCTGTCCTTTTTACCCTCGTGATGGCTCGAAACTATCATCACTATCTCCCTGGCGCCAACTGAACATCCACTACCTCTTTTGTCTCCCGGTCAAAGGCCACATGAATATGCTTTCCTGCCGGCTCGCCAACACGAATGTGAACGTCCGGATTGATGCTTGTGGACTCTGAAGGGAACACTCTGTCTGAGGGAAGTTCACCATCGGCTATTTCTTCATATTCCAGGTGCGCCCAACCCGTTGCCTCAGAGTTGTTCCAGCCTACTGCCGACCAGCCCACCTCGGTACTATATACGTCTGCCGTTTCCAGCCACTTTGATACCTCGGGGTGAGCCAGCGCTATCTCAATCATGGCAGCCTTCTCGTCGTCTGTCAGCGGCTTTATGCCCTTCTGGGTACATCCGGCAAAGCTGCTTCCTAAAATGATAATCAGTACGGTTACAAGAATCGACAATGGCAAATAATTCAGTTTCATACTTCACCCCCTTCTCACTTGAGCCTGATTCCCTCCGCTCCCCACAACTTGTTTCCTCCCGAGTCTATCCTTTGAGCATAAACCAGTTCTGACCGGTCGCTTTTACCGACTTTAGAGGCAACGATAATCCCACCTGAATTATCACTCACTACACCTGAATAGCCTTGAGATTTAAGGGACGGATTTTCATAAACCTGTATAGCCTTTATCCATAGCCGTTCCCCGCCTGAACTCAGCTTCTGAGCGTAGATTTTCCCTCCTCTAAACCAGCCGGTGGTAGCGGACGTTGGGTTGACCTGCCAGACGACCATGGCACCACCGGCAACCTGAACATCGTAGCTGCCAGCTTCTACAGATGATTTGTCCACCCCTGGAATTTCCCCTACCAGAACACCGCCCGTTTCCCACAGTGTCTCTCCTTCGGAGTTCAACCGCTGAGCATACACATCCCCGTTGGGGCGGTTACGCGTGTCATGCCAGACCACTATGCAACCACCCGAGCCATCACCGGTTACCTGCGGATGTCCCTGGCTGCCAGCTGCAGTACATACCGGGGCTCCTTTCCCATCTGCCCACAGGGACTCCCCATTGGAATTCATCTTCTGGGCATATATGTCAGTATCCCCCACATGGTAGCTTGTGCCGGTACTCTGTACCCAGACAAGGATGAAGTTGCCCATGCTGTCACTTATAATCTGTGGGGATAGCTGAGCATTGCTGGCATTGGCTACTGGAATCCCCGTATCCGGCCAGAGTAATCGGCCGTCGGAGATTATCCTCTGGGCATAGATGTCCGTATCTGGGCCACGGTTATCCTCCCAGACAACGACGGCACCGCTGGAACCATCGGTTATCAGCTTAGCCCACCTCGGGTCTGGCGATGTATCACATATCTGAATACCCTGCTCTCCCCAAAGGCAACCGCCATCCGCATTTATCCTCTGGGCATGCACTGTCGTCTTCCAAGAGTCGCCAGTTTTAAGCTCGTTGTACCATAGTAGGATAGCGCCGCCGGCACCATCATTTATCAAATCTATCAGGCTTTCGTTTATCATCTCTACCTGGTGATTGACATCAAACAGGCCGGCCGAGATGGAGATTCCACCTTCGGGCCAGACGGTATTACCCTGCGAATCCAGTCGTTGAGCATAGACGCCCCATTGGGGGATTTCCTCATTGGTGGGATTTTCGTCGGTCCAGGCGAGGATGGCTCCACTGTTATCATCCCCTGCTGATAGTAGTCCTACTGGATGCTTCGAATAGCTGTAGATTTGCCTGCCTTCGCTTCCCCACAAGCAGTTACCCTGAGAATCTACCCTCTGAACACGGGCACCCTTCTCGGCAGACCAAACAATAATGGCACCGCCGGAACCATCAGTTGTTATTTCAGGGGCAACTGGCCGTGGTGCAGAGCCACCGAAGCATCCGGTCAACAGAAGGGCAGTTATTAATGCCGCTGCGGCCGCCACAGTAAAAAGGATTCTTCTCATAATGCACCTCCTCATGCCCTAAATGATTCAGCCTGAATACATTTTTCTCCTGTACTAGGCTTATATGCCAAAAAAGTAATTTAAAGCAGGGTAGATCAAGAGCAATATGACGATAACAATAATCGTGAGTGCCAGCCAGTACCATCTGACTTGCCTCAATTTCTCTGTGAAAGCTAGATACACGCCAAAGACTATCTGAAATATGCCGAGCAGGAGAACCAGGATGAGCTTCACCGCAAACGGGAAAGCCAGATAGTAAAACAGGAAAATCGGGGGGTAAAAGGGAAAGAAAGCGCCAAGAGTGCATATTATCCCATGGACTATGAGTAGCCAACCCACTATCTTTCTCATTATTGTTACCCTCCTAGATTATTTATCCATCACGGGTTCAGCCTGATCCCCTTCTCGCCCCACAACAGCTTGCCTTCGGCGCTTACTTTTTGAACATATGACTTTTCGGAGCTGAACATTGACTTGCCACTGCCCCAGGCAACAATAGCCCCACCATGCCCATCGTGGGCTATGTCATGAGTACCATGTTCCGTGACCAGTGTTCCAATGCCTGGACACACGGTAATGCCGGTAGCATATATTTTCTGAACATAGAGCATGCTCTTTTTACTCCCAGACTCTTTGTGGCCAAAGGTAACAATTACTCCCCCCGAGCCATCACTTATCGCATTACTTGGTAAAGAGCTGGTGATGACCTTCACGCCACCCGGCTGCCACTCTGTATTGCCGCCAGCACCTATCTTCTGGGCATACCCACCCCACAAAAAGATGATAGCGCCGCCGGCATCATCACCGACAACGAGAAGATTATGTGGAAAGCCTCCACCTTCATATGCATCAAGTGGCACTCCATTGGGCGTCCACAAGACGTTCCCGTCAGTATCAACCCGCTGGACATAGATATCGTTAAGAACAACCACAGAAGAAAGTATTGAAAGTTCTTTCTTCCGCTCTCCCCTCACCTGCATCCATACTGCGATGGCTCCCCCTGAGCCATCGCTTATAACCTTTGGTTCTTCAGAGAAAGCCCCTCCCAGAGTGGTGTAAAGGAGGACGCCTTCCTCACCCCAGGACAGGTTTCCTTTTGCATCTATCTTCTGGGCGAAAATGCGGTTGGTGGTTTCCGGTTGGTGCGGTTCGGGGCCCGGCTCTGTCTGCAATTCCTCCCAGATAATGATGACTCCACCGTTACCATCGCTGGTCAGACCGAGCGAGTGGTCGGTGTAGCCTTCACAGCGTATAGAGACTCCTTCCTCTCCCCACGGGAAATCACCATCGGAGTCTATACTTGTTACGGATAATGTCCCTTCTTCATAGTTCTCATCACTGGCGATTAGAACGCCGCCGTTACCATCGCTTATCATATGGTCAACGCTCATGACCTCTCTCTGCCACATAATGTCTCCGTTAGTATCTACCCTGGTGACATGCGTTAAGTACTCCATGGGGCGCTGGCCTGGAGGCAGTTCCCAGTCTGGTTCGGAGGGGTACCCACCCCAGGTCACAATGGCTCCCCCGGAGCCATCGCTCACAATATAGAGTTCGTGAAAGCTATCACACTGCTTGTAGGCACTGCCGATGAGCACCCCTTTCTCTCCCCACAGGGCTTCACCGCCAGGACTGATTTTCTGAACATAGAAATCATGCTGATTGTTACTTTTAATGTCTTCATAGACGGCTAGTGCGCCGCCAGCCCTATCACCCGTTACCCTGGGGCCGTATGGCTGACATGCCTGGCGCAGGCAGCCACAGCCGGTGTTGGATGTCAGTGCCAGCAGGATAACAGTAAGAGCTATGACAATTATGCGCGCTCTCTTTTTCATTATTCACCTCAGTCCGATTCTCAGATTATTTCATCTGTTCTGTTATGAGAATATATGGCGTCTCCATGTATAGCCCGTAACCGTGCCCATCGGGATAGTCCACTAGAACCTGACCGTAGTCCCAGCCACCGAAATTCCTGCCTTCAAGATAGAATGTGCCGGCCTGTGGCACACTGAATTCTAGGCGTTTGGTTATGGTCTGCCCGGGCTGCAAGGTCTCCTTGTACCAGTCAAGTGCCGGCGGCGGTGGGCCGAATTCCTGCCTCTCCCAGTTATAGACGATATTTCCCTGACCATCCCTGATAGTGAGGTTAAGATACTGACTGCCGGGTGCGGTTATCTCTACAGTCTCTTTTCCGTGGTAGCTCATGCTCAAGGTGGCTTCGGCTGTTTCTCCTACTTCATAGTCCATTGCGGGAATCTCGATGGTCAGCGTGAAATCGCGATCTGTTTCTGAGCTCTGCAACGGCATCGGGGAAAGATGCGATTCGGTGAATATTTTGACGACCTTTTCCCGGTCGAGGTCTACGCATATCTCCAGAATATCCGAGACGGTCGGCTGGAGCAGCAGCTCCACCTTGGGGAAGATATAGAAGTGCACTTTTCCATCAACAGTTTCCTGCCAGCCATCCCTGATGACGCTGGGACTTTCCTTATAGCCCCGCCCACCCATCACTTCCTTGACCGTCTCATCAGCCAGGGCTATCTGTAAGGTTTTATTTTCTTCCTCCTCGGTCAGGCTATGTTCGACCACGGTGAAGATTATATCCTCAACTCTTTGTTCGGTAGCATTGACCACCAGACGCAGATCCTGGTTAACCTCATCTTCTCCTCTGAGGATGAAAGATACCAGATAGCGTATGACACCGGGTTCCACACCGCGTGTGTAAGGCCCCACTCTGGTCTCATAGCTCCTGTCAGTAAGGTATTCGCTGATTCCCGGACAGCTCATGGCTATCTCGATAAGCTCGTTCTCGCGTTCCGGAGTGAGCTCTTCATCAGCCCAGGTCTCCGCAACCGCCTTTATCTGGGCAACAGCCTCATCTAGGGGTTCCCACGGGGAATTAGCGTACATGCCGTAACGTATTCTGCTGTCGTCGATGATATACTTGGCCCCCATCAGTCCGCCGAGCATGATGAAATGGTCATCCTCCGAATTTAAGAAAAGCAGCAGGTGTTCCCCTTCTGCGAGGTGTACCCCTTTAACCGGCATCATCCCAGATTGCTCAAGGATACGCACATTAAGGCTGGTTTCTGGTAGAGGGTTGAAGACATAGCTCTCCACTTCAAATAGCCAGTCCCGGTAGACAGCATTGTTTATCTCTATGGGAGGCAGCCCCCCGGTCACCCGCCCGATGACGGCGGTCTCTGCATTAGGCACAAAGTATTCAGGTCTCGTCCAGTCTTCTTCACCGGAAACAGCGGCAGGCTTAGCCGTTACCAGCGGGGATGGTGTGGGTGGAGGCAGACCGGGTTCAGGTTGTTGCTTGCATCCCGCTACCAGGGTTATTACCAAAGTAACCATCAAGATTACAGCGAATATAACTATCAGCTTTCTCATGTTGCCTCCTGAAATGGCACACTTCCTGTCTCTCTCATACCGATTGCCGCCAAGATTAGCAATATAGCAGCGGGGAATAAAATCAGTCCTGATGGGCTAAGAAAGATAAACATGAGAGCGAGACTCAATACCAGCATTCCCAGGCTACTTACCCATTTGGATATATGGTTCAGCCGGGGATTTCTCCGGCTCAGCATCAAACCTGCCAATCCCAGAATTCCCAGGAGGAACATGATTACGATAATTGTCACCGTGCCCCAAGCTATGGACTCAATTGTGTTCGTGACGTACTGGCCGGGTGCCATCGCCATGCGTATCGGGGCTATCAAAGATAGGATTATGGCAAGCAGGATACTCCAGATTCCGCCCGCTATTCCACAGGGTTTGGCTATTCTTCTCAGGGTTTTCATTTTTCACCTCTATCTGTATAACCGACTCGGCAGCTTATCTTCCGAGATAACTATTTCGTACATCGCCATCACGCTCGAACCCCAAGAAAACACTTAACCGGGATTATAACGGACCAGCCCGATGCTTGTGGCGAACCATATATTGCCCTCATTATCCTGAAAAATCGATATGACATTATATTTGTTCGTGTCCGGCCAGGGGTCAAAGTGCTGCCACTGTGTGCCATCGAAATGGCTAATCCCGTAATATCCATCAATGCAATATGACCCGAACCACAGGTTCCCCTTGCTGTCCTTTAGCATGCAATGGATAGCATCGCTCATGAGCCCATCCTGGGAATAGAAGGTGCGCCATTCCTTCCCATCGTAGCGGCTCGTACCATCATTCCAGGTACCAAACCACATGTTGCCTTGATTATCTTCGGTGATAGCGACAACGTAATTGTCCGCTAACCCGTCTTCCCTTGTAAATGTCTGCCATTCAGACCCGTCATAGCGGATTACGCCAACATTGCTGCCAAACCATAAGTTGCCTTGATTATCCTGAAAAATTGTAGTAACGAGAGTGCGACCAAGGAAATTGGTCCAATCATTCCCATCATAACGGCTAACACCATGGTCCATTGGGGCTGTCCGCTTGCCCTGGTTTCCGGTGACGGCGAACCAGATATCTCCCTGTTTATCCACGAATATATCCTGGACGGTAACATTGGGACGCAGGTCACTAATAACCGGAGTGATTTTCTGCCATTCTTCCCCGGTATATTTGTAGGCTGCATCGCTCGCTGTCCCGAACCAGAGGTTGCCCTGTTCGTCTCGCACTGTACAAATGATGTGGGTGTTACACATGGCGCCAGTATAAATATCAAAGTTCTTACCGTCAAAACGTGTGAGGCCCTCCGTGCTGCCAATCCAGATCACGCCCTGCGTATTCTGGATGACACTCGTAACGACGTTACTGGCGAGCCCATCGTCAGTAGTAAAAGTAGTCCAGCCGGTAGTCGGAGGTGTTGACTCCGGTGACGGGGTTGGTGTCGATGTTGGAGAGGGTTCTGGTGTTGCTGGACCTGGCGTTGGCGTGCACCCCACCAGAAGAGTAAAAAGTATTAAAGCTAATCCAAGCGTAATTAGTGATAAGGCTTTCTTATTCATGATAACCTCCTTCTGGCTAAAAGCTCCCTTTATTACGTAGAAAACCTACTCCAGCGGCACGGTGAACTCCCAAGGGCCTTCGACATCGCCGAAGCGAGTGATGACAAAGGTGAGTTCCTTCGTTCCTTCCGGTACAGGGATGGACATGAACCAGGCGTATTCGTAGCCGTCCAGATTGCTGCCGCCACTGGCACCAAGAACTGAACCAGCTTGGCGTGCTGGGCCGCCATCGAGGCTGTATTCGGCGATAATACTCTTTAATGGCGGCGGGGGCACCGGGTGTCCGTAGTCGGCATTGAAAGCATAAAAGCTGAGGCCGCTGGTCGTCAGTTCGACCCGCTTCAGGGTAAAGGTGATGCCACCCACCGTCTTTGACTCATTTACATTGATAGTCCGCTTGATGACTCCCTCCGGGGGCAGTATAAGCACGCTTCCCAGCACCTTGGCATCTTCCAGTGTGCCGCCACCCAGAACCAGGAACAGGTACTGCCCGTAAGGCACCTGCTTTTGCTGGTCGTCCAGCTGGTTCCATGTCAGCGTATGCTTGACCGTTTCACCCGGCAGGAGCGCTACGGTTGACGCACCGGAGGGAAAGCTGTAGACAGTGTTAAAGGGTGGCCCGGCCGTTCTTACCTCGACCACTGGCGGGAAAGGCGATATCTCATAATCTCCGGAGGTGATATTGGTAAAGGATATTTCTACGTTTATTTCCTCCGCGGGCAGATAGGTTTCTTTATCGAAAGACGCTTCTATCCGGATGAATCTGGCCGCTGGTTCAGGTGCCAACGACGGGGATGGCGAAGGTTCTGGCTCCGGGGCAGGTTCAGGTGTCGGCGTTGGCGTAGGTTCAGGCTCTGGGGCTGGAGCCGGGGCAGGAGTCGGCGCAGGAGCAGGAGCAGGCGTTGGAGGTGGAACTGCCGTTTCAAAGATGCCGCCGTACTGCCAGACGACCACGGCGATAACCAGAATGACGACCACCGCTGTAGCAGCTGCCACTCGCCCGAGTGTAAAGGCCGACCAGAACCCTCTCCGGCTTTCCTTCGTTTCCAGTCGAGACCTTACCTTTTCCCATGCCTGAGGCGAGGGAAATGCCTCATCAGCCATAGCTGTAAAAGCACCGCGCAGGCTCGACTGCATGGCTGATAGCGCTTCAAGCTCGGTGCGGCACTGCGGGCAGCCGGGCAGGTGTGCTTCGATGTTCATCTTCTCTTCCGGCGTTACCTCGCCGTCGAGATAGGCGGTTAATAGCTCGCATATTTCTTCGCAGTTCATTCCATCTTCCCTCATGCCTCTGCCTCCCCCGGGTTCATCTGTGCCTTCAGGTATTTCAAAGACTGGTTTATTCTTGATTTCACTGTACCCAGTGGTATCCCCAGCGCCTCCGCAATTTCCTGGTAGGAGAGGTCGTTGAAATACCTCAGCACCAGTATCGAGCGGTGCCTTGTATCCAGGGACTCCATCGCCCTGAGCAGCCGCTCGTATTCCTCCTTGTTAATCAATATGTCATCCGGCTGAGACTGGTGCTCTATTTCCGGCAGGTCGATGCCTTTCTCTTCGAGCGATACGGGAGCGGGCATCTTTCTTGCCTTCTTCCCGGAGCACTGGTTGACGGTGATGCGATGCAGCCAGGTGGTGAGCCTGCCCTTGTCCGGGTCGTAGGTATGGCGGGACTTCCACACGGAGACGAATACCTCCTGCAGGGCGTCCTCGGCCGTATCCCTGTTGCCGGTGATGAGATATGCCGTCCGGTAGACCAGCCTCTCATACTGCCGGAAAAGGGACTCGAAGGCACTCATATCGCCTTTTTGCCATGGCTCGATTTTATCCGGCATTATCCCCCACACTCTAATATAGGCTTTTTACGGCGAAAAAGTTCGCCAGGTCTGCATAATATCGAACCCGGGTTACGATTATTAGAACGAAGAATCCGGATGAAAGTTTGCCCTGATTCGTGAAAAATATGTCGCTTTCTCATGATTTTCTGTCTAATTCTGCTCTACTTCTCAGGTGGGTTTTCGGGCGGTATTGCGGATGGGTAAGAGGGGATCTCAAAGCTCTCGGTCATCTGAACGCCTGATTCCGTCTCGAAATGGATGGTGATATTATCCATGAACCGCAATTCCCTGATTTGTTCCTTGGTATACCCGCTGGCATCGAACGGGATGCGCGCGCTGAAGGTATGGCTTTCACCCGGGGCCATAACGTCGGCCGGTGTTTCCGGCTCTGCTTCCACGTCCACAGGTTTAGCGGCTCCACCAAGGAGCATCGTGGCGATAACGATTCTAACGTTTTTTACCGGCTCACTGGTATCATTAGTAAGGTTCATTGTATACTGCACTTCTTGGTGAATAGAGTCGTCATATCCTTCCTGCGCTCCGATAGAAACGGTCATATTTTTACTGAAGACCGGCCGGCCCGAACCTGGCTTAATAACCCCAGCCAGCTCCCAGCCGGGCAGGAGATTGCCTTCTGCATCCAGCGGCGGCTCAATGGTCACGGACTGGTTGAAGCCGGAATACCGCATGGTCATGTTCACGGAGAGTATCCCTTCCTTATCGACCGGACCACGCTGCTCCGTCTTCACCTGCCTTATCAGGTAATCTTCCTTACCTATCCAGATTTCATGCGTAACGTCAATGGAACGCATCCCCTCGAATATCTCCTCCATTTGTTCGTCCGTCACGACATGCGTATCTGAACTGGCGTTAAATTCCTGGATATTACGCCTCGTTTCTTCTATCCGTTTTTCCATATCCCATTTCCCGAGGTAATGGAGGCACCTGACCCCGCCTATGTTTTCTTCCGGAAGTGTTTGCAGGTCGGAAAGCTCATCCAGCAGGTCCAGGGTGGCTTCCTTGGTGAGTATAGATGAAAAACTATCGGATGAAGCCATTATCAAACCACGGCTGGAAGCGTGGTTCGTAACATACTGGGCGTCGCCGATGATGATAAACTCGTCTCTTTGACCATCATTCATTACGGTGATATGGTAACGGTCAGGCGCGGCAAACATGACTTCCATATTATGTGATGAAGTCTCGCCATCCACGGTGGTTGTACCGAAATAGTCCAACCGGTACGTCTGAATGTTTTCTAACGCCTCATGGGTCTTCGCCAGTACGGTCAGAGGTTCGAGCGAGCCGCTCCAGGGCTGTATTATTGCCAAGGCGAGGACGATGGCTGCCGCTCCTACCATGAGGGCGGGACGCCAGCACTTCCGGGGTATCTTCCTGACTTGTTCGTAGAGTGCATAAACGATGATGCCGGCGATAACAACAGCCACGCCGGTTACCACGCCGATGCCCCCGTCTGGTACCATAACCGCGTCAAACAGGTTAAATGCCATCGCCAGCGCGCAGAGGACTATCCCGGTGATGGGGAGCCATCGTTTCGCAGTCCTTTGTCTGATATCCGTTATCCCGATAACAAGTCCGGCCGCAGGCACGCCAACGATTATGACCAGCCGCCACCATATGGACGACATGGCGTATAACCCAATGAACAGGCCGGTTATCCCCAGCACTAGTGACGCAGCCCCGGCTGACGCCCTGGCTGCCCTGTTGTTGCAGGCCAGACCGAACAACAGCAAGATACCGAGAAGCATCAGAATGGGTGCGGCTATGGTAGCGACAAACTCGCTGATGTGGACCAGCGTCATCACGGCCGACTGCTCCCCAATCCCTATTACCCTTGCCTCATCCAGGTCAACTGCAACAGACCATTCTTTCCCCTTCAGGTCTATGGACAAGAATGCTATAGGCTTAGCCGTCCCCTCCTTGCTAGTAACCCCTTCGGGGCCGGTGACCTGCACGATATCGATGGAGTGACCGAGATGGACCTCGCCGATAACGCCTCCCTGTGATAGCAAGTCCTGTACCCTGGGATCGGCGATGGCGACATCGAGAGCCTTCTGCTCATCTCCCGGCTGGAAATCGGGAACATCCACCCGGACTACCTCGGTGACCCGCTTCGTATCCAGGTCTACACTCGTGGCGACGGCCCTCTCCTCGGTCCTGACAAGCATCATGAATACGTTCCCCTCGTCGTCCACAAGGCTCGTCGTTACCTCCACCTCTTTTATCTCCTCATTGTCGAGAGCCTCCCGGACCTCGGGACTGCTGCGGACAATGGATGCCGCTAATGCCTCCGGCGATTTCATTACCCACGGCTGCGTTACCAGCAATAGAGCGATGATAATCACCGCCGTCCCGATTGCTATCGCCGGGCGCAGCCAGCGTCTATATAATCTATCAGGCGATACGCTGGCTGCTTTGATTTTCGACATGGTAGTCTCTCTTATATCCGGGGTCTCGGGAACTTCCCTGAGCGATGTGAGCCGCCGGCCAGCCGCCTCAAATTCTGCCAAGTTGGCCCGGCAGTCGGCACAGCCGGCTAGGTGCTCCTCGATAAACTCCCGCTGCGTCCGTGACAGCTCACCGTCGACATAGGCCGACAGCAGTTCTTCTAAATCTCTACAGTTCATGCCTTCCCACCTCCTTCCCGGTCGTACATCTCGATAAACAACTTCCTGCCCCTGGCGACACGCTTACGCACGGCTTCTTCCGAACATCCGAGAGTCTCCGCGATTTCCCGGTACTTGAATCCCTCCACGAAGTGCAGCACCAGGCAGGTACGCTGCTCCTGCGGTATCTTGAGCAGGGCTTCATGGATGGCAGCCGTATCCTCCGGGCAGTCCGGCCGCTCATCTGCAAGGGGTATATCCCGTTCTTTCGATGTGAAGGGGATGAAGGACAGCAGCTTCTTGCGCCGGCTGTGCTGGAACGCGTTGTTGGTGGCGATGCGGTAAAGCCATGCCTTGAAAGATAGCTCGGCGTCGGTCTTCAGAATGCCCTTGTACGCCTGGATAAACGTGTCCTGGGCCAGGTCTTTAGCCATCTCGTAGTCTCCCGTCAGACGGTACAGGTAGCGGTTTACGGGTGTCTGGTAATGCTCAATGATTCCGGCAAAGGCATCAACCTCGCCGGCCCGTACCAAGGCAATGACTTCTGCTTCTTCCAATAATTGAAGCTCCTTCTACCCCTCTACTTACTATAATGCACGGGAAGGCCAAAACCGGACAGAATACTGAGAAAAAAGTGAAATTTGGTTTGTTTCTGGTTACATTGCCACTCTATGTCAGCAGCATGATGTTGTCAAACGATTGTAAAGAAATATGAAAGTTGTTATCTTGGGAAGGCACTAAATGACTTATCGTAGGGCATACCGGATGGAAGGCGATTGAACATTCCCGAGTTTAGTGTGGGACGATAATTAGGCCCGTCACATAGAGTACTATTTTGTTAGATTGAGAATGGTAGCAGCACCGCTCTCATTAAGTTTTTTATCTAGAAATTATTAATCTACCACTGCGTAAACATCGGGATGTCTGCCATACTATAGGTAGGCAACCAAACCCAAGCATACGGGCTGAGATGTTAGCTTCCAATCGAGACTGTCAAGGAACAATCTGGATTTGAAAGCGGAATGGCTCGGGGCCTATCGTCCCGGTAGCTTCGATTCGCACGTCAATCCTTGTTGTCCCGGGTTGTAGAGCGCTATCGAACTCAATTGTCTGACTCTCTAATTGCGGATGTCCTTCATCAAAGTTCAGGTAGGTTCCTCCACCACTCGCGCGATAAGAATTGCCTTTGTCGTCTGTCGCGGAGATAGTCTCGAATATTGGGCCGGGCCCTGCTAGCAACAATCCAGTTGTTTCACTGGCGGGCTCGGGTTTGTAGGAGAACTCGAAAGAATCGGGGCGCAGGATAAAAGACGTCAGCCTGAATTGCGCAGAGCCGACTTCTATGAGTTGGTCTATCTGCAATTCACGGCCTTCCGGTGGTGGCTGGTCACCAAGGGAGATTGAGAAACTGGCCGCGGGTCCGTTGAGCTGCCAATATGGCGGAATATTGATGATGAACTCATTTGTCTCGTCTGGCAAAGGCGGGAACGAAAGCGCAGTAAGCCCGTCGACGTCAGGTTTTGCGCCGCTACGAAGGGTCTGGTCCCCATATTCGATGGTCGGAGATCTCAGTGGACCCTCTCGGTAGACATCGTCGGGACCTGTGACTTGATAAAGTACCAGGATTTCCTCATCGGACAGCCGCACCTGGTTTATTGTAACACCCACGCCTGCAACCTGTTGATACTGGTCTATCTGGAGAGTCCTGGGGGGTTGGGAAGGCGAGTCACAAGAAGCGCCTATCAGAGCGGTAATTGCACACAAAGCGAAACCGATTTTAGTCTTGGTTTGGTATTTAATAGTCATACTATTTATTCCTCTTACCTGTTGTTATATAGCATCGAATTTACTGCGATGGGTTAGAAACAAGGAAGCCAAAGTCCTGGGATTGCACCATATCGCTCCACAGCGTACGCGGTGTGTCCGGCTTGTATTCAAGTTCTACTTTCAGGATTGAGTCTGGTCCGTAAACAGTCACTTCGGGGTCACCAATGTAGAAAAGGTCGGTCAGGAGTGGAGTCTTCAGGTTTCCGGTTGTTACAACGTATTCTGCCATGCGACGACCAAGCTCATCGCTATCGTCAGCGGCCGACTTGTCAGCATAATGAAGTGCTATCACTACCTTTCGGTCCTGTCCTTCAACCCGATAACCGATGCCAGCAAGGTCATACGTGTGAAGATTATCCCAATCCGCACTTACGTTCTTAGAGCGAAGTTGAGACTGAGGAACCAGTGCGGCACCAAGAACATCTCCAAGACTTTCGGCAACCCTGGTATAGGCGAGTGAATCTTCGAGTGAACTCTGCTTACCCGAACGGACATCCAGGACTGAGAAAAAAATGTCGTCCGCAGGGGCGGCGATGATTTCCCCTTCCTTAACCATGACCCGGTTCAGGTAAGCCATCGCCATACGGGCCGCACTAGAAGACTTTATATCGCCGAACTGATAATCTGCATTGATGGAATAATAGTCAATCGATGCGTAGTTCTTAAGCTGGTATCCAAGACTGTTGAGCTTTCCAATGACGTTGTTTTTATCGAAATTACCCTTCATCACGGAGAAGAGGGGACGGGTTGAGTTTGGCTGGATCAGACTCTCAGCCCAGATCTCCTGGCTTGTATCAAATGCGTCAAAGCCGAAAGCATCTTGCCATCTTTCCAAGTGAACCCCTCCAGAGAAATCAGACAGAGTGTAGCCGGCAATAAGATCAAGACGATGCTGGTACTCTGCTCCAGTTACATGGATAAACTCGTTCGCATCTGTGTCCGGATTCACGCCGGCCAACTCCTTGATCCTTTCCATATTGCTGAACCACAATATGTTGTTCGATGCCAGTTCAGAAGGAACAATGGAGAGCATTAAGTCCAGGTCGGAGGTTATACTTGTATTCTGGCTAACCTGTCCGCAGGATAAGGCAAACATTGCTACAACTAATATCACAGCGAATAATCTCTTCATATCTCTCCTTGATATCGCATTTACTTTAAAGGGAATCGTCTAAATCGGGCTGCCGAAGCGATAACCACACCAGCTATGATAACCAGTGTCAAAGGCCAGCGTCTTTTCTCTTTTATCGTATCCACTTTAATCTCCTATTCCCCTGATGTTCAGTCTATCAGTGACTTCCACGGGAACAAGCAGCCATTCATCGCTGGTGCTACCTTCGTACCTGATAAGCTCGGTGTATGTGTTTGATTTGCCGTAGGTGAAATTAATCCACCCGCCACGGCCGGGTAACAACTAGCCGCCGGAGTCACCGATGAGGGTCCGGTGCAGGCTCCAGCAAGGAGCAGGAGTAACAGTAAAATGATGGATATAATTATCCTCACAGTATTACTCTACTAAATACTGAGAAGGAACGGGTGCCAGGAACAGGACATCTCGAAACGGCATGCCGGGGGTATTGCCCAGTAGAAATGAAAAACCCTGCTGCTCCTCGTCAACCATTTCACAGGTTATCGTTAACACAACTCCTGCCGGGTATTGCTGGATAACCGGTTCGTTGGGCCGGTACATTTCGGTAAACGGCATGGTTTCCATTCTCTCTATCCACGTGATAAGTTGATAGCTTTGCATTCTATTTACTATCTTGTCACTATCAGTCCTGGCAGCTTCCTCGTCTGTATAGAAAAGCGATATAAGCACAAACTGTTTCTCGCCTTCATCTTTAATCGCCAGAGCGGCCATGTCGTACCCGTGAAGAGTTCCCCAGTCGCCAGGCAGGGTGAAGTCGAACATTATCGGTCGATCTTCCTCGGAGGCCAGGTCGGATAATATAATACGTTCCGGGGTGGTTAAGGTAGCCATCAGCACGTCGCCCAGGCTGTCGACCAGGGCACGGCAGGCATCGCTTTCGATAGCGGAAGGGGTATCCCCGGCCATAGTATCGAAGATGCCGGTGATGTCATCCGTGATCGGTGACAAGATGATGAAGTCCTCCAGTACCGCCACCCGGTTCATGTGGCCCATGACAAGCCGGCTGAGCGGGTGCGTCATGCTTATCTCGAAATCTCCGCGTATTCCGTAGTAGGAGTACTCACCGTAGTCTGTCTCGGTGTAGTCCAGCTCGACCAGCTTTTGCCCGATGGATGTCTCATCGAAGTCCCCTTCCAAGATATAGTAGCCGCGGGGAGGGAGACCATCGCTATAGAGAGCACGGTCAACTGTAATTTCGTCAAAGCCCACAAGTGAAAAAAACTCCGGCCTTCGTGAATTAGCAGGCATTAATATGCCGGAAACGGATAATATCCGGGACATTTGCTGTCGAATATCTTCCGGCGCGTTCATCACTTCCCCGAAGGATGTGAAATAATCGAGTCCGTAAAAGTCTTTCAGTTTCCCCGGATTTCCGAACCAGACATCCTGGTCTTCCAGCCAGGAATAAGGTACATATCTCAGCATCCGCCCGAGCTCCGTATCGACGGGTGTCTCTTCTTCAGAGGAAGTGCACGCCGGTAACGTCAGGGCGACCAGGGTGATAAGCAGTAACATAAGCGGTAGTCTTTTCATTTGTCCTCCTTTATAATATCCTTTGATAATTAGCTACCAAAGGATAATTTTGGTACCTCGTTTTTACCTACGTAAACCGAAGGGTCCGGCGCCAGGAAGAGGAAATCACGCAGACCGCCGCCAACCCCCATATTCATAGGAACGCCCCGCCGTTCTTCGGGCATTATCTGGCAGGCAATCGTCGAAACCACGCCTTCCGGGTATTGTTCGATGACGGGCTCACCGGCCTTATACCTCTGTGAAAACGGTATATTCTCCATCTGTGGCAGCCATGTGCCGAGGGTATAAGTTTCCATCCGCTTGATTATCGCTACGCCGTCCTCCCTGGCGGCAGATTCATCCGCGTAGTAGAGGGCTATCACCAGGAAGCGTTTCTCCCCCTCATCCCGGAGTCCCAGGGCCGCCATGTCGTACTGATGAAGAAGTCCCCAGTCATCGGGAACGGTGAAATCGAATTTAGGTAATCCCCGCATTCGCAAATCGGTAATTAGTATTCTCTCCGGTATCGTCATAACCGCCGTCAGCACGTCCCCGAGGCTGTCCGCCAGCACCCGGCAGGCGGTGTTATCGATGATAGTCGGTACGTTGCCGTCCCGGGCATCGAACATGCCGGTGACGTATTTGCCGGCCGGGGCCGCCATGATGGTGTTATCGAAGACGGCCATAACGTTCATGCGACCCCCCGTTATCCTCGTCAGTTCGTTTTCCAAACTGATTTTATGGTCTTCACCCGTTCCGTAATAGGTATGGGCGCCGTATTCTATCTTGCTATAATCCAGCCCGGTCAGCTTGCCGGTTATCAGCTCTTCGTCGAAGTTTCCTTCGGAGAGATAGAAGCTGCGCGGCGTGATTATTTCCGTGAAGACCATGCGGTCCACCGTCATTCCGTCGAACCCGATTATCGGCTCCAGTTCCGGATTGCTCCAGCTGCTCGGAGATATATCCATCGAGGCTTCTGCAAACGCCTCCAGTTCTTCTTCGGGTAAACTCATGACTTCTGCGATACTGTTGACGCCCACGACGCCGTGAATCTGCTTGGCTTTTGCCCAGTTGCTGAACCAGATATCGTGCTCTTCCAGGAAAGAGTAAGGCACGAAGCCGAGCATGCGAGCGAACTCAGTGGTGACGGGTATTTCCGTGTCTTCGGAGCTATCCCCGGTGCATCCCGGCAGCGTTATCATAATCGAAACAATGAGCAAGGAGATTAAAGATAGCCTTAACGATGACCCTTTCATTTTTTCTATTACCTCACTTTTAAGATAGATGTATCGCATATACCCTGGAGCCTATCATAATAATTGAAGTATACACCACATAGTCGCCGTAAACGATGGGGTCAGCTAAAACATCCCCTGGCTTTGTGGAGGATAGTTTGACTTCCTGCTTCGTGGTAAGGTCGTAAAGATAGATATCCGTCTGCCCCTGGACGCCGTTGATTACGGTATCGCCGGCGGTGTTGCCCAGGCTGACCCTGGCGTCCGAATAAACGATACTTTTGTCATGTATAGAAGGGTAGAAAGTCGCGTAGCTGCTTGTTGAAACCTGTGTTTCCTTACCTGTTTCGATGTTGTAGAGAAATACATCAGCTTTAATATAGTCCTGGTATAGCTGTCTGAGCCAGATAATGTTATCCCTGTCTATTACCGGATGACGGTCGTTGCCGGGATAATTCGTGATACGTTTTTCTTTATTAGCGGCCAGGTCATAGGCATATATCTCGTTGTTGAAACCCCGCTCGTTTTCAGCGTGGATATCCATGGGTGGGTCGGCATGGCGGTTATCCGTCCAGATTACCAAGTTGCCATCGATGCTTAAATCTCTGCCCTCGGCGGTAGGGGCGGAAGTAATTTTCCTTTCTCTCTGTGTCTTCAGGTGATAGGCATAAACATCGAAGTGTTGCGGGTTGTAATAGGCCTCCACATTGCGTGCATCCAGCCAGACTACGGTGTTATCAAAGATTCGGGGGTTGACCTGGGCGTGCTCCTCGGTGGTGAGCTGCTGCATCCGGCCGGTCACGAGGTCGAGGAGGAAAACGTCGAAGTTGGGCAGTGGCGCACGCTTCGCTGCTTTTTGCTGCTCCTCCTCGACACGGTCTACTGATGACCAAACAACGCTATCACCGTAAACAGCCGGAGGGTCGTAAACCACTCGGTCAGCGGGAAGCATAAAAATTGTCTTTTGCTCCCGTGAAAGCAGGTTGTAACCGACGATTTGCTGCCTTAATATCTTCCCGTGTTCAAGTTCGCTTACCACGCCAATGAGAATGTCGTCTCTTATAGCCTGCTGGTTGTATGTCAAGCTCCCGCCAATCTCCCAGGTTTCGATAGTATATTCCGTCAGTTGTTTCGGGGGAGGTGGGGGTTCTTTTTCTACGCCAGGTTCCGATACTGGCGGGGCACAGGAGACAACCGATAAAAATAATATTGCTAGGGCTAAAACAGTTATAAGTCCCTTCATATTTCCTATCCTCTATTCGTAATTTTCGCGGGCAATTTCTGTAGTGTGATTATCCGTAGTCTCCCTGAGCCTCTTATATATCTCGTTAAGAGGATAAGGCATGTCGGGAATGGTCTTGCCACCGTCGGGTGAAAGGTAATTACTTGCCTTCACAAAATTACCCCAAGACTCGAAGTTGTTAGAAACGCTGTAATGCACGTCGCTGAGAATAATGTTGCCATCCTTATCCCGTAGCCCTGGGAATTGATTGTTCCTGTTCATCTCCTTAAAACCGCTGGTCTCGAAAAATTCGATCAGGTCTCTCAGTTCTTCTTCGTCAAGTTTACCGGTTTTCCATATTCTCACATGCTGGGCGACCGGCTCAAGCAGCTTCTCCACTTTAATATGCAACAGACTTCCGTCCTCATAGATGCACAGGTATCTGAACTCGCCTTTCTTTATGTCATACAACCTATCGGAGATAACCCATTTACTACGAGGGACATAAGATTCCGGCTCGCCGGTAAAACGCACTGACCCGGCAATCTTCACCAGTTCATTTTTTGAAATTCCTTTGCTCGCGGATAATACCAATTCGAACATGCCAGGTTTACCGGAGACAGGATACCAGTCCCACCAGAGGTTGTTATAGTCATCGCTGTCCTCTAAAAACCCGTAGCTTTCATTAATGGTCACCTTCTCGCCAGGTAGTCTCACCGGAATCCCATTTTCACTATACCAGCGCACGCTCATCTCCATCTTTTCCTGAAGCTCGTAACGCTGCACAGTTCCAGCAGCATCGGTATGGGTCACCAATTTTTTCTCTATCGGCGCATCTGATATGAGAAGCGTCACCGACCTGTCCTGAACATATATCTCCTGAATCTGATATCCTTCCGGCAGGTAAGCCGGCACGGGTAAGGTTATCCCGATTATTTTCCCGGCTTCATCAAGAGTGGTCTTCTGGGCATAGAGTTCCAGAGGGCTGGAGAAAGTATCTACTCGCGCGGTTAAGGAAGTACCGTGCTGGCACCCGAGGAACAGAGTAATTACCAGCAGAACCAGAGGGATAATAATTGACTTCTTTTTCATTTACCCTCCTTCCCACAATCCATCTCGGCTACCCCAGCGGTACCGTGAACACCCAGGGGCCGACGACCAATTCATCGGGCTTGTCCGGCGCGAAACTCAACGTTATTGTACTTATGCTGAAAACTAGTTCTTTAGCATCGCTTGGAACAGGGTCAACATATCTGTTCCAGATAAACTTCGTTCCGTTTTCGAGAAATTGCATCCCCGCGGAGCCAGCCTGCTTTACAGCGTTGCCATCAACACTGTATTCAGCAAATACATACATGAACGGAGATGCGGCTGGAGGCGGCCTATAACCGGGCAGCGTACCGAAAGCATTGAGCGTCATCCCCGTAGCGGTTAACTCAATACTCTCCAATGTCACCGTGATGTCGTTTACCGTCCGGGACTGGTTCAGTTCGATAGTCTTTTCCATAGCCCCCTGGGGATACTGAATCAGCACCCTGCCCCTGGGGCTCAAGCCGTAGCTATGCCCACTTCCTTGCATGATATTAATATCATTGAAGATGATATCATACCATCCAGGAGATACCTGCTTTCCCCCTTTGTCCTTCTGGTCCCAAGTAAATTCCAGGGTTATCGTGTCGTTGGGACTTATCTCCAAAGGCTGGGTGCCAGCAGCGATAGAAAACAACACCCTCTCCTGTCTGGTTGGCTTCACCTGTATCTCCGGAGGATACGTGTCTAGTGTAATAGGGTCAGAAGATACATTAGTAAGCGCAAACTTGACTTCAACTCTTTCCCCTGGCAGATAATGAGCCTCTTCAGGTACTACGCTCACCTGAAACGGTGGCGGTGGTGCTGGTCGTGGAGTGGGCGCTGATGCCGGCGCAGGGGCGGGGGACGGAGCCGGCACAGGAGTCGGTGCTGTCTCTTTAGCACAGGCAACTGGCATCAACAGTAAAAACAGAACTAGCAGTCCGATTATTAGCTTTTTCATCATCTCACTAACCTCTTGCTCTACTCCAGCGGTATCTTGAACTCCCAGGGGCCTCCCCAGTCGCCAAGCTTGTTTATGATAAAGGTAAGCTCCTTGGTGTCGCTGGGGATGGGGTCTATGTTTTCCGGTGCGTATCCCCATAGCAGTTGCAGGCCATTCTCAAGAGGGCGCATGCCAGCGACCCCGGCATCCTTAGTAACACCATCGACGGTATACTGAGCATAGGCTGCCAGCATCCATTGAGGTGGCGCCAACTCAGGGCCCTGGGGCAAAGAATAGCTGGGTGAGGTTATCAGAGCTGTAAACCTGACGCTGTCGGCGGTCATTTCGACCTGCTCAAGAGTAATGGTGACGTCAATAAGTTGCTCCTCTCGATTCCAGGTAAATGGCAAACCGGTTGCCGTCAGTGATTTATTTACATCAATAGTCTTTTCCATCACACCTTCTGGAGGCAGCACAAGCACCTTTGTCGCCAGACCGCGTACATGTCCGCCGGTTGGTTCTGTAGCTTTTCTGCTGGCGACCGTTACCTCAACGCCATACCAGCCTGGCGATACCTGTTGCCCGCTATCATCCTTCTGGTCCCATTTCACGATACAGGATGCTGATTCACCAGGTTGCAACTCAAGCTCTTCGCTCCCCGCAGGGAAAGTGCGAACGACTTTGTCCGGGGCTTGCAGGTTCGGCAGTTCAATAATCTTGATTTCTGGAGGGAACGGACTCATTATACGCGGCTCCGAAGCTTCGTTGGTAAAGGACAGGTTAATCTCGACGCTTTCACCATACTTACTGATAATATCAGGGAGCCTTTCGAACATAACCATCCTCGACGGTCCTGGTGCCGGGGCTGGAACTGGGGTAGGTGCGGGAGCCGGTGTCGGTGCCGGAGCCGGGGCAGGAGCCGGTGTCGGTGCCGGAGCCGGGGCAGGAGCCGGTGTCGGTGCCGGAGCCGGGGCGGGAATCGGCGGTGCCTGGCCGGCTCCGCCGAACTGCCAGATAGCAGCCATCACCGCTATTATAACGACTGCGGCTGTAACCGTAGCCAACTGCCATGTCCTGCCTGTCCATAGTCTTTGCAATACATCAAGCCAATTACCCTTTTTCTCCAGCCGTGCTCGTACCTTTTCCCATGCCTGTGGTGAAGGAGCGGCCTCTTCGGCCATTGACTTCAGCACACCGCGCAGACTGACCTGAGTGGCTGTTAACGCCTCCAGTTCAGCACGGCACTGCGGGCAGCCGGGCAGGTGTTCCTCGACATACGCCTTCTCATCCGGCGTCACCTCGCCGTCAAGATAGGCCGTTAAAAGCTCACATATTTCTTTGCAATTCATCTCCTCTTCCCTCACGCTGACGCCTCCCCCGGCTTCATCCGTTCTTTTAGATACCGGAGTGACTGATTAAGCCGTGACTTCATCGTACCCAGCGGTATCTCCAGAGCTTCGGCAATCTCCCGGTAGGAAAGGTCATTGAAATATCTCAGCACCAGCACCGAGCGGTGCTTTGTATCTAATGAATCCATCGCCCTCAGCAGTCGGTCGTATTCGAGCTTGCTGACCAGTATGTCTTCAGGCTGGAACTGATGCTTCATTTCCGGCAGGTCAATCCCTTTTTCTTCAAGCGAAACGGCGGCTGGCACCCTTCTCGCCTTCTCTTTTAAACACTGGTTGACGGTGATGCGGTGCAGCCAGGTAGTGAGCTTGCCTCTATCAGGGTCATAGGTATGTCTGGACTTCCACACCGAGACAAACACCTCCTGCAGAGCATCCTCGGATGCTTCTTTACTCCCGGTGATGAGGTAAGCCGTCCTGAAGACCAGCTTCTCATATTGCCGGAATAATGCCTCGAAGGCACTCATGTCACCGTGCTGCCATTTCTCCATTTGACCGGTCATCTAATTAATATATAGACAGTCTTCGCCGAAAAAGTTCATCTCCATTTTAGTTTTCCGCCGGGGCGAAGTAAACTCATAAAGTAAAACGAAGCAGGGAGTAAGAAGTTAGTTGCCGTAAGATAGTCGATGACAGGTGTTCTCTTCCCTCTCAGGCGGGAAAATAAGCTCTGAAGAGGGACTGACCCTCAGCAAGCCGAAAGACTTCCGCGATAAAGTGAAACCCTAATGCCTATACCTAAAGCAGACTGCACAATAGTCAGGAATGTTACCCGCTACATGCGTGGGGAATACGCAAGGTATGATGAATTACCTACTGTTGCAGACGGTTCACCCCCACATGCGTGGGGAATACAGCTCCCGGGTGTTGCCGTCGATGATGACGTGCGGTTCACCCCCACATGCGTGGGGAATACTTATTGTTCTCTCTGCGGCGCCTGGCGTGGCGCGGTTCACCCCCACATGCGTGGGGAATACTTCTCTTTTACCATCCACGGGCTGATAGCCTTCGGTTCACCCCCACATGCGTGGGGAATACTTTATCAATGCCTGCCTGGTTGTGGTTCGTTGCGGTTCACCCCCACATGCGTGGGGAATACTAAGTGCCTGACGTAAGGTCAGCACCGGTAGGCGGTTCACCCCCACATGCGTGGGGAATACCCGCTCAGCCCGTCAACCGCGACCTGATAAACCGGTTCACCCCCACATGCGTGGGGAATACTCCATGTGTCCGCCCATGTTCTATTGGAGAAGCGGTTCACCCCCACATGCGTGGGGAATACGGTGGTATCCTTATGTAGCAAGGGGAATACTTTTAATAACCGTCAACTAACCTGCAATTAGCCGGTTCACCCCCACATGCGTGGGGAATACTTCTTGGTCCAGCAGGTCGACGACGCTCGACTCGGTTCACCCCCACATGCGTGGGGAATACCTATCGTTCCGCCTGCGTTTTTTAGTTGGCTTCGGTTCACCCCCACATGCGTGGGGAATACGGCACTTGCTTCCTCGGCGTAAACATCGACGACGGTTCACCCCCACATGCGTGGGGAATACTCGGTTACCTTGCGGTAGATCTCCCTGAGTGCCGGTTCACCCCCACATGCGTGGGGAATACTTGAATCTATCCCTGACCTTTTGTATATCCATCGGTTCACCCCCACATGCGTGGGGAATACTATCTGGGGGTGGATTTGACGCTAAAAACAGGCGGTTCACCCCCACATGCGTGGGGAATACACACGTTTTCACGACTTGCCCCCCGGCATCAGCGGTTCACCCCCACATGCGTGGGGAATACGCTGACTTACAGGATAAAATAAGGCACGAACAAGGTTCACCCCCACATGCGTGGGGAATACTCACCCAGAGCTTCTTCCCCTGCTCGTCCCGCGGTTCACCCCCACATGCGTGGGGAATACTTCCTTTTTTCTCGGCTGGTAGCTTCCAAAACCGGTTCACCCCCACATGCGTGGGGAATACGTTTTTCCCACTCAGATTAGCGTCCAATGGCCATGCTCAACCGGTTCACCCCCACATGCGTGGGGAATACGCCTCGAAATAGGTCTCGGACTTAGTACAATACGGTTCACCCCCACATGCGTGGGGAATACCCCAATAATACTTTTGTAAAAACTCCGCATATCGGTTCACCCCCACATGCGTGGGGAATACGCAAGCTCACGGATGAAGCTCTAAAACGCTATCGGTTCACCCCCACATGCGTGGGGAATACGATGCCCCAGCTAAAATTAAGGCTGCTGCTACAGGTTCACCCCCACATGCGTGGGGAATACTCTACGGTATCATAAATCAACTCGTAAACATGCGGTTCACCCCCACATGCGTGGGGAATACCAGAGTTGCGCCCGTTAAAATAGACCTTGACACGGTTCACCCCCACATGCGTGGGGAATACGTTTGGCAGCAGACGGCACGGCGGCCACGGGTCGGTTCACCCCCACATGCGTGGGGAATACGTCCTCTTTAACCGTCTTGATGTCGTGGCATTCGGTTCACCCCCACATGCGTGGGGAATACTCGGAACGGCTTTAATGCCGGCGTTGAGCGGACGGTTCACCCCCACATGCGTGGGGAATACTTCATCGACTCCAGGGCAGTCCTCGGGTCTACCGGTTCACCCCCACATGCGTGGGGAATACTCGGCGTCATTCCAAAACACTGCCGCTGCAGTCGGTTCACCCCCACATGCGTGGGGAATACGCGTGCCTTCAAGGTGTCCTCACCAGATAGGTCGGTTCACCCCCACATGCGTGGGGAATACGGGTCCGCCGGTCGCCAGTATTCCCAGGCGGGCGGTTCACCCCCACATGCGTGGGGAATACGCCAGGTCAGCTATCTATTCGGTTAGTCTATCCGGTTCACCCCCACATGCGTGGGGAATACGCGATGGCAGTTTATCTTCTACCGGCGCTTCCCGGTTCACCCCCACATGCGTGGGGAATACCCTAGAACTCCAAAGCTACCGCCAAAATGGTCTGAGTGTGACTAACTCTTTATAGGGTCAGAAATTTGGTCATCCGGGGAGCGGCCACCTCGTTCTCTTTGTATCAAAGAAAGTCCCTCGAAGTCAATAAATTTCCGCCCTCTCTCACCATGTTGGCGGGAGGAGAATCCCTGGGGATTCTGGTCCGTCCATATCTGGAGGACAGCGCCGCTCTCCTTAGACTTTTTAATAGCCCGGTTCCAGAGCTCATCCCTCACTCTGGCGCTCGGGTTCCCAAGAAAAACTCCCGTCTTCGGCTCCAACAGCCAGCGTGACAATGCGCCCCTCAAGCTCGTCGGGACTTTCTCCAGTATCATCACTAACACCCAGCACCTCCGCAATATCCGGTAGTAGTCGCTCTAGCAGTTTAAATTCATAGAATGCTTTCCGGCATTCCGTTCTCACTTGCCTCTCAATGTCAGGAGAATTCATCGCCGTTACTCTGAAAGCAACCGGCACCGTAAGTTCGGTCTTATAAAGGTCGGCAACGTCGTAAACAAAGCTGAGCATCTTTCCCGTGTGAATAAACCCCAGGGCAGAAGAATAGCCGGCGGAAAGGATACCGGCATGACAAATACCATAAAGACAGGCATTGGCCGCCGAAAGCGCGCGGTTTATCGGGTCTCCCTTGTTCCAATCATTCTGGTCGTAACGCCTGCCTTTCCACTCCACACCGTATTTTTGTGAGACTTCGGCATACGCCCGGCGTACGCGGATACCTTCCATGCCGCGAATGCTTTCCAGGCTGACGACGGGGGGAATGACCTCGTTGAAGCGGAACCGGTACATCCTCCAGGCCACCTCAAGGCGTTTTTCCTCCTCGCTAACCAGCTTTGCCTGGCGGATAAGGCGGCGGGCACTGTACGTACCGCCGATGCTGGCGGCGTAGAGTCTCACTCCGTCCTGCCCGGTCCAGGCGACCAGACAATTATTCTGGCTGAGCGATTTTATCGCGGCATGGGTGACTGTTGACCCTGGCCCCAGCATCACGACGCCGAGCTGGTCGATTGGCACAGGAACTACACTATCTCCCTGGTGAAAGCCGAGACCATCAGCATCCACATCCAATCTACCCATTTCCAAGTAAAGGTAGCTCCAGCGGTCACGGAACCGTGGCAATTCATGTAACGTCCGCATTAATTAACACCTCGTACAGGGGCAATGGATACTAACCCGAAGCCAAAGCCCTTGGCGGAGCCGATGCCATTATTCAGAGTGGCGGTAAAGATATCCGGGTTGACCACTGTAAGCATGCCTTCAAAACGGACGGCATAGTGCCTCAATTTTCCTCTGGCCTCCTGTCCTCTTTCGTCATAGATAATCCCCTCCGGCATGGCCTGGCAGGTGACGACCGCAAAACCGCTTTCTTCAGCTTTTTTATGCAGCCACTTGAGCTGGTCTACCTCCCGCAAGAGTCCCATCCGGTAGCCGTTTTTCTTACCTTCCACTTGTTTTTTTACGCTGGGATTGGCGCGCAAGCGGAAATAGAGGCGCTGCCCGCCCATGATGCAAGGAGCGAAAGGTTTAAACTCCGCCTTTTCAAGAAGGCATTCACCCAGATAATTCGCCTTCGTCCAGTCCGGCGTTTCTTCCGATTGGACAAGCAGAGAAACGCTCCCTGAATGCTGGTTCTGGTCGATGCGGTAGAGCACCCTCCCGGGGCCTCCGTCTGATTTATCAGGAAAGGCGTGGTAAACCGCCTGGTGCAAAGTGTAGGGATTTATCAATAGCTCCCTGGCATTACGCTGCGCCAGGTTTAACTTTAAGAGAGATAAATACATGACTCCTCCTTAGCGGGCGGCAAATCTTTCAGCGACACCTCGCCCGCTTCGACATAGCGCAGGGTAAAACGGCGGCTGGCGCTGATAAACGAAACCGGCCAGTCCTG
>Ga0315543_1001291_pt1 | contig 27579 bp, 29 predicted proteins | sample SalMarSW160210MG_2_FD_203098 | JGI IMG/M metagenome (GOLD analysis project Ga0315543, IMG submission 203098) | Salt marsh sediment microbial communities from the Plum Island Ecosystem LTER, Massachusetts, United States - Salt Marsh Sediment SW1601-210 ... | reverse complement strand
TTTCCTCCCCCAGACCCCCTCCATTTTTTGCCTGTTGTTAGCCCTGCCTGCGTTTTTTGAACTTCGGCAAGGCAAGCGAGCCGAAAAATTTTTGGTGAAAAATAGATCTGACTCTATTTTTCACTCACAAACAAAAAAAATAAGGGTGTTTTATTTCTTCGTCCACTTTGAGCAATTTTTTGGATAAAGTGTTCTTTCTCTTTTTGGTTTATTAAAATAAGCCGTCCATACACTTTGAGTTTCCTGATATATTTTACAAGGAATTTTATCGGTATCGCTAATTTCATCTAGTTGCCATAGATCATCCTCATAATCCTTTACTTTTTTATGATGTTTGCATGTTTTACACCACTCAATTTTTTTAGTATCAACATAGGTACCTTTTCTTTTTGCTTCCCTTTTTAAAGATTGATTTTTTATCGTTTCAGCAAGAATAGCGATACCGATCGATACCACCACTCCCGTAAGGCTTATTTTCCAATTTAAAAACAAAAAAGATATAAGACTAAATAAAAAAAGTGGTATGCTTAAAAGAAAGAATTTGACGCAAGTTTTACGAATAGCTGTTTCTTTTTGCCACTCTGGATTATTCCACGAACGTTCAAAGGTTTTTTTTAAGCGTTCTGCAGTAAACAAGTCTAAACCACTTGTTTTTATCCCTTTTTTAATTATAGGATGCCAAAATCCTTTGTGTTCTTCATTCCATTCATAACCACATTCCAAAATAGCGTCTATTAATTCCTCAACATCTTTTTTGTTTTTATTTTCTAAATATGGATTTAGTTTTATTAATTCTTCGTATGTTGGTTTCATAATTAAATGGTTAGAAATAAAATGTCCTTTATTTTTTTTAACCGAAAAATTTTTGATATAATCTAATTTGTCGATAAATACATAATTCCGGTTTTTATCTCCTCTGATTATCTTCCAATTGTTCTTCCTGTGTATCCATTAAAAGCACTTCTCCACATTTTGGACACTCATCTACATCAATGGTTACCTCGTACCATTTTTGGCATTCGGAACAATATCTTTTAACTTTTAATTCTCCATTTTTGACTTTCATAATACTAAATACTTTTGAGGGTAGCGTTTTATTTTTTGGATTCGAATAATGAAGTAAATTATTTTTTAGCATCAACATCAATCCTCAAAACTCCTCGGTTTTTGGTTCCTATATATAAAACATCCTTAAGTTCTGGGTCGGATACAAAGACGCCCGACAGAAAAACGGAAAGAGGGAGGTCAGTCATTAAAGCGTTGTTGACTATTTCTTCAGGCAAAGAATTCTCAGAAATTTTCCAACTCTTACCAGAATCTATGGGAGCAGTAGTTATGCTTCTGACTAAATAATAATCTCTTCCAATGCGACTAAATCCAGTAATATAAGCACCGGAGCCTGAGAAATACTTTGTAATAAACACTTCGGGTACTTTCTCCCCCTTAGAAAGTTCTTCCCAAGTGTTTCCATAATCTCTACTTTTTAGAAAAATCTTCCCGTTCTCGGTTTTGATAGAGGCGTAAATATATTTAATACCTTCTTTTGTATACCATTCAGCTGGTTTTAAATCTAAAATTGATATATTCTCACCGGAATCATTAAAATTAAACTGTTGCCAGCTTTCTCCTCTGTTTTTGCTTATATAAAATCTATGTGCAGTTGCTTCTCCCAATATAATTCCTTCATATTCATCTAAAACAAAAATTTTCTCCAAACCGCCTACTGGACTATCAAATGAATAGTTACGAAAATATGGAGACGAAAACCAATCTTGACATAATCCTTCCTCACACAAGTAATCAATCTCTAAATCGCATCCTCTTAAAAACTTGTGATTAGCCACATAAACTTTGTCATAAACCTGCCAAACTTTTCCTTCTTTTATTTCTTCGGGCGGTATTTCCCCATAAGTTAACGCATATACAGCAGTTTCCCAACTTACCGGCTCAGCATCAGATATAAAAAAATCTTTTATAGTTGGGAAAATAATCTTTTCTCCATTTTGAACACAAGAAAGCGGTATAATATGTTTCCATTCAATTCCATCATTTTCACTTCTAAATAATACACCAGCGGTTAATAAATAAATAATTTTGTTACTTTCTATATCTTCTACGTGTTGTAATTTTTTTATCTTATTAAAAGACCCTAAGCCTTCATTTATTGGAAACCAATTGTCTCCACGGTCTATACTTTTAAATACGCCTCCTTCAGTTCCGATATATAAAACAGAGGGATAAGAAGCAATTAGCGAATTAACGGAAAGGTTGTTTAATCCCTTATTGATAGGGGTTACGGTAATTGTATACTGTTCCTGTTTGTAGGGGTTGAAAAGCCAAAATCCTAAAATTATCAGTAAAATGACTCCTGTCAATATTAAAATTTTAACTATTTGTTTTTTCATAGATTTATTTAGTTTTATATTTTAATAAACGCAAATTTCTGGTTCTATTTTTAATTCCTTCCTAATCCAATCTTTAACATTATATATGTTTCCTATCTCATCAATTAGCCCGTTTTCTTTAGCATCTTGACCAAGCATACTAGAACCATCAGCCAATTTTTCAACTTTTTCGATATCTAACTCTCTATTTTCAGCTACTATCTTTACAAAAGCATCATGTAATATTTTTACATCTCTCATAAGCAACTCCTTTTCTTCAAATGTTAATTCTTTATCTGGATCTCCTGTATTTTTGAACTTGCCTGAAGATAATTGTTGATAAGTTATCCCTTCTTTCTTGTTTTGTTGAGAATAGTCTAAATAAGACATTGTAATTCCGATACCACCTATATCTGACATTGTGCTGGCATATATTTTATCGGCTCCCGTGGCCACCAAATAGGCGCCAGAGACAGCAGCTTCTCTTATAACTGCTATAGTTGGTTTCGTCATTCTATTTAGAGCATTCATTATTTCTTCTGAAGCTACGGGATATCCTCCATAAGAGTCTATTTCTATAATTACGGCCTTTATATTGTCGTTCTCTTCTATTTCATCAATATATGCAATTACTTTTTCCGAGGATATTAAATCCAGAGGTATTAAATCTGCTTCTTCTGTGTAAAATGATTCTGTTAAATAAGTAACTATATCTCCGTGAATATTTATTAATGCTACATTGCTATTCTCTGGACACAAAATTTGTTCATCTAAAAAGCCTTCTTCATATAAAAAATCGTATTCATCTGTAAAATAGAAAGTGTACTCATCAAACCAAAACATTGCTATAGTTAAAGTTATACTAAGGAAGAAGATAATTTTGATAATTGTTTTAATTTTTTCTTTCATAAAGTTATTTTGTAAAGTTATTTGATTAAATCATCTACCTTTATTCCAAGAATCCTTGATATTTTTTTTAAAGTATCAAGGGTTGGATTTTTATTCTTCCCTGCTTCAATTTTAATAATAGTGTTATTAGCAACATCTGCTAATCTTGCTAATTTTTCTTGGGAAAGATTTTTCTTTTCTCTTAACCTTCTTAAATTTTTTCCAAGTATTGACATACCTTTATTGAAGTAGTAGAATTAAAGTAGTAGTGAATTTCTTTTCTATTACTCTAATAATAAATCAATTCTTTATAAAAATCAAGGGAGATATAATAATCCTCTGTTGCGCGCGCACGGGCAGGGCGGGGCAAGCGCAACACCTTCACCAAAAATTTTTCGGCTCGCTTGCCTTGCCGAAGTTCAAAAAACGCAGGCAGGGCTAACAACAGGCAAAAAATGGAGGGGGTCTGGGGGAGGAAATTTTTTGCCTGCTGGCTGTCTACCGTAGGTAGACCACGGCTCTGAAAAAGTGCTCACATTATTAAATTTTGGCTGCCATTTATTAAGCGCTTTTTCAGAGCCGTTCAAAAATCATCATTTGGATTTTGTTGATAGTGAGTTCTAACTTTTTTCAAAATTGACCACATTTCGCAATTTTCGTCGTTTTTGGGGCAAGCCGCCTCGGCGCCCCGCGCCTCGGCGGGATAAAGCAAGATTTTAAATTGTCGAAGTAATATTTATGCTCAAATATTTTATCTATTGCAGAAAATCAACTGAAAGCGAAGAAAAACAGGCCTTATCTATTGAAGCCCAGCTTGTTGAATTGAGAGAATTTGCCAAACAAAATGATTTGCTTGTTGTCCAAGAGTTTGTTGAAACAAAAACAGCAAAAGAGCCGGGCAGGCCTGTTTTTAATAAAATGCTGGAACAGATTGATGCTGGAAAAGCTTCAGGAATTTTAGCGTGGAATCCTGACCGTTTAGCCAGGAATTCTATTGACGGAGGAAGAATAATATATCTTGTTGATACTGATAAAATTAAATCGCTAAAATTCCCTACTTTCTGGTTTGAGCCAACTCCTCAGGGAAAGTTTATGCTTTCAGTTTCTTTTGGCCAGGCAAAATATTACACCGACAATTTGAGAGAAAACATTTTGCGGGGAATTAGGCAAAAGATAAGGCGTGGAGAACTTTCGGCAAAAGCTCCATTGGGATATTTCAATGAACCAAGATTAAGAACTATTGAACCGGATAAAAAGACATTCAATAAAATGAAAAGGATATTGGAAGCTTTTGCCACTGGTAATTACACCCTCACGAAAATTCAAGACAAAATGTTTTCTCTTGGCTTGGTTAGCAATAATGGAAAACCTCTTCACCTTTCAACAATACAGCATTTACTGACTAATCCTTTTTACTACGGACATTTTCGCTATCGCAATGAAATTCATCAAGGAAGCCATAAGCCAATGGTTTCAAAGAAACTTTTTGATAAAATCCAGCAAGCCCTCAAAGACAATGGCAAGCCCCGCAAAAAGCAGAAAAGAGAATTCTTGTTTCGCAATTTTGCTAAATGCAAAGAATGCGGCTATATGATTACTGCTGAACAACATATCAAGAAAAGCGGACTGCGTTTTGTTTATTATCGCTGCACTAAGAAAAGCAAAATTTACAAATGCAAGCAGGGCTTTTTGCGGGAGGAAAATTTAGCAAGGCAAATTAAGGATTTTATTCAAAAAGTTTCTTTAAGTGATTATTGGAAAAATAGGTTTCTTTCAAAAACAGATGAATGGCAAAAACAAGAAAACCAATCATCAATTCTTTTTGCTCAAAATCTTAAAAAAGAGCTTGTTCAAACAAAGATAAAGATAGATCGTTTAACAAACGCCTATTTAGAACAAGCTTTAGAATTATCTGAATTTCTTCAAAAGAAAAACGCCTTGATGGAGAAAAAGACGGACATAAAGGAAAAACTAAAAGATTTTGAGCAAAAAGGAAATCATTGGCTCGAACTCACCAGGAATTGGATAATTGAAGCTAACCAAGCCAAAAATCTTGCTTTATCAGAAAATTTTCATGAAATGAAAAATTTTCTAAAAAAAATCGGCTCGAACCATGAGATTGCGAACCGAAAACTTACAATTTCTTTCAAAAAACCCTGGAATTACCTTTATTTTTTTTCCGCCGAGGCGCGAGGCGCCGAGGCGGCTTGCCCCAAAAACGACGAAAATTGCGAAATGTGGAGCCAAGGGGAATCGAACCCCTCTGTAAACTCCACATATTAATTTTACCACAAAAAAGAAAGTCCGAGAAAACTCGGACTTTCAGGATCACGATTGAATCCGTGATTAACGCTACTATAATTATAGCTTATCTAAAACTCTTGTCAAGTGGAAAAAAGTCAAGTTTTAATTATAATCTTTCTTTTCTTCTCATCAATAAATTTGAAACTAATCCAAAGAACGTTTTTGGGCATTATTTTTTTTATTTTGTCAGCCCATTCAATAGTGACGATATTTTCAGGATTAGAAATAATTTCTTTAAAACCAAGGACGAGTAATTCTTTCGGTCTTTCAATTCGATAGCAGTCAATATGATAGAGATTGTTAAATTGTTTAATTGTTAAATTGTTTAATTGAAATCTTTTTAGAATTACAAATGTTGGACTAAGAATTTTTTCTTTAATTCCTAAACCTTTGGCAAATCCTTGAATAAAGGTTGTTTTTCCTGCTCCAAGATTTCCTTCCAAGCCAATAACAAAAGCTTTCTTTTTCGGCTTGTTTTTTAGAATTTCTTTGGCAAATTTCTCGCCTAATTTCTTTGTCTGGACAGAACTACTTGTAATATTTTCTTTTTTCATTTTTCATGTTAATATATTATAACATGGAGCAAGCAAAAAAAATAACTGGAGAAGTTGAAATTCCTCAAACCGTAATTGATGATGTCCAGAATAAAGTAAAGAATGTTCCTGATTTTAAAAAAAAGATTGAAGCGTCTTTTAAAAAAACTACTACTGAACTTCTTAGCATTATTTTAGCTGGAGCTATAAATTTTGATTCTTCTGATATTCATATTGAACCGGAAGAAGAACAAGCAAAAATCAGAATCAGAATTGATGGAATCTTACAAAATGTTCTGCTTTTTGATTTAAAAATCCATAAAGCTCTTGTCTCTCGAATTAAACTTCTTTCCAAACTTAAACTAAATGTGACCGACCGGCCCCAAGATGGCCGTTTTTCTATTTTATTAGGCGCAATTCCAATAGAAATCAGAGCTTCATCTCTACCGGCTGAGTACGGAGAATCAATTGTCTTAAGAATTTTAAATCCTAAAAATTTAATTGATGTGGAAGCGCTTGGCTTAAGAGAAGACCTGTCAAAAATCTTTAACAAAGAAATTAAAAAACCGAACGGAATGATTCTTGTTACCGGGCCAACCGGCTCAGGCAAAACTACTACTCTTTATGCTGTTTTGAAAAAACTCAACAAACCAGAAGTTAAAATTATTACTATTGAAGACCCGATTGAATACCATTTAGAAGGAATTTCTCAAACTCAAGTTGACCCTAAAAAGGGATATGACTTTTCTAAAGGATTAAGATCAATAATGCGTCAAGACCCTGATGTTGTGTTGGTGGGGGAAATTAGAGATTTTGAAACTGCTAAAATTGCTCTTCAAGCTGCTTTAACCGGTCATTTGGTTTTGAGCACTTTGCATACTAATGACGCTGCTGGCACTATAGCCCGGCTTCAGGCGTTAGGAGAAAAACCAAACAATATTGCTCCGTCTATAAATATGGCAATCGCTCAAAGATTAATCAGAAAAGTTTGCAAAAAATGCGTAGAATTCAAAAAGATTTCTCCAGAAAATATGAAAAAAATAAAAAAAGCCCTAAAAGGACTTGGCAAAGAAATTAAAGCTCCGGAATTAACAAAATTAACAAAGATTCCTAGAGCAAAAGGATGTAAAGAATGCAATTCTTCCGGTTACAAAGGAAGAATTGGTATTTTTGAATTTTTTCTAGTTGATGACGATATGGAGAAATTTATTTTAACTTCTCCTTCTATCGCCAGCATGAGAGAATTAGCAATAAAAAAAGGTATGGCTCTAATGCGCCAGGATGGATTTATAAAGGTGTTGGAAGGAACTACCACCATTGAAGAGATAGAGAGAGTTACTGCTGAGTAACCCATCACTACCTAATAAATTAGGTGTGAGGACAAGCAAAAATAGACCTGGGGCTGGGGGAGGACTTAAGCTTTAGGAACAAAAGTTTAGAATTTTCCCGAGGTGTGGTTTCGTTCTCACCAAACCATCCATCTGCGGAAAACTCCAAAGCCCCCAGCCCCAGGTCTATTTCTAATCACTCATTTTAATACATTATGAAAGATTTGTCAAGGCCTTTCTCGCCGAAATCAACTGAAGAAGATGAAACTCTTGATTTAACTCTAAGACCAAAAACTTGGCAAGATTACGTTGGCCAAGAAAAAGTAAAAAAGAATATTCAAATAATTATTGAAGCGGCTAAAAAAAGAGGTGAACCAATAGAGCACCTGCTTTTTTATGGCGGAAGCGGACTTGGTAAAACCACTATATCTCATATAATTGCCAAGGAATTGGGAACAAGAATTCGGGTAATCGCCGGTCCTGTTATTGAAAAAGTAGGTGACTTGGCTGCAATTCTAACTAATTTAAATGAAGGAGATGTTTTATTCTGCGATGAAATGCACAGGATGAACAAGCTGATAGAAGAATTTATTTATCCTGCTTTGGAGGATTTCAAACTGAATCTTATTTTAGGAAAAGGGCCGATGGCCAGAACCATGGAACTAAAATTGCCTCGTTTTACCCTAATTGGAGCTACTACCCGTTTGGCTCTATTGTCTGCTCCTTTAAGAAACCGCTTTGGAGCAACCTTTCAGCTTAATTTCTATAAAAAAGAAGATATTGAAAAAATTATTCAAAGGTCAAGCAATCTCTTGGGAATAGAAATAGAGCCAGACGCTGTTAAAATTATTACCCAGTGTTCCCGCTTCACCCCCAGAACAGCTAATCGGCTTCTTAAAAGAGTTAGAGATTTTACTCAGGTTGAAGGAAAAGGAATAATCACAAAAAATATCGTTGAAAAAGCCCTAGGGTTTTTAGAGATTGATGAGCTTGGGCTTGAATCAGGAGATAGAAAAATCTTACAAGCAATTATTAAGAAATTTGAAGGGGGCCCTGTTGGCCTTCAGGCATTATCTGCCGCCACATCAGAAGAAGAAGATACTATCTTAGATATTTATGAGCCATACCTAATGCAACTTGGCTTTATTGAAAGAACTCCCCGCGGCCGAACCGCCACGAAAGCTGCTTATAAGCACCTCAATATTCCACATAAACATTCTCAAAACTTAATCTAAAACTTAGTAGAACTAAATTTTACAGGTTTTTATTCTCTTTATGTAATTATGTAAAAATGATGCGATCGCATCATTTTTGTAAACGTCATCTACCAGCAAATCTAAGGCCCGAGAGTTTTTCTCGGGTTTTTATATAATATTTGCTATACTAAATTAATATGGTTTTTAAGATATTTTTAATAATTACTATCTTATTTTTTCCTTTTGTCGCACAGGGAGCTTCTTTAATAGATATTAATACCGCTCCCTCAGAGGAACTGGAAAAAATAATCGGTATCGGACCTGTGCTAGCTCAAAGGACGATAGAAGCAAGGCCTTTTAATTCTTTAGATGATTTAATTAAGGTTAAAGGGATAGGAGAAATAACTTTACAGAAAATCAAGGACCAAGGATTAGCCTGGGCAGGTCCTCAAGAAGAATTAGAACCAAACCCCGAGCCCGAGCCAGAACCCGAATCAGAGCCAGATAAAAAAACAACACCTATAACTTATCCAACTGGTATAGTTTTCAATGAAATCCTGCCATCGCCTGAAGGTGCGGACGCGGAAAACGAATGGTTGGAATTGAAAAACACAAACAATCAAGAAGTTGATATTTCTGACTGGAAAATACAAGATACTATAGGTTCTACTAAGACCTATATTTTTCCTGAAGGAACAAAAATTAAAACTCAGGGTTATTTAGTTCTCACTCGCCCGGTTAGTAAAATTACTTTAAATAATACTGGCGATGGATTAAATCTTACTAATCCTAATGGAAAAATTGTTGATTCAGTAGATTTTGGAAAAGCTTTTCTTAATCAATCATACAGCAAAACCTCATCTGGCTGGGCTTGGAATAGCAACCTAACTCCGGGGACAAAAAACATTGTACCCAAAGAAAAACCCTCCTTGGCTAAAGCTTCGGGAGACGAGAAAAAATCAGAGACCGGGTCTCTGTCAACTTCAGAAGAAAAAACTGCTGATATTAATCTATCAACACAAAAATCTAAACCTCCTGTTTGGCTAATCGCTTCGATTGTTGCTATTGTTTCAGGAATAGCTATTCTGATTGTAAAAAATTCATTAATTTTAAATTAGACAAAACACAATTTTTAAGGTAAAATAAGCATAGAAATTATGTCGGGACACAGTCACTTCAAAACTGTAAAAAGAATTAAAGAAGCAGGAGACAAAAAACGAGGAAAGGCATTTTCAAAAATGACCCGTGTTATTATTTTTGCGGCGAAAGAAGGAGGAAACGAGCCAGACTCTAATTATAAGCTAAAAATGGCAATTGACCAGGCAAAACAGATCAATATGCCTAAAGAAAACATAGAAAGAGCTATAAAAAAAGGCGCGGGCGAACTAAAAGGGGAAAAATTAGAACAATTTGTTTTTGAGGCCTATGGTCCAGGAAAAACAGCTATTATTATTGAAGGAATTACTGATAATAAAAATAGAAGTTTAAGCGAAATTAAGCAAATTTTAAATCAAGGTCAGGGAAAACTCGCTGGCGAGGGGTCAGTAAAATGGCTTTTTGAAAGGAAAGGAACCATTACGATAAATTACAAATTACAAATGACAAATTACAAAAAAGAAGATTTAGAACTGATGGCTATTGAGACCGGAGCTGAAGACATTTATTGGCACGGTGATACTTTATATATCTACACTAAACCAGAGGAATTAGAAAAAGTAAAAAGGGATTTAGAAGAAAAAGATATTAAAATTGATTCTGCTTCATTAGATTGGGTAGCTAAAGAAACAATTGAAATTGAAGAAAAAGAAAAACAGGCTTGTGAGAAATTATTTGAAGCGCTTGATGAAGATGACGCGGTTCAAGATATTTATTCAAATTTAAACCCGCACACCAAATGAGGACAACCCCCGCCCCTGGCGGGGTAAATTGGCAAAGCCAGCCCTCCTTATTGTGGTGTGTGGGTAAAACTATGATTATATTAGGTATTGACCCAGGAACGGCAACAATGGGATTTGGTCTCATCAAAAAAACGAGAAATAAAAAAGCTGAAGTTATTAATTACGGCTGTATAACAACCAGTCCTGATTTATGTCCAGGGGATCGTTTGAAAATAATCAATAACGAATTAAACAAATTAATAAAAAAATATCAGCCAAAAATAATGGCTGTTGAAAATTTATTCTTTTTTAAAAATCTAAAAACAGCAATGCCAGTAAGCCAGGCAAAAGGAGTGATTCTATTAACTGCTGCTAAAAAGAAAATCCCTGTTTATGAATTCACGCCTCTTCAAATGAAAATGGCAATAACTGGCTATGGCAAAGCAGAAAAAAAGCAGGTTCAGAAAATGATCCAAACCATGCTTAATTTAGAAGAAAAACCAGAAGATAAAAATAAAAGAAAAGATGACGCAACTGATGCCCTTGGCATCGCCATGTGTTATGCTATTAAATCAGCTTAGTAAAATTTTTACTCCAAAAACCTAAAAGTAGAAAGGATTTGATTAATGAATTGGTCTATTTGATCCTCGTATTCGGTTATACTCTTACAATTAGCATAGCACTCATCTAGATTATCAAGAAATTGACACTTATCACAGCTCTCATAGTCAATAATAAAACTAAAAAATAAATATTTATTTTTTATTTTTATAGAATAATAATGCTCTAACCATCTAGTTCCTCCTATTGCAGGATTTAAGATAATGCTTTTGCAGAATTTTAAATCTCCAATAATCACTTCTTCTGGGCCGTCAAACCCTGCTTTATCGTAAGAGGGTTTAATACATTCTGTAAAAATATCATCCGGCTTTTCTTTTATCATTATTCCAAATTGTATTCCAATAATTTTTTCTTTAAAATCGTGATCAAGATAAATACATAAAAGTTCTTTTATATTTTCAAACAAATATGGCGTAGAACCAAAGCATCTGGTAGCACCTTCTTCTTTTTGAGGATAACCTATTTCAAATCCATATTCCTCGTTCCTATATGTTTCCCAATTAACGGTTTCGTTTTTTTTCACAATAGTGAAATAATTATCGCTTTCATCTACTGCTAGGTATGGTAAATCCATTTCGTCTATAACTAAAATTTTATACCTCTCTCCAGGAGGAAAACCATAAAATTGTATTTCAGTTGACCCGATTGTAAATGAATATTTCCCGAGAGAGGCAGGGATCTCAGAAACTATTGAGTAGATTTGAGGCGGAGTATATTTATAATCTTTAAATGCAATATCAACCTTTTCTAGGCCCTTAGCTTCCCAAACAATATCATATGTATTCCCAATCACCCATTCCTCTCCTCCATTAGGAGAAATTACTTTAATATATGGTTTCTCTATTTCAATAAATCTGAAAGTTAAAAGGATTTGGTTTAATTCTTTCGTCTTATTTTCTAAATCAGCCGTTGAAAAATATATTTCAAACACATAATTATTATGGGTAGTGGAATAACAGACTGAACTATCTCCGCTTATATCACAAAGAAAATTATTAATGCTCCACTCTATGTTATTCAGGGCTTTAATATCAATTTCTTCGTAACATTCTGGGTTACTAACTTTATTAGAAATTGTAGATTTTGTCTTTGTGGTTACCATCAGCCAGTAAATTACTGTTTCTTCTTTTTTAAAATGTAAAGTTCCATTAGTAGAAAAGATTTCTATGTCATTAGGATATTTTATTTCATATTCATACTCTTCGTTTCTATAAACTTTCCAGCCAGCGGTTTCGTCTTTTGGCGTTTCTTCTGGTGTTTCTTCCTTTGGTACTTGCTAATAATATTGATAGGCTAAAACTCCTCCGATAGCAAGACCTGCTAAAACAATAATAACGATAATTGCTATTGGAATGGAAATTGTCTTGTTTAGAGATTTAAACATATTTTTTAATTAATTATTATTTATGAATTTTGATTTAACCTTTAATTTAAGATTATATATTTATACAGTAGCGAATCAAGGTTCTCGCCGAAGGCGAAGTTCTTATTTTAGCTTACCTCCCGGAAGCTATGTCAATGGAAGTTAAGTATTTATCTAGGAAAATTGATAATGGTCATTAACGTCTATAATTTCAATAGTATCTTTCTCGCGGTAAATAAAAATCGCCCTATACTTCCGGTCGATTCTAAAGCTCCAAATTCTCATTCTGCGAGGTTCAAGAAGTTCGGTTTTTAAACCCGGGTAGAAAGGATTCTCTCCAAAAAGTTTCTTTTGTTTTTCAAACTTCTTCTCTAGATTTCTCTTTTTAAGATATTCTCTTATTTCTGGATAGATAGGAAGTATTTTCATTTAAAATAAGGGGAACGCTTTAGTCCTCTTGCTAAACTATCAAGGAAGTTTTTATTGTATCTACCTGTTTCCCGAAAATCTTTAATAATTGTTTTGATATTTCTGGTAGGAGGAGAGGAAAAAATATCCTCCTCTAATATTTGACGAAGATGCTCAAAACGAAAAGCTCTTTCCAGTAATTTTTGATATTCTCTTTTTGAAATAGTAACTTGGCTCATATAATTTATTATAACTTTTATAAAAGATAAATGTCAAATCAATTTAACAAATCTCCTCTTCCCAACTTGAATTATTAGTCCTTTTTTTATTTGAACTACCGTTTTCCAGTCCTGCTGAATTTTTTAGATAAATAGGCCCGACTTAGTTTTTTTATATTATTTTTGACCTTATTATATTTTAACATAAAAAATAGATTTTGGGTCTTATTTTATCATTACCATATAGTTCGTTCATAAAAATTTCTAATAGTTTTGTCTCTTGATATTAAAGAAGCTTCAAAAACTTTAGCTGTAGCTACAATTGCTCTATCGTGTAAATCCTTTAAACCTTTGATCTTATTTATCTCTAAAATTAAACTCCAATTAATTTCGGAAAAGATAAAATTATTAGCTTGAGAAATTTTTGAAATAAGACCTTCAAAATCTAAATCTATTTTCTTTTTATCAAAAATATCAATAGATTCTAATAAAACAATAGCAGGAATAATAATAGTTATCTCTCCGCGATCACAGGCATCAAAAACAGCCCTCGCTTTCTGAGAAAGCTGAGGGCTATCAGCTAAATACCAGAGAAAAGAATGGGTATCTGTAACGTAATACATTTAGAGATTAATTTCTTTAAATAAAGATTTCTTAGCTTTTTGAATATCTTCTTCAATAATCTTAACTCCTTTAATAATTCCCTTTAATGAAATTATTTTTTTAGGCAACACAAACCCACCTCCTTTTTTAAGTCGAAGGAGTTCATTTTCTAGTTTTTCTAATTTAGTCAAAGCTGTTTGATTAACCATTATTTTATTATATCTCTATTAAAATTTATGTCAAACCAATTTAACAAACCTTCTCTTCCCAACTTGGATAATCAGGCCTTTTTTTATTTCTACGATTTCTCTCCAATCATTTTGAACTTTAGTATCTATTTTTACTCCTTTTTGCAAAATTAATCTCTTTGCCTTTGTTTTTGAAGAGGCAAGTTTTGTTTTTACTAATAAATCTAAGATATTAATCTTTTTTATATTAATTTTAATCTCTGGGATTTTTGTCGGCAGTCCTTTTTCTTTAAATACTTTATTAAATTCTTTCTCAGCTTCTTGCGCTTCTTTTTTGCTATGATACATTGTTACAATTTCCTTAGCTAATCTTATTTTTATATCTTTTGGATTACTATTGCTTTTCATCAATTTATTAATTTCAGCCATTGGAATTCTAGTTAAAAGTTCAAAACCGAGACTAATTAAAATGTCCGGCCAGCTCATTGTCCTGCCATACGTTTCTTTTGGGCTCTCGTCTAAGCTAATTATATCTCCTTCTGTTTTCCCCATTTTTTTTCCTGTTGGGTCAACCAAAAGTTTAGTTGTTAGTACGAACGTTTCCTTATTTTTCATCTTCTTCATTAATGTCCTTCCAGCCAACATATTAAACGTTTGGTCGTTACCGCCAATTTGCATATCTACATCCATAGTCACTGCGTCATAAGCTTGAAATATTGGATACAAAAATTCGTGCACGTGAATATCCTTGCCTGCTTTTATCCGTCTTTGAAACATATCTCTTTCCAATAATCTAGCAACAGTAAACTTGGAAGCTATAGCAAGCATGTCTATTGGTTTTAATTTATTAGTCCATTCTTCGTTATGTAAAAACCTAACGTTTGATTTGTCAAAATCTAAAATTTTCCTAATCTGTTTTTTGTAATTTTTAGCATAAGCTAGGACCTGCTCACGCGTTAACGTTTTTCTTACTGTATGTTTACCGGTTGGGTCGCCAATAGTAGCTGTGAAATCGCCTATCAAAACAATAACTTCATGTCCAAGGTCTTGAAATTGACGTAATTTTCCTAAAACTGCTCCATGGCCAAGATGAAGTTTTCCTGTTGGATCAATGCCGCAATAAATTCGAAGTTTTTTGCCAGATTTCAAAACCTTTTTTAATGCCTCACGATTAGGGTAAATATTTTCCACGCCCCTGCTTAAAACTTTTTCTATTTTTTGGGTCTTTATCTTCATACACTTTTATATTAAAATAAAAAAACAACCAACGCAAGCGTTAAGCTTAGCTTAACGCTTGCGTTAAGCTAAGCTTAACGCAATAATGGCAGAAAGAAAATTCTATAGAAAAATATATAAAAAGAATAAAAAAAAGAGAATTGCTTTTTGGATTCTCGTTGTTTTGGGTTTCTGTTTTGTTCTAACAGCTTTTGCCAGCTTAATCTTATTTATCTATTATGCAAAAGATCTTCCCCGCCCAGAGAAATTCACTGAACGCGCCTTTATTGAATCAACTAAAATCTATGACCGAACTGGAGAAACTGTTCTTTACGAATTATACAACGAAGAAAAAAGAGAAATTATTTCCTTAAATGATATGCCTGAACATTTAAAACAAGCTGTAATTGCAACAGAAGATGATAGGTTCTTTTCTCATCATGGAATTGATTTTTGGGGAATCCTCAGAGCCATAAAGATTAATTTAGGCCTGGGCAAAGCAACTTATGGCGGCTCAACAATTTCCCAACAGCTTATCCGTTCTACTTTTTTAACTTTAGAAAAAAGCGTTAAAAGAAAAATTAGAGAAATTATTTTAACCTTAGAATTAGAAAGACGTTATTCAAAAGACCAGATATTAGAATGGTATTTGAATCAAATTCCTTTGGGTATAAATATATATGGGGTTGAAGCTGCCGCAAAAACATATTTTAACAAACCAGCTAAAGAATTAACGCTTGCTGAATCAGCTGTCTTAGCTGCTTCAATCAAAGCTCCAAGTTATTATTCTCCTTTTGGGAATTATTTAGATGAACTATTAGGCAGAAAAGATTATGTTTTAGATAGAATGGCTCAAGAAGGGTATATAAGTCAGGGACAAGCTGATGAAGCAAAACGAGTAGAATTAGAATTTGCAAAGGTTTCCCAGCCGATTAAAGCTCCTCATTTTGTCCTTTATATTGAAGAATATCTTTTTGAAAATTACGGCAAGAATTTTTTAGAAGAAGGGGGATTCAGGGTTTATACTAGTTTAGACCGGGAACTTCAGCAAGCAGCAGAAAAAGCCGTAGAAAATAACATTGAAAGAATTAAAAATTACAAAGCCCATAATGCTGCTTTAGTAGCAATAGACCCAAAGACAGGAGAAATTTTAGCAATGGTTGGCTCAGCTGACTGGTTTGGAGATTCTTATCCCGAAGGATGTGAAACAAGCTCTGAAGCAACCTGTCTTTTTGATCCCATGGTTAATGTAGCTACTTATGGAATAGGACGTCAGCCAGGTTCTGCTTTTAAGCCATTTGTTTATGCTGCTGCTTTTCAAAATGGCTATGATGATGAATATATTGTTATTGACGAAGAAACTAATTTTGGCGTCTGGGGAGATAAAGAATATATACCTCAAAACTATGATGGACTATTCAGAGGGCCGGTAACTTTAAGACAAGCACTAGCCCAATCATTAAATGTTCCCTCTGTTAAAGTTCTAGTTGATTTGGCTGGATTGCCAGAAAGCATAGAAACCGCTAAAAAGTGCGGCATCACTACCTTAAATAAGCCTGCTTCTTTTTATGGACCTGCTCTTGTGTTGGGAGGAGGAGAGGTTCGACTTCTGGATATGGTTTCTGCTTATGGCGTTTTCGCGGCCGAAGGAACAAAGTATCCGCCTATTTCCATTTTAAGAATTGAAGATTCAAAAGGAAATATTATTGAACAAAAGAAAAAAACCCCCAAAAGAGTTTTAGAACAAGAAGCAGTAAGATTGCTTAATGATATTTTATCAGACAATGAAGCCAGAGCTCCAATGTTTGGCTCTAACTCTCAACTATACTTCCCGGATTATCAAGTAGCAGCTAAAACCGGAACAACTAATAATTATAAAGATGCCTGGACTATTGGCTATACTGGTTCAATTGCAGCTGGGGTTTGGGTAGGAAATAATAATAATGCTGAAATGGCAAAGAAGCCGTCAATAACAATAGCCGGCCCAATCTGGCGCGCATTTATGACCGAAGCTTTGGCCAAATTCCCGAAAGAGAATTTTATCCCGCCTGAAAAACCAAAAACCGGAGAAAAAACTGAAAAATAAAAAGGGAGCTCATTGACTCCCTGTTTTTTCTATTTCCAACTAATTCATTCCAACCAAGAGTTCATCTGCCCGGCTGATAAGGGTTTGAGTTAATTTAAAACTCAACACCGCGGCATCAAACCAGTCAAAATCCGTTCTCTTGCTTTCTGCTTGTTCTTTTATGGCTTCGAGAAGTTCATCCTCCCGACCTTCCTCATAGCGAAAAACAAATCTCTGCCCCGACTTATTTAAAACCAACTGCCGCATTTTATTTTTATTTTCCATTTTATTTTCCTCTCATTCTAATATTATTTTTTGTCAAAGCTGAAAACTTTTCAGCAACTGATTTAAGTTTAGCAAAATTAATTAATTTTGTCAAATTTTTTATCCACTGGGTTGCTTTTTTTGTTTATGCTATAATTTAGATAATGCCGAACTATCCAAAAGAACAACTCTGGGAGCTATATAAAGATCTTCCTAAAGACCTTCAGAAAGCTACTTTTTCTGAAGAAGTCGCTGCTAATATCCAGAAAGTTTGTAAAGAAAATGGCATCACTGACGATGACGTAATTTTTGATATTACTAAGAATATTGGCTATGTTTTTCTTGGTCTTTTAGCGCCAAATGAATTTTCAAGTGTTTTAGAAAAAGAATTAAAAATAGAAAAGAAAAAAGCTGAGCAAATTAGTTCAGAAATTACCAGATTTGTTTTTCTGCCGGTTAAAAAAAGCTTGGAAGCGCTCTATCAAATAAAGATAAAAGCAGAAGCAAAAGAACCCGCCGTCGCTAAAGCTATAGCGGGCCCCGTTAGAGACGAAGCCTCTAACGGGGCGGGCGAGGATAATCTCAAAAGAAAAAACGGGTATAGAGAAATAATTGAATAGTTATGGAATTTACAGTGCCACAATTTATTGAAAAAGAACCGAAAATAGTTGGTCCGTTTACCTTTAAGCAATTCATCTTTATCGGCATTGCCGGCGGAATTTGCATTTTTCTTTTTTTTACTGTTTCTTTGTTTGTTTTTATACTCGCAGCAATAGTATTATTAGGAGGAGCTTTTGCTTTGGCTTTTTTGAAAATCGGAAAAACCTCTCTACCTCTTTTTATAAAAAACTTTTTTAGTTTTCTTTTTAAACCAAAGGTTTATCTCTGGAAAAAGAAAATCAGCCCTCCGAAATTTCTCAGAAAAACAGAAGCAAAGAAAGAAGAATCTGAGAAAAAATCAGAATTGAAAGTTACCAAGGGCAGTAGATTAGATGAATTATTCACAAGATTAGAAACCAAATGACATGAAACCTTCTACTCAAGATTTTTTAGAATTTGACCAAATAAAAGACGGAATTATTATTTTAAAAAACAAAGGACTAAGAGCGGTATTAATGGTCTCTTCTTTAAATTTCGCTTTAAAGTCCACTGAAGAACAAAACGCCATTTTATACCAATTCCAGAATTTCTTAAATTCCCTGGACTTTTCCTGCCAAATTATTGTTCAATCAAGACGTCTTAACATCACTGGCTATTTAGAAAAACTCACAGAGATTGAAAAAAAAGAAGAAAATGAACTGCTTAAAATTCAGATCACTGATTATAAGAAATTTATTGAACAAATAACAAAAGGGGGGTCAATTATGCAAAAGACGTTTTATGTTATAGTTCCTTTTTCTATTATGAAAGCTTCAATAATCACAGAAAAAGGAAGGATTCCTAAGGTTTCAACTTTAACTGAAGAAGTATTCCAAAGATGCAAAACCCAACTTTTACAAAGAGTAGAATTTGTGGTTTTAGGATTAATGGCGTCCGGGCTCCAGTCTGTTCCTTTGACTAGTTTAGAGATTATTGAACTTTTCTGGGGGCTTCATCACCCGGCGGAAGCAGAACAGGGTTATTATCCTGAAATACCAAACGAATTAGTAGAATAATTAATATGGAGATACCATTCCTCAAAAAATTTAAAAAGAAATCTAAAATTCCAGAAGAACTCTTTCCTAAAGAACCCTTTGGTATTGCCGATATTATTGCTCCCTCTTCTCTTGAAGTTAAACAGAATTATCTAAAATTAGGAGAACGATTTGCTAAAAGCTACTTTATTTTTTCTTATCCCAGATATCTAAGCACTGGCTGGCTTTCTCCAATAATAAACTTGAATGTTCCAATGGACATTTCTTTTTACCTGCATCCGATTTCAAGTGAAAGCATCTTAAGAAAACTAAGAAAAAGAGTTACTGAGGTTCAGGCAGAAATTTCCGAAAGAGAAGAAAAAGGCCTAATCCGCGACCCTGCTTTGGAAACTGCTTATCAGGATTTGGAAGATTTGAGAGATAAACTCCAGACAGCCCAGGAAAGAATGTTCCGCTTTAGCTTATACCTCACTGTTTATGCTAATACTGAAAAAGAATTAAGAGATATTGAAACAAATTTAAGGTCAATTCTGGAATCGCGCTTAATATATATAAAACCTGCTCTTTACCAGCAAAAAGAAGGATTTATTTGCACTTCCCCATATAATTTAGACAAGTTAATGGTTACTACTCTAATGAACACCGCTCCTTTATCAAGCACGTTCCCGTTCATTTCTTTTGATTTGAGCTCCAACGAAGGAATTCTTTACGGCATTAACAAACATAATAATTCCTTGGTTTTGTTTGATCGTTTTAGTTTGGCTAACGCCAACGAAGTAATATTCGCAACGAGTGGCGCAGGAAAATCGGTTGTCTCTTCCACCCCAGTTTTAGTTAAAACTAATAAAAAGATTCAGTTAACAAAAATTGGTCCTTTAATCGAAAAAACAATAAAAGAAAAAGGGCTAACTCAAATTGATGAAGAATTAAAAGGAACAATTGATCCTAAAATTGAGGTCTTTAGTTTCAACAAAGACCTTAAAGGAGAATGGTCTAAAGTAAGTGTGGCTGCTCGTAAAAAAGCGCCAAAGCTTTTCTATAAATTCAAAACTAAAAGTGGAAGAGAAATTACTACTACTGGCGATCATAATATGTTAATTCTTAAGAATGGGAAAGTAATTGCTGCTAAAAGTTCGGAAATAAAACAAGGAGAATATATTCCCTTACCCCGAGAAGTATCTGTAAATCAAAAACCTTTAACACATTTAAATTTGTTAACACTCCTCAAAAACTCAAAAAGAGTTTATGTAATTAATGCAGGAAATATTCTAAAAAGAAATTATGAAGTTTTAAAGAAAACTGTCTTAGACGAAAAATATGATCGCTATCTATATAAATATCGAGATGGTCGACCCATGCCCATACAATATTTTTTGGAAATTTTAGATTTTCTTAAAATTAAACCTAACAACTTTGAGCTTAAGAATTTAAAAATTACTTCAAGAAATGGAAAAAACCGACATCTGCTACCTATTGACTTCCCTATAACATCAGCGCTTTTAAAGACTTTAGGATTTATCGCCGCTGAAGGCACAACAAGAAATGAAGTTATTATGATAAGCAACACAGATCCCGAATTTCTTCAAAGCGCTCAAGCTGCTTTTAAAGATATTGATATTCCTTTCTTTTATGGAAACCGAGGTATTAATACTGCTAGTCGAGTTTTTATTGATATGATTAAAGCTCTCGAAGGTTTTGGCAAATCTGGTGAAAAAAGAATTTGTCCATTTGTCTTTAATTTAGATAAAACAAAAATTGCTCAATACTTATCAGCTTATTTTGAAGGAGATGGAGGAGTTGAGAAACACGAAATTGCAGCTGTTTCTAAATCAAAAGGGTTAATTTCGGAAATCTCTTATCTTTTATATTATTTCGGAATTGTTAGCAGAATCTCAAAAACAAAAAAGAGGGCTCAAGGTTGGGTTTGGAAAAAAACCTACTGGACATTATCTATTTCGGGCCAAGACAACTTAAGAAAATTCGCCAAACATATTGGTTTTATATCTAAAAGAAAAAAGAATAGGATTGAACAAATTATCAAAAAAGAAGGTAATACTAATGTTGATCTAATTCCAGAAGTAGCTCCTATAATCCAAGAAATCTATCATCTGTTTTCATCTCAATTACATGATATTCGTGAAATTAGTAGTTTAAAATTAAAATCTTATAAACCTTCGCCTTTACAATTACAAAAAGTCATAAATAAAATTGAAGAAAGAATTCAACATTTTAAAAATTTGAGAGCTACTTTTGAAACTTTAAATAAACTTCCTAATTTAGCTCAGATTATCAATATCGGAAAAGAGAATGAACAATTGAATAGTGCTTTATGGCAAATCCTTGGTAATAGTTGGCAAGTAATGAAAAACCAAAAATCTAAACCTTTCTCTCAAAATGCCTTTAAATCAATAAAAATAATTAATGGAAGTGATTATTCCTTAGTAGATTTGAAAGAAAAAATTAATTTAGGATTTAAAGAAATGGATATTCCGATGAAATATTATAATCACTCTTTGCAAAGCGCTTTAGTCGCCCGCAAAAAAAGCAATACTTCTTATGAAACAATCCAAAAATCAGCTCAGTTTGTCTGGCAAAATTATCAAGATGTTCTAATGAATAAAATTCCTTTAGTTGAAAAAAAATTAGCCCAACTAAAAGTATTAGCCAACTCTAATCTTTTCTGGGATCCGATTGTAGAAATTGAGAAAATTGAAAATAAAAATGATAAATATGTTTATGACTTAACAGTTGATAATGAAGTATTTTTAGCAGGACAAGGAGGAATGTTTATTCATAATTCTTACGCAGTTAAATTAGAAATTCTAAGATATCTTATGCTTGGGGCAGAATGCATTATTATAGACCCGGAAAATGAGTACAAGTTTTTAGCAGAGGCAGTAGGGGGTTCTTTCTTTAATATTTCTTTATCTTCTGAACATCATATTAATCCCTTTGACCTTCCTCCTCCCAGAGAAGACGAAAAACCAGAAGACGTTTTAAGAAGTAACATTATTAACTTAGTTGGCTTAATGAGAGTTATGCTCGGCGGATTAACCCCGGAAGAAGATGGTATTATAGACAGGGCCTTAACTGAAACTTACGCGGCAAAAGACATTACTCCAGAAACCGACCCAAAACTTTGGGGCAAAAAAGAAAGCCTTCCCTTCCCCACAATGAGCGACCTTGAGGCAATTCTGGAAACAATGGAAGGAGCTGAATCATTGGTTAAACGGCTTCAAAGATTTACCAAAGGCGTTTATTCTCAATTTTTTAACCAACCCTCTAATGTAAGTATGGAAAACAGATTGGTTGTTTTCGGCATCCGCGACATGGAAGATGAATTAAGGCCTATGGCTCTGTTTATGATTTTAAGATATATTTGGAAAACAATTACTTCTGAGATGAAAAAGCGGCTCTTAGTAATTGACGAGGCCTGGTGGCTGATGAAAACAGAAGATGGAGCTTCCTTCTTATTTGGAACAGTTAAAAGGGCCAGGAAATATTGGCTGGGAGTAACCACTATTACCCAGGACGTGCAGGATTTTATGAAATCAGAGTATGGCAAACCAATTCTTACCAACTCTTCTTTAGCCCTCTTAATGAAGCAAAGCCCAGCTACTATTAATGTAGTTCAGAAAACATTTAACCTTACTGAAGAAGAAAAAATGTCCTTGCTGGAATCACCAGTAGGGGAAGGCATATTCTTTGCCGGGACAAAACACGTTTTAATTAAAATCCTTGCTTCGTATACTGAAGACCAGATTATTACCACATCCCCAGAACAACTCCAAAAAATAAAACAGGCTAAAAAGGAAATTGGAAGCTAAGATATGGCTGAAGAAAAACAAATTATCAAAGCGCCGGCCAAGAAGAAAGGCGGCTGGTTTCAAAAAATTCCTACTGATGTTTTGCTTTCACCAGGCGGAATGATTTTGATTTTTTTTGCCGTTATTATGGAGATCGTTGACCTTATTCCTCTCCCTGTTATTGACCAATTGTGGGAGCTGCCATTTGAAATTGTTTTTGTTATTTTATTGACTGTTTTAGCTAAAGTTCCTCTGAAAGCATCTGTTATTCCCTTTCTTATTGAACGCATACCAATGGTAAGCGATATTCTTCCTACTTGGGTTATTAGAATGCTTGTTTAATATGCTTCTCTTTTTTTTGGAAATAATTTATCCCAGAATTCCCGGGGCTTTAGCGCCTCAAGATTTTTTAAATACTACTTTGCCAGAAGACGTTCTTTCTCTCTATGCCAAATATCTGGTTAATTTGTGTATTTGGACAGGAGGAATACTTGCTCTTGGAGGCCTGATTTACGGAGGAATTCTTTATTTAATTTCAACTGGCAAACCGGAAAGAATGAGTTCAGCTAAAAACCAAATCTCCGGCGCTTTTTTTGGTCTCTTAATTTTACTCTCTTCTTATCTTATTCTAAAAACTCTTAGCCCGCAGTTTATTAATCTAAAAATCCCAACACTCCAAACGGTTCAAATTCCTGTAAAACCAGACGTACCATTGCCTGAAACTACTGCCATTAACAGCTCAATTGACGTTGAAATGCCTTTTTCCAGAATAATTGAAAATCTCTTTGAAACATATATTTCTGATTATCCAAAACCCGAAGAGGAAAAAATACCAAGAATGACGCGGATCAAAAACATTGCTGAAACAACAAAAGAAATTACTAACAAACTTTTAAACCAAAGCGAAAATTTAAAAAATGCGGCAGATGAATGCAGTTGTCGCCAGACTGATCCAGAACAGCCCTGCGGCAACAATAAGTCGGGGAATACAACTTGGAAATGTAATTGTGGGGGTTGTAGCGCAACAAAACCTTGCACTTGCGATCCATGCAGCGACGTAAGAGGAGAAATTCAAGACAATGAAAATAAAAACAAAGCAGAAATTAACAATCTTAGTATAAAAAATACGGAAACGGAACAAGAAGTTCGTCTTTTAGAAGAAGAGTTAGACCGTTTGAAAAGAGCGGAAAAATTCATTAAAGAATGTCCCTTAAGGTCCTTGAGGAGTTTACTTCAATTCTATAATAAAAAAGATTCTTATGATAATCAGGGCTGGACATTAAAAAGTATTAATTTCTGGGACGATGTTAATATTAGATACTATTTGCCAAATATATATGGGAAAGCATCAATAATGACAGATAATGATTTTGCAACTTTTTACTGTTCTGTTAGCGGAACAATGGAACAAAAAGAGGTTTTTCCAGTGTCTGTGCCCGATGCAGATAAGCTTACTGGGGAAGAATCGGTAGAAGAAGCAGAAGAGGTTTTTTCAGAATCAATGGCTTGTTCAAAAGAAACTCCGGTTGGCGAAATTATTGACCGGGCAAAAAGAACAACCCAGCTCTTAATAAACAAACTGGAACTGCTTGTTGAAAAAAACAAAGAATTAACTGATGCTGTTGATAAATTACAGGTCTTAGTAAGCCAATGCAGTTCTAAAAGAGGGTGCGAACGTCGCTGCGCTTGCTTTCATTGCGGTTGCGGTCACGACCCCTGTATTGATCTCTGTCAAGGATGGACTTATTGCTGCGCTGATTCCTCTGGGAATTACCCTAGTATATGCAAAGAAAGAGATAAAGACACGCCTTGCCCTTATGAAGAAATTGAGGACCAGCTCAAAGAAATCCAAAGAATTCAACAAGAAATAAAGGATATAATAGATGGAAAAGACAGCAATGATACTATTTCAAATATTGGCATAATAACCATAATTGATGAAATAAGTCCGGAGATAATTGAAGATTTAGCAAAGAATATTAGATACGTAATGAAACATTATGATGAACTATTTAACTGCTCGCAGGCAAAAGGAGCAATTATCCCTCCAAATAACGCAATACTGCGAATCTGCTGTAAAACAGAAAACTCTGCTTATGGAGATTGCTTTGAAGAGTGTTATTTAGAAATAGGCCAAGACAAACACAGAGAATGTGTTCAGAAATGCCTAAATAAAAAAGCCCAAGAATTAAATGACCCAGAAATTGCCCAGTGTGTTCATGAGCTCAATTTTTACATCTGCGAAACTAAATAATAAATATGCCTGATTTAGCCGACGCTTTTCAAAATCTTTATACATACATTATCTCTATTGCCGGAGCAATTGCTTTAGCAGCTTTAATCATAGGCGGAATTCTTTATTTAACTTCAGCTGGCGAGCCGGAAAAATTAAGCAAAGCCAGAAAACAAATATTAGCTGCTTTTTTGGGGATTATTATTCTTCTTTCTTCTTATTTAATTTTAAGAACCATTAATCCCAACTTAGTTAGCTTTGAAATGCCTGTTTTGGAAGATATTGTTTTCCATCCTTTAGACATACCGCCTTCTGAAACTAAAGTCCCCGAACTTTTAGGTAAAGTTAAAGAAATTGCTGAACAAATTAAAGAAAACATAATTCCTGGGATTGAACTTTCCAGCCAGAAAATAAAAGACATCACTGACAACTGCGACTGCGCAAATACTCAATCCTTATGCGTTTGCGCTGGAGGCGGCTCCGACAATTCTTGTGAGCCGGCGCGGTGTTATGCCGGGCCTGGATTTCAGCCCTGCCCAAATCAATCAGAAATTAAAGAAAACCAAAAAAGGGTCATTGCCTGGAAAGATGAAATCCTTTATTATAGAAATAGAACTATAGCTGAAGAACAGGACTTACAAGACGAAATAAAAATGGTCTTAGACGAAAAGATTGTTTATTATATGAAAAGTGAAATAATAGAAGATGATGATAAGGTTAAACAATACCTAATTGAGCAAAGAGAAAAAATAACCAAAGAAAAGAATCTAAAAAAAAATTTAGCAGCCAAACTTGAAGAATTAGCTGATTTGATTGATAAAATAAGTAATCCGGCGTCAGAAATAGGCGTACTCCCGGATGAATGCTTAATTAATGTAAAAGATAAATGCTCTGCCAGCTGTCAAGGGGGCTGTCATGATATAAAAGATGGCTGCGAGCCAGGCGGATGCAACGGCGGCAACCCCTGCCCAGTTGATAATATTCAAAACCAGTTGAGCCAAGTCCAACAAATAAAACCTTCAATTATTCAAGCTTGTGACGAGGTCCTCAATATTATAGACGAAATAATCAAACATAAAACAATTATTATATGATTAAAAAATTCTTTAGCATTCTTATTGTTTCTATTATGCTTTTCAGTTTAGCTGGTTTTGCTTTTGCGCAAGATAGAGAGCTTGAGATAAAATATCCAGAAATTGAAGGTGAACAACCAGAACAAGTCACCACTCCGGTTCCTGAATACTTTAAATATATTTTTAATTTCTTAATCTGGATAAGCGGCCTGATTGCTCTTGTTGTTTTGGTTTATGCCGGGTTTCAATACTTTACATCAGCTGGAAATCCAGAGGCAATGAATGATGCTAAGAACCGAATTGGCGCCGCTCTTTTAGGCCTTTTAATCCTTTTTGGCTCTTATCTAATTTTAACCACCATTAACCCTGAATTAATTGTCTTCCACCTCCCCCGCCTCCGCCCCATTATCTCCGAACTCCCGGCCGGGGTTCTTGTATGTAATGGACAAATTGAGGCTTATAGGGCTTGGAATCTTATTTATGAATACAAAACTAGCAATCCTAGCGAGGACAGAGATAAACAAATAAAAGAAGAATTAGATGTAATACTTGATAACGTCGCTCTAAAATGTTCTACGGTTATAGGCAGAGGAGATATTATAGGAGACATTCAATTTATATATTTCATTCCAAACATAGAAATAGATAAAGATGGAAACATAACATCGGTAACAGAATATGGGGCAGTTATTTATGAAGAAAGTGATTTTAAAGGAAAATCCGAGCCGCTTTACAAGCATCTTCTTCCTGGCGGAATGATTGCGGTTTATGAAATACCAAAAGAACTCATGTTTCCTGTTTTAAACCCGTCTTCAATTAAGCCCTTTATATTAATTCCTGAACATGATGGGGGCTATGAACGTGATGGAATAAAATACCAAGTATTTTTATTTCAAGAATATAATAAAAACATAGGGACAAATTTAGAAGATAAAGGTAAAATGTATGGACTTTTACCAGAAAATTACTGGTATGAATATAATGATATCACTATAGGTTTTTGCTCACTTCCTGGAGCAGTATGTGAAGGAGATTTCTGCTCTCCTAGATCAATTCAGGTTATAGGCGAATTTATTGCTATCCTTGTAACTCCAGACGGAAGGAGTGATACTTTTTCTAACGAGGTTGATAATAATTTAGACGATAATCTAAATATAGTAAACTGGGTAGATTGTAAAAATTATGAAAGCAAAAAAACAAAACAAGGCCCTATTATGGGAGGCTATGGTTCAGTAGTAGTTCACGGAGAAGATCTGTGCGCTCAGCCCGCAGTTAGAAAATTAATAATCATCAGCGCAAAAATTTACTAAAACATATAAAAAAGCCGCTCTTGGAAAACGGTTTTTGTTTGAATATACTACGAGAACTGTTCTCGTAG
>Ga0315543_1001290_pt1 | contig 27585 bp, 21 predicted proteins | sample SalMarSW160210MG_2_FD_203098 | JGI IMG/M metagenome (GOLD analysis project Ga0315543, IMG submission 203098) | Salt marsh sediment microbial communities from the Plum Island Ecosystem LTER, Massachusetts, United States - Salt Marsh Sediment SW1601-210 ... | reverse complement strand
TCCTTTTTATCTGGAGGCAATTAAAAACGGTTTTAATGCCCTCTCCTGTTCAAAACTGGAGCGGCAACGTTTCAATGAGACTAACAATTGCGTGAGAAAATCAGCAAACCCTAAGTAGATTAGATAAATAGACAAACTGTAGGAGTATCTAAAACAGGTACTTCTTTTTTTTATCATCCAATTTCAGTAACTTATGTGCTAATTTCAAACCAACAACCATGAAAAGTATAGGACTGACTCTTCTCCTTCTGATTATAACTTATACGGTCTATTCACAAGAAAAGCGCCTTGCTCTTGTAATAGGAAATAGTGATTATCAATATGGAGGAGAGCTTGCAAATCCGGTGAATGATGCTATCTCCATGGAACAGGTACTTCATGCTGTTGGATTTGATGTGATAAAGTATGAAAATCTTGACCAGAAGATGATGCGTCAGGCTATTGATAATTTCGGGAACCTCTTAAAGAACTCTGATATAGGTTTATTTTTCTATGCAGGTCATGGAGTACAGGCAAAAGGATTTAATTACCTGATACCTGTTGATGCCGCATTGGCTTCTGAGGAGGAGGTAGAGTATAGCTGTGTAAGGGCAGATAGGGTATTAGGGAAAATGGAAGCTGCTGCCAATAAAACAAACATTGTAATTCTTGATGCCTGTAGGAACAATCCGTTTGAGCGAAGCTGGACAAGAAGTCCTACAGGCAGAGGGTTAGCTTTTATGAATGCACCTACAGGTTCTTTGATAGCTTATGCTACATCTCCGGGGAATACTGCTTCAGATGGTACAGGTGCTAATGGACTTTACACATCTGCCCTGATAACCTATATGATTGAACCTAACATTACAGCGATCCAAATGTTTCAACAGGTAAGAACCCTTGTAAGAAAAAAATCAAATGGGAACCAAGTTCCATGGGAGTCTACTTCTCTTGAAGGTGATTTTTATTTCAATACTGGTAATTCAATACAAGCAGAATTTAAGGGTAGTCTTATTACTCCCGATAAAAATGCTACAATAGATTGGACTGCAGAGGAAGGAACCTTTATTGATGAACGAGATTATCAAGTTTATGATTGGGTAAGGATTGGCGAACAGATTTGGATGGCAAAGAATCTGAATTATGTTACAGTAAGTGGTAGTTGGTGTTACGATGACCAAGACACAAATTGCATTACGTATGGAAGATTGTATGATTGGGAAACAGCGAAACAAGTTTGTCCTGATGGTTGGCATTTACCAACAGATTATGAGTGGAAAAAATTAGAACTTCAACTTGGGATGAGGACAAAAGAAATTGAAAAGACGGGATATCGTGGTACTGATGAAGGTGGTAAATTAAAAGAGACTGGTTTAACACACTGGAGGGCTCTGAATAAGGGATCAACTAATGCAAGGGGTTTTTCTGCGTTGCCCGGCGGCTACCGCAACAGTATTGGTAGTTTCAGCAGTATGGGTGATTGCGCCTTCTTTTGGTCTTCAATGAAGACCAGTGATTCTCACGCATGGTGCCGGATTCTGAATTACAATTATTCAGATGTTGTCCGCTACCCATTCAATACAGGAATCGGTTTTTCTGTCCGCTGCATAAAATACCATAGGTACACCCCCATACACGTCCCCTCAAATAAGCCACTTTAACCCTTCTCTGGTACATTACCCCTCAGAAGAGGAGATCGTTTAAAAAATGGGGGTAAGTGTCATGGGTAAGATTTGTCGCACACAATTCAGGAATAGGAGCAAAACAGTAAACAACATCCCATTTGTCCGATTTCATACAAATGCGAGTATAATTAGGGATACAGCTTAATTCCTTAAGGCATTTAATGGTAGAATTTAAACCGAGGATAAAAAACAGTAGGACGCAATACATTTTAACTCATTCTATTTCATTAAGTTCCCGGAATTTACTATCTTTATTCCACTTTAAATGTTATTTGGGAAAATAGTGAGAAGAATTGGCAGTTTCTTGTACCACTTTTTTTTGACACTTTAATAAAACACTGCTAATCAATGCCTGACGTTAACTAGGTTGTGGTCTAATCAGCTCCACAATGGACTCTATTAGACCACTCCCCCTACGGAGTGGTTTTCTTTTACAATCCCCATTGTATGGGCAATCGCGACGGATATGACTTTCATACACTGCAATTATAACAACCATAAAAATGAGTAGCAACAGGGTCAAAAAAGGAATATAACTTAACCCGGATTATTCATAAACCAAAAAATAAAGGGTTTTTCAACAATAATAGTTGAGATTTTCATATCTAATGGGATTTTATTTGTTCATCATTGAATTTTGCTCACTCAAATCGCAAAGAAAAAGCTTTCTAAAACAGATTTTCCTGGATTTTTTCACGACCGGAGATAGTTATCCCAAGTATCTGATGTTTGTTGATTTATTAAGTGCTCAGCATAAAGCAATTATTTCTTTCATCAGATTTTGCTGAGTAAAAGTTTTTGAAAGGTTTATGATTACGTAACGTACTCGTTCCTTTATTTGTGCTGCCACTTTCAACAAATAAAGCCTGATGCTTTGCATGTTCCATTTCCAGGCGTATTGCCTGTGAGTTTTCCTGATCAAAACACGGATGGTTCTCAATAACTCGTAAGCCAGGCAGGACAGCATCAGGCGAAAATAATTTGCCCAAAAACTGTGACAACTCAATCGGTCTGAAAAACAGAAGTTTTTAATTTCCTTGATACGATTTTCCGCTGTTTCTCCTCGCTGCACATAAAAATTCCAGTATAAATCCTCAACCTCATAATTATGCATGTTACTGATAAAATACCGTACATTCATGCCTTTACCTGTTGATTCTATCTTAACATAAGTTGCCTGAGGTTTATCCCAGCTATCTGCCTGATAATTAAATGGACCGACAAACTCCTGATGTTTTATGCCCTTGTCACCATATTGTTCTTTTGCTTGATTGTATACCTCCCGTGTAAAACTTTCAAGCCGGTTATTTGTAGCTATCCCAAGACAAAAATCCAGTGCATACTCTTCAGCCATTTGGTAAAAAGCAGCTCCGCTGTAACCGGCATCAGCCCTGACTATAATACGAATGTGAGGAAAGCGTTTCCGGATTGCTTTTACAATGCGCACTAAGATCTTTGCCATCCATTTTGATGAGTGAACATTCCCGGGTCGTAAAACAGGTAATATCATCTTACCGGTTTTACCATCAAGAAAAAACATTTCATTATACATCCACTGCCAGTAATATCCATGAAAACAGCTCAACTGCTGAGTACCGTGTGTAGGATCATCCGTACAATCAACATCTATGATCACTTCTTCCTGCCCAGGTGCCAAACTCTCTACATACCTGTTAATCCACCATTCAGCCAAAGCCCACAAAGTATGTTTGCCAATGCTGTTCTCAAATCGACTTAATGTAGGTTGCGAACATACTTCTCCGCCAAGAACTTGTTGCAGTAAGACATCGTGTTTCAAATAATCACTGTCATTGCAATCTTCATATCCCATGGCCAGCATGAAAACTCGCTGTCTTAACAACTTTTCAATAGGATGATCAATATACGATGGATCTCTGTTATCCGGTATGACCGAACCAAACGATTTAATACATTTTGTTTTATGTTCAATCTTATCTAACAAAATCAAACCTCCATCACTACTGGTGGCATCGCAATTAAATGCTAAATGAAAAGCTTTTTCTTTACGATAAAATAATGTAACTTTATTGCTCATAATTGGGCATATTGGTTAGTACTGTAAATAGTCCTATTTGCTTGTAATATAACCATTTATGCCCAATTTTCCTAATTTTATTGAATAATCCTGACGACGAAGAAATACCACAAATTTGAGTTCATTCCAATCCTCAAATTTGGGTATTTTCTTGTCGGGGTTTCCCGCATTGCTTCCCTCTATCCATCACACATTCATGCAATGCACTGCGTTTTTGCATGAATAATGCGGGTTAACTTATTCTATTTCATTAAGTTCCCGGAAAATTGTATCTTTGTTCTACCTTTAATGTTCTTTGGGAAAATGGCGAGAGAAATTGGCGCTTTCTTGTACCACTTATTTCTGGCACTCTCATAACACACTGTTATTCAATACCTGATATCAACCAGGTTGTGGTCTAACCAGCTCCACTCTAGACCACACTTATAAGAGTGTGGTTTGTTTTTAAGTGCCGATAAGTATAAGAAAATCAGGTGGATAATTGATCTTCTACAAGTTATCCTATTCTAGTTTCTTTCCTAAAACAGCCATGAAAAAGTGGCAAATCTACACCATCAGTTTCCTTATGTAACTTGTGATTCGTGTTTAAAAAAGTACATTTTTAGAACTTTTATATACCATACTATATAGTATGTATACTATATAGTATACGGAATATATATGAATTTGTTACAAAGAATATTCAAAATAAAGCTATTTAGCCTTGATTTATTAAAAAAAAATATATAACTTTGCATATAGTATAGTATACATACTATACTATATAGCCTAATTGTTATCTTTTTAGTTAACATTTTCAGCTATAGTTGATAAAATTTATGTGTTAATAATTTGATTTATTAAAAAAAACATATAACTTTGCACTATATAGTATATATACTTTATAGTGCTGAGAATATTATTATGAGAAAATCTAGGTTCAGTATAGCAAAGCCAGACATCATAGAGTATTTTAATAACTCTGAAAAAAAGGTTTATTCAAAACTAGAGTTAGGTGATATATTATATAGAGAACGAAGATTCTGGAGACTAACTCATAGTCTTACTGTTGATGGCTTTATTGAACTATTAATAGATGGCACACAATTAAAAAGACACAAACTGAAATTCAAACCAAATACAATTACACGATACAGTTGGGGAAAAGTTGATATTTTAGACTTGGCATTAGGTTTAAACAAGAATGGGTATATTTCTCATTATACCGCTGTTTTTTATCATGGGTTAACGGAACAATTACCAAAAACAATTTACATAAACACTGAGCAAAGCAAAAAAGAAATATCTAATATTGAATTAACTCAATCTCAGATAGATAGAGCTCTACAGAAACCTGTACGGTTATCAAATAATTTTGCAGTATATAGGAACAACAAAATATATATTTTGAAAGGTATGTATACTGATTTATTAGGAGTTGAGTTTGATGAACATAGAAACTATCGTGTTACAAATATTGAAAGAACTTTGATCGATATTGCAGTAAGACCAGATTACGCTGGCGGCATTTGGGAAGTAATTAAAATTTACGAAAATGCAGCTCAAAGTGTTTCAGTAAATAAACTTGTATCATATCTGAAAAGATTAGAATTTATTTACCCATATCATCAATGTATTGGTTTTTATATGATGAAATCTGGAAAGTATAGAGCAAACCAAATACAACTTATTCGGAAAATAGAAATGCCATATAAATTTTATTTAACACATGGCATTGAAGATAAGAAATTCTCTAAAGAGATGAATCTCTACTATCCTTCTAATATTACATTTTAGATACGATTTCATTAATCTTATTAATTAAGAAATCAAAATAGAAATCAAATTCCTTTAACTCCTCTGAAGCTTTAATTGTATCCCTAAGCCCTGGATACGAATCTACATGCAACTCTTTTGTGCCGGCAATTTTACTAAGGTACTCTATCGGTACTTTCTTAGCAGCTAATACATTTTTTAATAGTTCTATATTATCAGAATTAGATAGGTCGATTTTAAAATGTTTTATTAGAGTATAAATATCAAAGAAATCTCGCGCACGTGATTTAGGGGTTAAACTTTTTACGATATTTTTATATTCAGGTATTTGTTGACATAAAGCTCTAATTTTTTCACATATAATCATCTCAGGCGTGTATGCGAATAACGTAAAACCTTCGATCTCATAATCAACTTTTTCTCCCACAAACTCATATTTACTAATGTCAATTAAATATTTTGTTGAATTATTCTTCCCTATGACTATCGCATTTCTTCTAAGATTATCAATATTTTTATGCTTTTCAAGATTCTCCGATTTTATTAATTTAAATTCAGCTGTATAACCACCCCAAAAGTGTTTCACAACTTTATCAGTTTTCTCAGGTTTTTCATAAAACTTGAAATCAAATATTGTAAACCCATATTCGTAGAAAGTCGTCTCTAATACACTTTTAATTCTCTTTTTTATTCCTTCGAATTCTTCTTGAATAAAATCTCCTTCCATTGAATAATCTAAGTCAATTGATGCCCTACTTGACAAATTATGAATTAGATTTATCGCATTACCACCCTTCAATACTAAATTTTCCATGAGTATATCATCCGAAACCATAGCAACAATTGCTATTTTCTTAATTTCATCAACTATATCTAAATTCATTCTATGCGATTTTGTTTAAGCTAATTTACAATTGAATCTTGAAATCAAAGATGTCTATATAAAGTTAATATTAAATTGATTACAAATGTTTTAGATAGAGAATAATTTCGCACTGTAACAATATAATACGTGAATTCAATATCATATAGCATTCAATCGTACTTGCAATAATGGTTTTACTCAATTAAAGTAGATCGATATTAATAGAGAGTTTTATGATTCGATTCCAATTTTTTCTCTTATCATTCTTACATTAATTAACATCAAATCATCCATTACCGTGGCATAACTATCAAGTGTCACTTGTATAGATGAATGCCCTAATAATCTGGACAAAACTTCAATATTAACTCCATTTGCTAAAATTATAGTTGTAGCAAAGGTTTTTCTTGCGAGATGAGTTGTAAGGTACTTCTGAATCTTCGCTATGTCTTGAATTTCCTTTAAGTAGGCATTCATTTTTACATTACTTGTAACTGGTAGTAGAGAACCACGTTTTTTACAAATTGGATGGTCTGAATACTTTGCAATTATTCCCTTCGTCTTTTTTAGAAGAGGAACTTGATATTCTTTCTTCGTCTTTTTCCGGGCTACATTTATCCATTTTTCACCATCAACTCCTGTAATAATGTTCTCAGGTTTTAGGTTATAAACTTCCTTATAGGCTAGTCCTGAATAGCAACAGAAAACAAATATATCTCGAACCCAGTCCAGACGTTTTATGTATATTCCGAAGCAAGCTTAGTTCCAGTCCTGCAAATAGAAAACAAGCACCATGCTTTGCTAGATCAGGTGTCTTTTCTTGAATGCAATACCTGATCCGCTTTTTAGGTATTTTTCAAACATAAGGTCCTTATTTTGATCCATAAAACCAATAAAAGAAATTAAAGTGGCTGGTGTTTTGTCCTTGGTGTAATGTACTTTATGTGAGTTGTGTTCATTGATTCTTCTTTCTATGAATCAAAAAACTCTCCTTCTCCGCCAAACGGCGGATACGGAGGGCGGAACCCTCCTTCGCCAGAGCCTTCGCTGAAGCTTCGGCTCTCGGAGAAGGCTACGGAGGGCGGAACCCTCCTTCGCTAAAGCTACGGAGGGCGCCTGCCTGCCGCAGGCAGGGAGGTGGAGCTGGAGGGAGGAAGTTACTCGTCCCGACAGAAACGTCGGGACTCGTGAGGTCCTATTGAGGCATTCCACAGCGAATAGCAAAAACAAACCTTCAGTTTGCACTTTTTTTATTTCATCCTTCCAAAATCGAGCAAGCTTGTTTTGTCAGTCTGAAATAGCAAAAACCGCTTGCGCGGTTTTTGCTATTCGTTGTGGAGCTGGAGGGAGAGTGTTACCTCACCCCGCCGTTGGCGGGATTCGGTGATTCCTGAAGCTCAGTCCTGCAAATAGAAAACAAACACTATACTTCGTATGGTTCTTTTTGTTTCTTCGGCAACCTTATGAAAACAAGTTTTTACTCGTTTGCTCCAAAATAAAAAATCCCGGTGAGTCACCGGGATTGGTTTCTTTTGTGGAGCTGGAGGGAGTTGAACCCTCGTCCAGACAAGGAGACCATATGTTTTCTACATGCTTAGTTCTGCTTGGTTGTCGGGAAAAATCAGGTGCAGAACGACCAAATGATTCCGTAGTCCTTAAGGGTTCACTGTCAGGCCAGGACCTCCTGCCAGCTAACTCCGAATTGCGAGCGCCTCTTAACCGGGTTGGAACGGAGTAGGACCGCCCGAGAGACGTCTCGTCCCGACATCTGATGTCGGGATTAAGCCATTAACCTACTAAACTTCGATCAGGCTGCGAGAGCGTAGTTATTTTCGCCAGTTATTGTGTTGTGACATGTTATTATAGAGCTATACCACAACGCTCTGCATGCTTGCATACCACCTCGGCTTGCTGTCAAGTCCAGTCAGCCCCATGCTGGTGCAAAGATACAAAATCTTTTCGGCAAAGTTCCACCCTGAAAGCCTCAAATATTGTTCCATATTCACTACTTTCGCAATAAATCATCCAGTCATGAAAGACAAGATTGTAGTTGGAATCCTGAAAGAGACCAAAACCCCGCCCGACCTGAGGGTTCCTATAGGACCCAGGCGTGCCCGGGAGATCCAAAACCGGTTTCCCAATGTCGAACTCATTGTCCAATCCAGCGAGATCAGATGCTTTACCGATAATGAGTTTGGAGACCTTGGTTTGCATGTCAGCAGTGATATCTCCGCATGCGATGTACTCATGGGTGTAAAAGAGGTCCATATTCCCGAATTGATCCCGGACAAAACCTATCTTTTTTTCTCGCATACCGCAAAAAAACAATCGTACAACCGTTCCCTCCTTCAACATGTTGTTGAGAAGAAGATAACCCTCATCGATTACGAATACCTTACCGATCAGCACGGGTTCAGGCTGGTGGCATTCGGACGGTGGGCCGGGATTGTGGGTGCTTACAACGGGCTTAGAGCCTGTGGAGAAAGGTTTGGTGACTTTACCCTGAAACCAGCCCATGAATGCCATGACCTGGAAGAGATGCTGACCCATGTGAGTGCACTAAAACTGCCTCCGCTTCGTATCCTGATTACCGGTGGCGGACGGGTCGCCCATGGAGCACTCGAAACCCTGGCTCCCCTTAACATCAAAGAGGTTTCACCCGGGGATTTCCTGCACAAAAAATACAACATGCCGGTCTTTTCCAGGCTCGATCCATGGCATTATACGCGACGGAAAGATGGTACCGCCTTTGGCCCTGACGGATTTAACTATTTTATTCAGCATCCTCAAGAGTATGAATCAACATTCTTTCCCTATACCCAAAAAACAGACCTATATATTGCATCTCATTTCTGGGATCCCCAGTCCCCGGTGTTTATGATACCAGAAGATTACCTCGCACCGGACTTCTCCATTAAGGTCATTGCCGATATTAGTTGTGATATCAAAAAGCCAATTCCCTCTACCCTGAGGGCATCCACCATCGCAGAACCATTCTATGGCTATGATCCACGATCCGGTCAGGAGAGCGATCCATTCAGCAAGGATAATATCACGGTCATGGCTGTCGATAACCTTCCCGGGGAACTGCCGCGCGACGCATCAGTGGATTTCGGAAGAGCACTGATGGATAGCGTATTCCCTTCACTGTTCGGAAAAGACAGGGAAAAAATTATCGAACGGGCAACTATTGTGAAGGGCGGGAAGCTTACGGAGAGGTTTGAGTATTTGAAGGGATTCCTGGAAGGGAAGGAGTGATGCGTGATAAGTAGGCAGTAGGCAGTATGAAGTACGCATTAGCTAGTCCTCAGTCATCAGTCTGCAGTCCACAATCTTCAGTCAACAGTCTTCAGCCAACATTAAGTATGCAGTACGCAAATTGGTTATATCTTTAAGATGATAATATCCTATTAACTTAAATAAAATATTATGTTCAGAAAATTATTAGTTTACAAAAAGGCATTCAACTTAGCCTTGGAAATTTTTAAAGTTTCAAAATTATTCCCGAAAGAAGAGATGTATTCGTTAACGGATCAGATTAGAAAGTCATCCAGGTCAGTTTGTGCTTGCATTGGTGAAAGTTATCGGAAAAGAGTTTATCCCAAACACTTTATTAGTAAACTTACAGATGCGGATAGTGAAAACAGTGAAACAATTGTCTGGCTTGATTTCGCGTTGGCATTTGAATACATTGAAAAAGAGTCCTACTCAAATTTATGCAATCAGGCTGAAGAGGTTGGTAAACTTCTGAATTATATGATTGAAAATCCCGATAAGTTTGTAGTAAAATCTTAATTAAGTATGAAAAAATTATTCAGGAGTAGGAGATTTTACTAACAGGTAACTTACTAATTACAGTTATCTAGATGAGATTTTAACTGTTTACTGCCTGCACTTTTCATTAAGAAAATAACCAATTGTAGTAGGTTGGATGGAATTCTAACTGCCTACTGCCTACTGCTTACTGCTTACTTATCTCAAATCTCCTTCAACTTCCTGATCATTGCAACCGGATCATCTGCACTGAAGACGGTATTACCCACAACGAAGACATCCACTCCTGCATCCCGCAGTTTACCAATATTCTGAAGTCCGACCCCACCATCCACCTGGATGCGTGCGGGGGATTCTGTCTGCCGGATCAGCTCTTTAAGCTTTCTGATCTTCCGGTAGCTCGATTCAATGAACGACTGTGCTCCAAATCCCGGGTTTACCGTCATGTTCAATACCATATCCAGATCGGGAAGGATTGTTTCGAGGAGATGCACCGGAGTATGAGGATTGATGGCTACACCGGCATCCATGCCGAGTGATTTAATTGTCTGGACCGTACGGTGCAGGTGATTGCAGGTTTCGTAATGAATGGTGAGGATATCTGCTCCTGCTTCGTGAAACGATTCCAGATAACGGTCCGGATCCATGATCATCAGGTGAACATCCAACGGCTTTTTTGCCACTTTTTTTATCTGTTTGATGATGTGGAAACCGAAGGTGATATTCGGTACAAAGACACCATCCATGATATCCAGGTGGATCCAGTCGGCATCACTTTTATTGATCATATCAATTTCTCCGGCAAGATTCAGAAAATCTGCCGTAAGGACAGAGGGTGCAATCAGATGGCTCATAAAGAAGAGGAATATATGGATTCTTGTTTCCGTAAAAATAGCGATAAAAAAAATAAAGAGAAAAACGAAATTCTCTCTTTATTTTCTAACGGTATAATTAAAACGATCCGGGTCGCGGATTTTCTCAGCCAAGATAGGTTTTCAGGATTTTACAGCGTGTCACATGTTTCAGCCGTTTAATGGCTTTCTCTTTGATTTGTCTCACCCGTTCGCGGGTTAAATTAAATTCTTCGCCAATCTCTTCCAGTGTGTGCGGATGCTTCCCATTCAGTCCAAAATAGAGGCGCACGATATTTGCCTCCCTGTTAGTCAGGGTATTCAATGCTCTTTCAATCTCTTTTCTGAGCGAGTCTGTTAACAGCTCTTTGTCCGGACTGGGTGCATCCAGGCTAAGCAGCACGTCATACATATCCCCTTCTTCATCCTGTCCCAGCGGTGCATCCATTGATACATGCCGTCCGGCACTCTTAATGGCGTCTTTCACGTCGCTGGGAGCAAGCTCAAGTACATGAGCAATTTCACCATTGGTGGGTTCCCTTTCAAATCGTTGTTCCAGTTCAGCAAGCGTTTTATTGATCTTGTTTATCGAACCAATCTTGTTTAATGGTAATCGCACGATTCTGGCTTGTTCGGCCAGAGCCTGTAAAATCGATTGCCTGATCCACCATACGGCATAGGAAATGAATTTGAACCCCCGGGTTTCATCAAAACGCTGAGCTGCTTTGATCAGTCCAAGATTCCCTTCATTGATCAGATCCGGCAGGCTCAACCCCTGGTTTTGATACTGTTTTGAAACGGAAACAACAAAACGCAGATTCGCTTTAACAAGACGATTCAATGCTTTCAAATCACCTTTATGTATCCTTCTCGCCAGTTCCACCTCTTCCTCTGCAGTAAGCAATTCCACCTTGCCGATTTCATGAAGGTATTTATCAAGGGAAGGGGTTTCCCGGTTGGTAACCTGTTTGATGATCTTAAGTTGCCTCATGCAAGGGTGGGATTTAGGACTACGACTTATACGTTTAACTAAAATAAAAGGTTTCGAAGAATAACAGAAAAAAATGGGGAAAAATTAGAGTTTAATAATTATTTTAAATTACTGATAAACAAGTAGATATTTATCTCTTGTCATTACATCGCTCCATACATGGATCAATTCAGGTGTAACAATCACCCTTTCCGGGAGATAAAATCTGTTTTTTTTATGATTTTCTTTGTCAGTATTCAGGATTTCTGTAATATTGCATATAATTTCCATTTCAAATTTCTATTTGGTCATTTCCTTATACCCGTTTTATTAGAGCAATATTATTATTCCCGGTGGATTAATAAATCAGTATATCCTTATTATTAGTAGAAGAGAATTGACCCACACAAACACTTCCAATTTAATTTTATGTATGACATTCTTGAATTGAACAAAAAGCTCTTACAGGATCTTCGTGAAATAGCAAAAGAATTGAAGATCAAAAGAGTAGAGTCCCTTCGGAAACAGGATCTGATCTATAAGATCCTGGATCAGCAGGCCATATCAGCAACCGAATCCAAACCAGGGGAGAAGAGGCCTTCGAAAGAGAGGAAACCCCAGGCAGAGAAATCAAAAAGGGAATCGGGAAAAGCCAAACGTGAAAAATCACAGGCCAGGAGAGAGCGCAAACCGGTAAAACTTTTCAGCTCAGACATTGTGGATGAGCATGTTCCTGATCATACAATCGACAGGGAACAGGATGATGTGGCTGAATCCAGGGTCATTCCATCTGAAGAATATATAGCCCCCCAGGCGAAAGAGCAAAAGCGGGAGGTGCCTGAAAAAAAGCCCCGGGAAGATGAGTCGGGTAAGAAACCCGAGAAACGGGAAAAGAGTTATGATTTTGATGGGATAATTGTCAGTTCGGGTGTTCTTGAGATCATGCCGGACGGGTATGGTTTCCTGCGCTCGGCCGATTTCAATTACCTCAACTCTCCCGATGATATTTACGTTTCTCAATCCCAGATCAAACTGTTCGGTTTGAAAACCGGAGATTCGGTCAAAGGATCCATCCGGCCACCCAAGGATGGAGAAAAATATTTCCCGTTGATCAAGGTGGAGGAGATCAATGGCAGGTATCCGGACTATATCAGGGACAGGGTACCCTTTGATTACCTGACGCCCCTTTTCCCGGATGAAAAGTTTACGCTTACCCAACCCGGCGAAGGCAGTCTTTCGGTGAGGGTGATTGATATGTTTACCCCGCTTGGCAAAGGGCAGCGGGGACTGATCGTTGCCCAGCCAAAAACAGGGAAGACCATTCTCCTGCAGGAGGTGGCGAATGCTATTGCCAAGTATCAGCCGGAGGTCTATTTGATGATCCTCCTGATTGATGAACGGCCGGAGGAGGTTACCGATATGCAACGCAATGTTAACGGTGAAGTCATTGCATCGACCTTTGATGAACCGGCTGAACGGCATGTCCGGGTAGCAAACATTGTTTTGGAAAAGGCGAAAAGGTTGGTTGAATGCGGGCATGATGTGGTTATTTTACTCGATTCGATCACCCGTTTGGCTCGTGCTTTTAATACCATCTCCCCTGCATCCGGTAAGGTGTTATCGGGAGGAGTGGATTCCAATGCCCTCCACAAACCCAAACGGTTCTTTGGTGCTGCCAGGAATATTGAGGATGGCGGTTCACTGACCATCATCTCTACAGCACTGACCGAGACCGGCTCAAAGATGGATGATGTGATTTTCGAGGAGTTTAAGGGGACCGGTAACATGGAGCTTCAGCTTGACCGTAAACTTTCAAATAAACGGATCTTCCCCTCCATCGATATACCCGCATCAAGCACACGGCGTGAAGATCTTCTTCTGGATAAAAACATCCTGAATAAGATCTGGATTTTGCGGAATTACCTGACCGATATGAATGCGGTTGAAGCCATGGAATTTTTGCGTGACAGGTTAATGCAAACCGAATCGAATGAGGAGTTCCTGATCTCCATGAACAGCGATTAAGAACCTTTTACGATAAGCTGACAAATTTCATAGATTATCCCTTTTCTTCCAATTACTTTTACTCCAATTTCCTGAACACTGCGAGCCATTTAGCCGGTTTGTATCGTTCCAAACCCGGTTGCCAGGAAGCTTGGGTGAATGCAATTTAATAATGAATTGAAAAATTGTGTTATAAATCAGGTTTATGAAATTCCATATCCAAACAATTTGTATTAATTTTATAGGTTCTGGACGAAAAAATAAATGTTTGTTATTTAAATACTTAAAGAGATAAAAATGGCTAAGAAAAAGAATTTTATTACCTGTGATGGGAACTATGCTGCATCTCATATTGCCTATATGTTTAGTGAAGTTGCATGTATTTACCCGATTACGCCATCTTCCACTATGGCAGAAAACGTTGATGAGTGGTCTGCCCATGGTAGAAAAAATGTATTTGGAGAGCAAGTAAAAGTATCTGAAATGCAGTCTGAGGGAGGAGCCTCCGGTGCAGTTCACGGGTCACTGCAAGCAGGTGCTCTTACTTCAACTTATACAGCATCTCAGGGATTGCTTTTAATGATACCTAACATGTATAAGATTGCTGCAGAACTTTTACCCGGCGTATTTCATGTAAGTGCCCGCAGTGTTGCTGCTCATGCTCTCTCTATTTTTGGTGATCATAGCGATATTTATGCTACTCGTCAGACAGGGTTTTCCTTGTTAGCAAGTGGTAGTGTCCAGGAAGTTATGGATCTTGCGGCTGTGTCTCATCTTGCTGCAATAAAAACCAGTTTGCCGTTCCTTCACTTTTTTGATGGATTCAGAACATCCAATGAGGTCCAAAAGGTTGAAGATATTGACCAGGACGAGCTTGCTAAACTCATTGATTATGATGCACTTGGAAAATTCAGAGATAATGCTCTTAATCCTGAGCATCCTGTTACAAGAGGTACTGCTCAGAATCCGGATATTTTCTTCCAGGCTAAGGAAGCAATAAACAAGTTTTACGAACCGGTACCTGACCAGGTTGAAGCATATATGCAGGAAATTAAAAAACTGACAGGCAGGGAATATCATCCTTTTAATTATTATGGAGCGCCTGATGCTGAGAATATTGTTATCGCGATGGGATCGGTTACAGATACCATCAGGGAAGTTGTGGATTGGCTGAATAAAAAAGGAGAAAAAGTCGGACTGATAGCAGTTCATCTATACAGACCATTTTCAGAAAAATATTTCCTGAAAGTTCTTCCTGAAACAGTGAAAAAAATAGCTGTGTTAGATCGTACTAAAGAACCGGGTGCAAATGGAGAGCCGTTATATGTTGATGTCAGGAATCTTTTTTACGGAAAAGAAAAAACACCTGAGATAATCGGAGGAAGATATGGCTTAAGCTCGAAAGATACAACACCGGCTCACATTATTTCGGTTTTTGATAATTTAAAGAGAAAAGAGTCAAAAAATCATTTTACTATTAGTATCGTTGATGATGTTACATTTACTTCATTGCCAATACCTGAGGATGTAGTGGTTGCTCCTGAAGGAAGTTATGAAGCAAAATTCTATGGGATAGGAGGCGATGGAACTGTTGGAGCTAATAAAAATTCAATTAAATTAATTGGTGAGTCAACAGATAAATATTGCCAGGCATACTTTGAATATGACTCAAAGAAATCGGGGGGCAGTACAATTTCTCACCTGCGGTTTGGTGATAATCCAATACAGTCGATTTATTATGTAAACACTCCCGACTTTGTAGCATGTCATGTTCCGGCATATCTATGGAAATTTAATATTTTGAAAGGTATTAAGAAAGGTGGAACTTTCCTTCTTAACAGTATCTGGAATGAGGAGGAAACAAAGGATAAACTTCCTAATTCAATAAAGAAAATCCTTGCAGAAAAAGAGATTAACTTCTATATAATCAATGCAACAAATATTGCAGAAGAGATAGGGTTGGGTAATCGAACCAATTCTATTATGCAATCAGCTTTCTTTAAAGTTTCTGAGGTGATCCCATATGATTCATCTGTAAAAGAGATGAAAAATTTGATTAAGAAAACATACAGTATGAAGGGGGATAAGATTGTTAATATGAATTGGGCAGCCGTTGATAGGGGGGGTGATGTAATTAAAATTGATGTACCTGTAGAGTGGCAAGATCTGAAACCTGAAGTTCTGGAAAAAAGGAATAATGTTCCTGAATTTGTACGTGATGTGGCAGACCGGATCAACCGTCTTGAAGGAGACCAGGTTCCTGTCAGTGCTTTTGTTGGTAGAGAAGATGGTTCATTTCCGGCAGGGACTACACAGTATGAGAAACGTGGTGTTGCTGTTAATGTTCCGGAATGGATACCTGAAAATTGTATCCAGTGTAACCAGTGTGCTTATGTTTGTCCTCATGCCGCTATCCGTCCCTTCCTGTTAACAGATGAAGAATTGAAGAATGCACCTGAGGGAACGGAAACAATTGAAGGAAAAGGAGGAATTAAAGGATATCACTACAAGATACAGGTAAGTGTACTTGATTGTACAGGATGTGACAATTGTGTTGATGTTTGTCCGTCAAAAGAAAATTCACTTGTAATGAAACCTCTTGGAACTCAAAACGCTGAGATTGAAAGGTGGAATTATATGGATTTAAAGGTTGGATATAAAGAGAATATAGTGCCTAAGGATAAGACAGTTAAAAACAGTCAGTTTGCTAAGCCTTTGTTTGAATTTTCCGGTGCATGTCCGGGTTGTGGTGAAACGCCATATATTAAAGAGGTAACCCAGTTATTTGGCGACAGGATGATGATAGCTAATGCAACCGGCTGCTCATCAATATATGGTGGCACAGCACCTTCATCTCCTTATTGTACAAATGATAAAGGACATGGACCGGCATGGGCAAATTCGCTTTTTGAAGACAATGCTGAATATGGTTATGGAATGGCAAAAGGTGTTAACCAGTTGCGTAACAGAATTGCCTGGAAAATGAAAGATGCATTGAAAAATAATTTATCTGATGCTGCAAAAGATGCTTTCAAAGAATGGATTGATAATAAAGACAATGCTGAAGGATCACGTGTCGCTTCTAAGAAAGTGCTTGACATTCTTAAGGATGAAAAATCATCCGTTGCTAAAGAAATTCTTGATCTGAAGCAATACCTGGTTAAAAAATCCGTATGGGCATTTGGGGGTGATGGATGGGCTTATGATATTGGTTACGGAGGGCTTGATCATGTTCTGGCATCAGGTGATGATGTCAATATTCTTGTTCTGGATACCGAAGTTTATTCCAATACCGGGGGACAATCCTCAAAAGCAACTCCAATTGGAGCAGTTGCCAAATTTGCCGCTTCAGGGAAAAAGATACGTAAGAAAGATCTTGGTGCAATGGCTATGACTTATGGCTATGTGTATGTAACACAAGTTGCTATGGGGGCAAGCCAATCGCAATTTTTTAAGGTATTGAAAGAGGCTGAAGCTTATCCGGGACCTTCACTGATCATCGCGTATGCACCTTGTATTGCACATGGTCTTAAGAGAGGAATGCAACCACAGGCTGAAGAGAAAGCAGCAGTTGAAGCTGGTTATTGGCACTTGTATCACTATAATCCATTGCTTGAGGCAGAAGGGAAAAATCCATTTGTTCTGGATTCAAAAGAGCCTGATTGGAATAAATTCCAGGATTTTCTTGATTCAGAAGTAAGGTTTGCATCCTTGACAAAATCATTCCCCGATGAGTCAAAAGTATTGTTCAAAGCGGCTAAAGAGAATGCCCAGTGGAGATATAATTATTACAAGCGTATGGCGGTAATGGATTTTTAGAAAAGGAAAGAATTGGCACAATACAAAATTAGCGGTCCGGGTGACCGCTTTTTTTTGCTCTGTAGACTTTGAATAGCTACTTTTTGTTAACTTTGTAATTTAAAATCTTTTTAAATAAATGAAGAATGGTTCAGGGCAGAATGTTTGGTATTGATTATGGACGGAAGCGTGTGGGAATAGCAGTTTCCGACCCTGGCGGGATGATTGCCAATGGATTGAAAACCGTTCCATCAGCTGAGATATGGGAATTCCTGGAGGAGTACCTCTCCAGGGAAAAGGTGATACGATTTGTTGTGGGATATCCAAGGAAACTGAACAATGATCCTTCACAGGCGATTGAATTTATTAATCCGTTTATTCGCAAATTGAGGAATAAGTATCCCTCTATTCCGGTTGAGCTTGTGGATGAACGCTTTACTTCCAGCCTTGCCAGGCAAGCGATGATAGATGGTGGGCTTAAGAAAAAGGACAGGCAGGATAAAGCGCTTATCGATACCATCAGTGCTGCAATTATTCTGCAGTCATTTCTTGACCACCAGACCGCTGAAAATATAAAATGAACAGGCAATGATATATCCAATTGTTGTATATGGTCACCCGATTCTCAGGAAGAAATCCCGGGAGCTCCGGAAGGATGAGGAGGGATTGCAGGAGTTCATAAACAACATGTGGGAAACCATGTACGTTTCCGATGGTCTCGGACTTGCGGCACCCCAGGTGGGTAAATCCGTCCGGCTTTTCGTGATCGATGCAAGCAGCCTGTCCGATAATGACCCTTCACTGAAAGGGTTCAAAAAAGCATTTATCAATCCGGAGATCATTGAAAGAACAGGCGTGTTGAGCCCGTTTAACGAAGGGTGTTTGAGCATCCCGAACATTCGGGAAGATGTGACCAGGGAACCGGGGATAAGAATCCGGTACTATGATGAGATTTTTGAATTACACGATGAGCATTATGACGGGATCGCCTCCCGCATCATTCAGCATGAGTATGACCACCTGGAAGGGATACTCTTTACTGATCTGGTGCAGCCACTTAAGAAGCGACTACTCAAGAATAAACTGAATGCCATATCGAAGGGTAAATTCGAAGCAAGTTACAAAACTATTCTTCCCAAAAAGAAACTAAATTCAGAGACCCTCCTGTAGAAACCTATCTGAGCGGATAGCGCTGGAAGATCCGGTTTGCTTTCATCAGGATATCAATATATTGCGCACGCTTATAAGCGTAGGGGTCGGTGATGTTTTTCCTGGACAATTTCCCTTTAAAATCCGCAATCGATTCATATTTTTTTGCATCCATCCATTCCTCCAGTGACCTGATCATCTTTCCAATCTGTTCCGGTTTGTTCCTGTAGAGGGTACTGACCACCTGTATGGTGTCGGCTCCGGCGAGCAACATCTTAACCACATCAGTACCTTCAAAAATACCGGTATTACCGCATATCTGGGCTTTGATGTTACCATACAATAATCCGGCAAACCGCAACGACAGGCGGCTGTCTTCGATATTGCTCAGGTTCCAGGGGAAGTGCAATTCTTCCGATTCAACATCAATATCGGGCTGGAAGAGCCGGTTGAACAGAACAAAAGCATCGGCACCCGCTTTATCCATCTCGGCAATGACCTTAAGGGGATTTGTATAGAACGGGCTGAGTTTCACGCTGACCGGTATACTGACTTTGGCTTTGACTTTTTTAAGAATGGCCACCTGTTCATCCACGATCTCCTTTCCATCTTCATCAAAATCCCTGGGTGTTGCATAGAAGTTCAATTCCAGGGCATCAACACCGGTTTTTTCAAGTTCCACGGCATATTCGGACCAGGTAACTTCATATACGCAATTGAGGCTGGCGATAACGGGAATATTGACTTCCTTTTTCAGGTTTTTCAGGTTCAGTAAATGTTCTTTCGGGCCGGCATGCTGAAGGTTGGGAAAAAGCGTTATCATCTCTGCGTGGATATCATTGTATTCCTCGAGGTCCTGCTGCATTTCAAGGCTTTCCAGCTGAATCTGTTCCTCGAAAAGGGATTTGTAAACAATGGCAGCTGCTCCTGCCTGTTCCAGTTTTTTAACGGTGTTCACATCAGTAACAAGATTACTGGCACCGACAATGATGGGATTTTTTAATTCAATACCCATATAACTACTTGAAAGATTGGCCATTTTATGATATTTTTTTAGAATTAATCCTTGTTTTTCAGGTTGTTAAAAATAGCCAACTTGGACTTACTTTCCAAATTTATTTTGGCAGCCGGGGAAAAGGATTGTCTTCCATTACGGTTTTTCCTGGTGAGTACATGTAGCGGTTTTTTTGTACATTTATATCCACCCGGATAGATCTGTTTTTCATGATTTCAGAGCAAGAATTACGGCAGTGGCCCTATGTCCGCCTGCTCCTACCATTTGTTGCTGGTATCCTTTTCCAGTCATATCTTCCTTTACCCTGCACAGGAACGCTGGTACTGTTTGCCCTGTCCACTGTTTCCCTCTTTGTGCTTTTTGCCTGGCAGAAAGCATCACCCGATTATCATAGACGATGGTTATTTGGTGTTACACTGAATATCATGCTTTTCTTCTTTGGTTGCTCTCTGTTATCCATTAAAGAAAACCGCGTAAATTTCACTCATTATGGCATGAGAGAGGGCCAGATTATTGCCGTGGTTACCGAAGTGCCGGAAGAGAAACCCAGGTCATATAAAGCAATTCTTAAGGTACGGCAAATCAAATCTCCTGAAGGTTGGGAAAATACCAGAGGCAGTGCATTGGTCTACTTTGAAAAAGATTCAGCCGTCATGGATTTATTCATTGGTGATCAACTAAAGATAGAGGGAGAATTTCAGGAAATCCCTTTCTACAACAATCCGTATGAGTTTGATTACAGAAGGTACCTGTACCGTCGTGGAATCTACTGCCGGATGTACCTGCGATCTGAGGATTGGGAACGAACAGCGGTAAACAAAGGGAATACACTGCGGCTGATTTCTGCGAAAATGCGGCATCACCTGCTGGGCATTTATCAGAAATTTCATTTTGGAGAGGAAGAGATAGCAATAGCCGGTGCATTGACCCTGGGATTCAGGGATAAACTGGATGACAGCCTGCAGGATCTGTATAAGAATGCAGGGGTGATGCATGTCCTGGCAATATCCGGGTTGCATGTTGGCATTTTATACTTTCTTTTGTTCTATCTCCTGGGGTTTCTCGGAAAATTCAGGAGTAGCAGGATCATACGGGCTTCTTTGATCATTTTGTTCCTCTGGTTCTTTGCGTTCCTGACCGGTTTATCACCTTCGGTAATGCGGGCTGCCACCATGTTCAGTTTTGTTACTATCGGACAATCGTTAAAACGACCGGGGAATGTGTACAATACCATTGCTGCTTCCGCCTTCTTTCTTCTGCTAATCAACCCTTACCTGATCATGGAAGTAGGCTTCCAGCTTTCCTATATTGCTGTTACCGGAATCATTTTCTTTCAACCCCGGTTTTATCGCTTGTTTAGAAGCCGGTTCTGGGTTGTTGATAAGGTATGGGGGCTAATAACTGTATCGCTGGCTGCACAGTTATCTACATTTCCGATAACCATCTACTATTTTCATCAGTTCCCAAACTATTTCATCATCAGTAATATCATTGTTATTCCATTTGTTACGGTCATACTTTACCTGGGAGTACTTTTATTCCTCTTCTCTTTCCTGCCACCGGTTGCCGCACTACTTGCCTGGCTCATGAATCAGTCCATCAGCATATTGAATAGTATCCTTGAACTGATCACAGGTCTTCCTCATGCTCTGACATCAGGAATCTCAAACAGCATCCTTGAAACACTTCTCATTTATAGCATTATCCTGGCACTATCCCTGTTCCTAATCCGGAAGAAGAGCCGGTATCTTTTCTGTTTTTTCACTGCGGTTGCCCTGTTCCTGTCGATTAATGCATATTCTATTTTCCGTACGAAACATCAGAAGGTTATAGCAGTATATCACGTTGAAAGAAAGACTGCTATCGGATTTATAGACGGGGGGAAAGCCTGGTTAGCCGGCGATTTCGATACAACGGAAAGTCAGGAAAATGTACAGTATTATGTATCGAATCATTTTAACCGGCTCAAGGTTCGTCAATGGCATTTTATCACCCTGGAAGAGCATGAAAATGAGATGGGAACCCCTGACCTGACTGATCCGGAGGATGGTCCGGTTACCAGTGGGAATTTCATTTGTTTTCACGGAAGGAAGATCTGCCTGATTGATGGCGAATGGCCTGACAGACATCCGGAAAAGACACCCTATGATCTGGATTTTGTTATCATCAGGCACGATCCGGAAATCCCACATGACGGTTTCTTTGAGCATTTCAGGGTGCAGCAGATTGTCCTCGATCCTTCCATTTCATTCTATTGTGAAGAGGTAATGAAGGAGAAATGTGTTGAACTGGAAATCCCCTGTTATGTTGTCAGGACAGAGGGTGCCTGGATCCAGAATATTAACGAAGAGCGGTTATAATGAACGGAAAGTCGTTGCGGATGGATTTATTATTTCCGGATGCGGGCCTGGAAAAGGGGTAAAAAAAATGAGATTGTGTTAGAATATTCGAAGGATAATGTATTATTTTGCCCTTCGAATAGAGACCAATAGCCATTCCAGATGAAAATTATCATTGCAGGAGCCGGAGAAGTGGGATCGCACCTGGCAAAAATGCTGAGCAATGAGGACCACGAGATTACCGTCATTGACCCTGACAAATCGAGGTTAAAATCGATTGAGGCTGTGATGGATATCCTGACTCTGGTTGGTTCATCTACCTCTTTTCATACCCTTAAGGAGGCAAAAATCAAACATGCGGATCTGTTCATTGCCGTATCTCATTCCGAAGATATTAACATCACATCTGCCATTATCGGGAAACACCTTGGTGTGAAGAAGACCATTGCAAGGGTGGATAATCCCGAATACCTCCTTCCTTCTTTCAAAGAGCATTTCACAAACCTGGGGATCGACTACCTGATCTATCCGGAGCGCATTGCTGCCCAGGAACTTGTTGGGCTCCTGCACCAATCCGAAACAACCGAATTTTTTGAGTTCTCAGGTGGGAAACTATCTCTTTTTGTGTTCAAGCTCGACGAAAATGCTCCGGTCATTAACAAAACACTGGGCGAGTTGACCAGGAAAGACCAGTCGATGGAGTACCGCACCATTGCCATAACAAGAAACGGGGAGACGATCATTCCGCGGGGCAATGACCGTTTTGAAGTCAACGACATGGTGTACATTGTATCAACCCGGTCAGGACTTCAGGAGGTTTTTAAGCATATAGGCAAAAAGAAGTTTGGCATTAAGAACCTCATGATTCTCGGAGGTAGCCGCATCGGGAAAAAAACAGCACTCGAGCTGCAGCGGGAATTTAACATTAAAATAATTGAGATCGATAAAGATAAATGCGACCAGCTGGCTGATGAACTGGAAGATACACTGGTAATCAATGGTGATGGCAGGGACACTGACCTGTTGTGTGATGAGGGACTCAGAAACATGGATGCTTTTGTTGCCGTTACGGGAAATTCCGAAGCCAACATTTTATCCTGCCTCTTTGCCCAGAAAATCGGTGTTAAAAAGACGATCGCTGAAATAGAAAACATACAGTACATCGGTTTGGCTGAAAATATCGGGGTAGATACGGTGATAAACAAGAAGCTGATCACAGCCAGTAAGATATTTCGGTTTACCATGAGGGCGGAGGTGTCGAGGATCAAATACCTGACCGTATCTGATGCTGAAGTACTGGAATTTGTAGTGAAAGAGGGTGCAAAGGTTACTCAGGGAGCACTCAAGGATATCGGTTTTCCGAAAGATGCAAGCATCGGGGGTATCATTCGCGGTAAATCCGCGTTTATTGCCAAGGGCGATACGGAGATCAGGCCAAACGACCGTGCGGTTGTTTTTACCCTGCCTACTGCAATCACCAAGATCGAAAAGTTCTTTTAGCCATTTCCCGGTAATGATAAACTTCAAAATCATTCTGAAGGTATTGAGTACCCTGATTTTTCTGGAAGGGATCTTTATGCTTTTTGGAGTTCCTTTTTCGCTCTATTACCGGGATAGTGACCTTGTATCGCTTCTGATCTCCTCATTGATCACCGTTGCTGCGGGAGGTTCAGGCAGATTCCTGACGAGAAAAGCCCTGCCTAACCTGGGTAAGCGGGAAGGATACATCATCGTTTCGGTCGGGTGGATCCTTTTTTCTTTTTTCGGATCCATACCGTTTATCATCAGCGGAGCAATACCCTCCTTTACCGATGCCTTTTTTGAAACCATGTCGGGTTTTACCACCACTGGAGCATCTATCCTGAATGACATTGAAGCCATGCCTCACGGTTTACTGGTTTGGCGCAGTATGACCCAGTGGATGGGTGGTATGGGAATAATCGTACTGTCCGTTGCTATCCTGCCTTTGCTTGGGGTAGGGGGAATGCAGCTTTTCATCGCCGAAGTACCCGGTCCTGCACCGGACAAATTGCATCCGCGGGTGAAGGATACGGCAAAACGACTATGGACAATCTATACTATTTTTACCGGTGCAGAAGCCATTCTTCTGCTTTTTGGTGGAATGAGCCTGTTTGATGCTGTATGTCATTCGTTTACCACCATGGCTACCGGAGGTTATTCGACCAAGCAGCTCAGCATTGCCTACTTTACTTCCCCTTATATTCATTATGTAATCACCTTTTTTATGTTTCTTGCCGGTACCAATTTCACCCTCTCCTATTTTGCCCTGCACCTGCAGTTCGATAAAATTTGGAAGAATGAAGAATTCAGGTTTTATGTGGGCTTTGTTATGCTTTCTATCCTGGTGGTAATGGGCGGTATACTGATTACCCAGGACATTACCGTTGAGAAATCATTCCGGGATGCGGCATTTCAGGTCATCTCAATTATTACCACTACCGGATACGTAACGGTTGATTACCTGCAATGGTCTCCATTCCTCGTGATCCTTTTACTTATCCTGATGTTTTCGGGTGGATCAGCAGGATCGACCGGGGGAAGCATTAAAATGATGAGGATTCTCCTGCTGTTTAAAAACGGTTTGCTTGAACTGAAAAGACTGATCCATCCAAAAGCCGTGATACCTGTGCGGTTTAACCATAAAGCCGTTTCTCCCCAGATCATATCCAATATCCTTGCCTTTGTCGTTTTTTACATGTTAATTACCGGGCTAAGTGTTATTGTTATGGGATTGCTTGGATGTGATCTGGATAGTGCTTTTGGTTCCGTTGCTGCTACCCTTGGGAATATCGGGCCAGGTATTGGTAAAGTGGGACCGGCAGAAAATTATTTTTTCCTGCCTGACATCGGGAAATGGTTCTTATCTTTCCTGATGCTCCTGGGCAGGCTTGAACTGTTCACGGTTCTTGTTCTTTTCTCGCCTTCCTTCTGGAGAAAATAAATCAGTGCTCAAGTATACCCAATCCCTGCCTCTCGATCACCGGTTCCTCAAACGTGCAGTTGACTATGGTTGAGGCTTCGTTATTTCCATATCCACCGTGGATAATGATATCGATTTTGTCTTTGTACTTTTCGTAGATCAGTTCCGGATCGGTTGTGTACTCAATGACTTCATCGGGATCGTGAATGGATGTGGAGAGGATAGGCCGCCCGAGCTCACGCACTATTTCCAGAATGATGTTGTTGTCCGGTATCCGGATACCTACGGTTTTTTTATTGCTCTTAAACATTTTTGGAACCTGGTTGCTGGCGTGAAGGATAAAGGTAAACGGACCGGGAAGGTGCTTCTTCATTAGTTTGTAAATGGGATTGTCCAACTGTTTGGTGTAATCGGAGATCTGACTCAGATCGTGACAGATGAAGGAGAAATTTGCCCTGGTCGGATTAATCCCCTTAAGCCGGGCAACTTTTTCAACAGCCCTGGAATTCATGATATCACAACCCATCCCATAGACCGTATCGGTTGGATAGATTATGATACCGCCCTCTTCAAGCACTTCAACCACCCTGCGGATTGACCGCAGACTGGGGTTTTCCGGATAGATCTTCAATAACATTTCCATACTCTAAAATCTTACTAAACCTCCAAAAGTATATTCTTTTGTTAAAATATCACTCCCTGTAAATAAAAAAGTGGGTAAGCTACTTATATCGCACCGCTACAACTACCTACCCTTGCTACCTTCCGGTCCTGGGGGATTTCAGCAGGAGCTAGTCGTATAAGACTTACCCACTGCAAAATTACAAACTTTTACCGTGTAATCAAAAGATTACAAATCTTTTAACACTGCGCCTGATTATTAAGTAAAAAACTAATATATTTGTTTAGAAACCTTAATCAAAGATAAAATGGAAAATAAACGTGTTTCAGTATGGAAAGGGACAATGAATCCGGCATTGCTGTTCAGCCTCGTCTTGATCATTTATACATTAATCCTTTATTTTCTTGATAAGACTTTTGACCGGAGTATTATATTGGGAATAATTGGATTTTTAATTTCAGTTGGGGGATTTACACTTGGGGTCCGATCGTTCAGGGATGATTCCAGGGGTGGTGTCCTGACCTATGGCCAGGGTGTTGGTGCGGGTACCGTAATTGGTCTTTATGTTGGAATAATTGTTGCTGTTTTTGGATTGATCCTGTATAACCTGATTGATCCTGAGCTGATCGAGAAATTTTTTATTTCTCAGGAGGAAACATTGATCGAACAGGGTAGGCTTTCGGAATCGTTGATCGAACAGCAGGTAAATTTATTAAGGAAGATAGTTACACCTGTAAGCATGCCGTTCTTTGGGATTTTTACTTATGTATTTTGGGGTGTAATCATTTCCCTGATTGCTTCAATTTTCCTCAGGCGGGAGGGGGATGCCTTCAAAAAGGCAATGGCTGATATAGAGGAGGAGCCTGCCGAATAAAAGAACTATCTTACACTATGGATCTTTCCATTGTAATTCCGCTGTTTAATGAGGAAGAGTCACTCCCGGAGCTTGTGGAGTGGGTTGAACGGGTCTGTAATGAAAAGAACTATTCCTTTGAGATAATCCTGGTTGATGATGGCAGCAACGACTCTTCCTGGGATGTGATCGAAAAATTTTCCGGGGAGAAGGCTTTTATCCGGGGAATCCGGTTTCGTCGCAATTATGGTAAATCGGCTGCCCTATTCAGTGGATTCGAAATCGCACAGGGGGATGTGGTCATCACCATGGATGCGGACCTTCAGGATAATCCGGACGAGATTCCCGGGCTGTATAATATGGTTAAGAACGAGGATTTTGATCTGGTCTCCGGATGGAAAAAGAAACGGTTTGACCCGATCACCAAACGAATCCCCAGTAAATTTTTTAACCGGACGGCAAGAATTGTTACTGGCATAAAGCTACACGATTTTAACTGTGGCTTGAAAGCCTATAAGAATGCCCTGGCAAAAAGCATCGAGGTGTATGGTGAGATGCACCGTTATATCCCGGTTCTGGCAAAACAAGCTGGTTTTATACGGATAGGTGAAAAAATTGTCCTGCACCAGAACCGGAAGTACGGAATAACAAAGTTTGGATTTGACCGGTTCATCAAAGGATTCCTGGATCTATTGACCATCTCATTCATCAGCCGGTTTGGAAAGCGTCCCATGCACCTTTTCGGTACACTCGGCACCCTGATGTTCGTTGCAGGATTCATTGCCGCCGCATGGCTGGGAGGTGTTAAACTATACAATACCTTCCATGATATCCCCGCCCAGCGTGTTACCCAGAGTCCCTACTTTTACCTTGCCCTGACTGCGATGATCATTGGTACACAGCTGTTCCTTGCCGGATTCCTGGGTGAA
>Ga0315543_1001289_pt1 | contig 27588 bp, 27 predicted proteins | sample SalMarSW160210MG_2_FD_203098 | JGI IMG/M metagenome (GOLD analysis project Ga0315543, IMG submission 203098) | Salt marsh sediment microbial communities from the Plum Island Ecosystem LTER, Massachusetts, United States - Salt Marsh Sediment SW1601-210 ... | reverse complement strand
AGCGGCTTCATTAGCTTCAGTTTCACTGCCGTTTTCGAGCCCATAGCTAATGATTTTGGCTGGAGCTATGCCCAGGTTTCCTTCGCAGCCTCACTGCGTGGTTTGGAGACGGGCCTTCTCGCCCCAATTCTAGGATTCCTTGTGTACCGCTGGGGGCCAAGAAGGCTCGTTTTTGCTGGAGCTGCTATTATTGGCCTCGGTCTATTCCTTCTGAGCCGTATCAACTCCCTCGCCACTTTCTACGGAGCCTTCATTTTAATAGCTATGGGTATGAGCGCTTGTGTTGGCGTTGTACCTATATCGACTGTGGGCAACTGGTTTGAAAGGAGGGTAACCCTGGCTACGGGTATTCTGGTCAGCGGTACTGCCATGGGAGGCCTCATGATTCCCTTAGCAACGCGAGTCATTGACATATTCGAATGGCGGATGGCAATGGTAATTCTTGGCTTCGGTGCGTGGGGCATCCTTTTGCCGTTGTCACTTCTTTTTCGGCATAAGCCCGAGCAATATGGCTATTTGCCAGACGGTGACCTTCACAGAAAACTACCCGCTAGCGAAGTCCAGTCCTCAGCACAAGGTAATGAGTTGGATATCAGAGTTAAGCAAGTCTTGAAGAGTAGCACTTTTTGGCACATCGCAATGGGATTTACGTGCCATATTTTAGTAGTGAACGCCATCATAACCCATGTAATGCCTTATTTGAGTAGCATCGGCTTCACTAGGTCGTTCTCTAGCCTGGTAGCTAGCGCCATACCATTAACAAGTATTGTGGGCCGCCTCAGCTTTGGCTGGCTTGGCGATAAATTTGATAAAAGGCGGGTAACAACTCTGGGGTTTATACTTACTAGTTTAGGTCTGCTCTCTTTTGGCTCTATCACCGCTGTGGGGACCTGGATACTCGTACCATCCCTTGTCCTCGTAGGCCTCGGATGGGGGGGGCCTGTCCCCATGATGCCAGCTTTGGTGCGGGAATATTTCGGCAGAGCCAGACTAGCCACTATCCTTGGCCTGGTTATGGGTGTAGCAGCGCTATGTGGCATGGCAGGCCCGCCTCTGGCGGGGTTAGCATTCGATATACTCGGTAGCTACCAGATTGTATGGTTTGGCTTTGCTGGTTTAGTCGTTGCCGGTATGATCAGCTTGGTAACTACGCCTTCAGTTGGCAATCAAATACGAGTCCATAAACGGGAGCATTGAGAACACACAATCGAGTAGACAATACCCAAAGGGTAATTATTTTCGCCTGACAGCCTAAATTACCTCGAGTCCTCCGAAGAGGGGAGTCCTGACTGAAATCAGGCAGGTGGCATCTGGCCTTTTACTATGTGCTTTGTCTGACATTGAACACTTGCTTGTCTTGTTACCTCTGGCATAACAATATAGCGGATTGTTGCCGTAATCTCTAGCTAGAATATGGCTGGTCAGCACGCCAGCAGTTGACAGCCGCGGCTTTGCTAATCCGTTAACTTGGCGGCAGGCTAGCGATTTGCAGAATATTGGTCGTCAATATAATATTTAACTAACAGAACTGTTAGAAAGGAGGCACTAATGAAATTAGAAGACATCAGGGCCATCGGCATCATGGGAGGTGGTGTCATGGGGGGAGGTATCGCGCAGACAGCAATTCTAGCTGGCTATAAGACTATTGTACGAGATTTGAGCGATGAGATTTTGGCAAGGACGAAGGATATGACTATAAACGGTCGCTTTGGCTTGAAGGGCGGCGTGGAACGTGGTAAGCACACTCAACAGCAGATTGACAGAGCTCTAGCCAATCTATTCGTGACAACCAGGGTTGAGGACTTGAAGGACTGTGACCTCATTATTGAGGCAATCGGTGGGAGTAATCCTCAGGAAATTGAGAACAAGGACCTCAAGCTGAAGGTCTTTGCGGAGCTGGACAGAGTAATCAAAAACGAAGCTATTTTTGCCAGCAATAGTTCCCGGTTCACCATTGCCGACCTAGCCAAGGTGACGAACCGAAAGGACCGGTTTATTGGCATGCACTGGTTTAGCCCGGCCAACGTCATGAAAGCAGTAGAGGTGACATATACACCAGAGGTAAAGGAAGAGGTAATACAGATAATAGAAGGGCTCTGTCAGAAGTTCGGGAAGACAAGCTCACGTGTCAAAGATGTGCCAGGAGATACCGGTTTTATCGGAAATAGAATCATGGGTGCTGCTAGGCGAGAGGCACTGAATATTATCGATGAAGGAATTGCTACTGCCGAGGACATCAATAAAGTCATGGTGGGTGGTTTCAATTGGCCGGTAGGACCGGTACGGACAGGTGGACCGGGTGCCAGGTCGGGCTGGCAATAAACCGGAAGTCGATTGTTTAGGGACTGGCTGGTCTTCTATTGTCCTCTGGAAATCTTGTCCCGGGGGCAATATTCGTCCAGATTGTTAAGCCCGCGTAACAAAATAGCGGTTGTGAGTCCTTAACTTTATAGTATGCATTTGACACAACATAAATAACTATGGTAATTGACCGCGCCCACTAGTTGACTTATTATAGATATCATTAAGTGCGTGAAACCAACATCCTTGATTTGCTGTATTCTAGGGCAAGAATTAAGAGGGAGTAGACGTGAAGAGGCTAGTCCCTTTGATTGCTATAGTAGTTAAACTAGCTGAGTTACCTGTTTTAGTGGTGTCTGATACTGGTACATCACTTTATAAATAACGAATAGGGAGGTTTGTATTATGGAAAGTCAGTTAGAAACTCGAGAAGAGTTACAAAAGGAAATGGCCAAGTTTGCGCAAGCAATGCCCGGTGTGATGTCTACCATGGGTGCTTTTTACAATGAGGCATATAAGGATGGAGCACTTAGTTCCAAGGTCAAGCGTTTGATAGCCATGGGCATAGCACTTTCAAATGGGTGCACCGGGTGTATTCTGGCTCAGACTATTTATGCAATAGAAAACGGAGCTACTAAAGATGAGGTTCTGGAAGCCTGTGCAGTAGCGATGTCTATAGGTGGTACTATGGCCTTTGCTGAGTCGCTGAGAGTAATCAAATTGCTTGATGAATTAGGTAAGCTGTAGCTAACTTGCCTTCATAGTCAAGTGTAGTGAATCGGTGAAACCGGACAGTTTGGATTAAGAAAGCTGGCTAAAGTTGACATTTGACCGTAATGTCAAAAAAACAGTATTATGTCGAGTCGAACCTCTTTGCACTTTCTAGCCTTTGTGACTCCTTAATTTCATAGTATGCCTTGGACACAACATAAAAAACTATAGTAATTGACTGCGCCCACTAGTTGGCTTATTATGGATATCACTAAGGGCGTAAAACCAACATTCTTGATTTGCTGTATTCTAGGGCGTAATAGAATTAAGAGGGAGTAGACGTGAAGAGGATAATCCCTTTGATTGCCATAGTAGTGATACCAGCAGGGTTACCTGTATTAGCGGTGTCTGATACTGGTGCTTCACTTACTGATAGTAACGTTCCTGATAATGAGATGACTACCGGTCAAACCAAAGCGAGTAATTCCTCGGCAAGCGCTACAATCACGATTACTATGACAACTGTAACCAATAAATAGCCACATCTATACTATACGGGTTATTTAAGGAGGAAGTCTATGGCTCCAAAAGCTCTGGACAATCTCAAAATCCTGGAATACGCACGGGAGGTCTCAGGACCGTATTGTGGAAAACTCTTTGCCGATATGGGGGCTGAAGTCATTAAAATTGAACCACCACAGGGGGATCCGAGCCGTTTATATGGCCCTTTTCCCAATGATCAGGCCCATCCTGAAAAAAGTGCCCTGTTTCTTTATCTTAATACGAATAAAAAAGGAGTCACATTGGACTTAGAACAAAGCAAAGATCGCAAACAGTTTGAAAAACTGGTCCAATGGGCAGACATTTTGATTGATAATCATCAGGCTGATAACCTTGAAAGAAAAGGTTTGGGCTGGAATCATCTTCAAAGTCTCAATCCAGGCCTTATCTATACATCTATTACCCCATTTGGTCGGACCGGGCCGAGATCCAAGTTTAAGGGTGATGAGCTAACCATCTCCCATGGTGGAGCCCTGGCCAACCTTCTGCCCGCTCGCTCAGTGGATATTGATCTCCCTCCCGTAAAACCAGGTGGTTACTTTGCCGGGTATCATGGCGGTCTTGTCGCCGCCCTGACAAGCATAGCCGTGTTTTTAGGCCGCCAGGAAGACAAAACCGGAAGATTGATTGATATCTCGCTGGAAGAGGTTATGCTGGCCCTGGTTAGTCCGGTTGTGGCCAGCACGCGTTATCATGGCACTACCTGGTGCAGGGTCCCGGACAGACCTCCGGCTATGGGCCGTATGGAGACGAGTGATGGCTACGTGGTACTGGGGGCGGCCGATGATCACCACTTCAGAGCCTTCAGGGAGTTGATGGGTAAACCGGACTGGGCCTCTAGCGATAAATGGGATGATCGTTATTATCGCATGAACCACCTGATGGATATTGCGCCGATGATGAACGCCTGGATGAAACAGCAGAAAAAGGATGATATACATCATAAAGCTGCCAGAGCCGGAATCCCGATCGGCCCTTTTAATACAGCCCGTGACCTGCGGGAAAATGAGCAGTATAAAGCGCGGGGATATTTTATTGAAGTTGAACACCCCGTGACAGGGAAATATACCTATCCAGGCTGGCCTTATAGAATGACGTCTTCACCTCCCCGAATAGGAAGACCGGCCCCGCTTCTGGGGCAGCATAATCAAGAGATCCTTGAATCCATGCTTAAAAGACAGACTAAAGAACCCCCGGCCAAACCAGGTCCAGTCAAAATCCCCCGGCTCCCCTTGGAAGGGGTTCGGGTTCTTGATTTCAGTTGGGTTTGGGCCGGACCTTACTGCTGCCGTGTTCTGGCTGATTTGGGGGCAGAGGTAATCAAGATTGAAGGACACAAGAGATCTGATCTTAGCAGGAGATCAGTTGTCTGGCCTCTGCCGGATCCGATTCCAACCAAAGTACGTCCCAACCAGGGCCTGGGTTACATTACGGTCAACCTGAATAAAAAGAGCCTTACTCTGGATTTAAGCAAGCCCGAGGGTGTTCAGGTCGCCAGGCAGCTGGTGACCATAAGCGACCTGGTTATTGATAATATGCGGCCCGGGGCGATGGAGAAACTGGGGCTGGGATACAAAGACCTGCAACAGATTAAGAGGGATATCATTGTTGCTACTCTCTCCAGCCGGGGATATGGCGGGCCTCATACGGACTACCTGGGTTTTGCTACCATCCACCAAGCCATTGGAGGACTGGCATATATCTCCGGTTACCCGGAAAGCCATCCCACCCATAGCACCCCCGGTGATGCGGACCTGATGAACGGGATTACCCTGGCCTTTGCCTGCCTGGCCGCTCTTAATCATCGTCATCGAACGGGCCAAGGTCAGTTCATTGATTTTTCCCAGTGCGAGGGGGTAAGCTCTTTAATCGGAGAAGTTCTGCTGGGTTATGAGATGACCGGCCGGATTCAGGAGCGTGTAGGGAACAAGCATCCCTTTTACTGCCCGCACAATGTCTACAAATGCTGGGGGGTAGATCGGTGGCTGGCCCTCGAGATTCATTCTGACCGGGAGTTTGAGATACTGGCTGGAATTATCGGCCAATCAGGAGTGAGCCAAGACCCCAAATTCAACAGCATGGCCTCTCGGAAAAAAAACGAGGCAGAACTGAATCAAATCATTCAAGACTGGACTTGCCAGCGGGACCGTGACTGGATAGTCAATGAATTCTGCCAGGCTGGCCTGGCCGCATCCCCATCCCGGGAGGTCAGAGACGTCTATGCCGATCCCCATTTCCGGCAGCGTAATATCTTTTTACAGATCAATCATCCTGAGCTTGGCCTGTTGGAGATTATCGATACCCCCTGGAAGATCAGTGGTCTCCAGAGTCCCAGCAGACATGCGCCCTTGCTGGGTGAGCATAATGACTACGTGCTCAAGGAACTGCTCAGCCTGAGTGAAGAAGAGATTAAGGAGCTTCAAAAAAAGGAAGTCATCATGGGCGAAAGCGGACTGGATTTTTATCTGGATTAAATCTTTGGTGATCGTTTACAACAGAGATGCCAAGGCGTGTTTAAAAAGGTTGCGACAGTATAGGACTATTATTCGATCAATCTGTATTGACACACATATTCCGAGGACCATGCGTGACGGAATAGAAATTCAGGCCGGTGTTTGCCGGACTCATGATCGAGAGAAATCCCCGGCCATTATCATTTGCACGCGGCGAAGATTTTTGCTTGATTTAACTGCGGCATCAGACAAGTTAGTGAGCATGAAAACATCGCCCAAGCCTTCGGGTTGCACCCGTTTACCGTGGAACATTGAAGGTACTCGCTGGTCTTTACAAGTGTCATGAGAAGCTACCCTAGTTTGATGGTAGTTCATCACCTCTAATCTGATTCTTCAGATGAGTTTGCACAGGATTGAACAACATAGCATTTTGTGACTCCCTAATTCCATTGCACGTCTTGGACACCGCGCAAAAACTATGCGGAGGCTGAGATACATGGGGAACACTCCTGGTATGTTGTACAATGATTCATTCAATGAAGAATTAGAAATCTATTTGGAGATCTGCTAGTCTGATAATAGTAGGTGGCCAATTTCCAACATCATTTCATTTTCAGCCGGAGACAGGCCAAAAAGAGTTTAACTGCTCTTGAAGATCTTGGAAGGTGACGTGACCACCGACGTATCCATTGATGCGTGCCGCAGCAGTGGAATCTATGAAGTCAGCAAAATTCGGATAGATGGCAGCTAACTCTTTCATAATCTCTGGTACCTGTTGCAGGTAGTACTTCTGATGATAATCTTCGGCCAAATGGAACTCGGAAAAGGGAATAATCTCAGTGTAAACCGGGCGACCTGAGCTAGCCTCTTCACGTTGCTTGGTTTCTATAGCTAGTTCGCGCTGCTCGCTGTTATGGTAGAACACTATGGAAATATATTGCCTTGACCAGGGTCGCACTGTCGGATTGTGACTATCCCAATAAATCTCCAGTAGCTTTTCATAGGAAATTAGAGTCGGGTCGTAATCAATTTGAATAGTCTCAGTATGGTCACCCAGGTTGTAGTAAGTAGGACTTTCTGTTGTACCGCCTGCGTATCCGACACGAGTTCGGACGACACCGTCCAGACTCCCGAAGATGGAGTCTGGGGCCCAAAAGCAGCCTAAGGCGAAGGTAGCCGTTTCAGTTTGTGCCGGCACAGATGCGTCTATGGGAGGTATCTGGGCATCAGGAATTACACCGTCCTTTGGAAAATCCATCGTCGTACCCTCCTTGTGACAACCGAGAAGAATCCCGGCCAGAATAGCAGCAATCAATATTGCCACCAGTAATAATGGTATAGTTGCTTTATTCAAACCTGTCATTTCCTACTCGTGTTCATTTTCGGTTTCTATGAAGTCTAACGCAATTGAATTTATGCAGTAACGGAGACCAGTCGGTGCTGGACCATCTTCAAACATGTGTCCAAGATGGGCATCACACCTCTGGCACATTACCTCCGTCCTTACCATTCCGTAGCTAGTATCTATGGCGGTTTCAATGCTCTGATCCGAAATGGGAGCCCAAAAGCTTGGCCATCCTGTTCCAGAATCAAACTTTGCCTCTGAACTGAAGAGGTCATTGCCACAGCATACACATCTATAGATACCTTGTTCGTGAAAGTCATAGAATTTGCCTGTAAATGGTGGTTCAGTACCCTTCCTCCGTGTAACCTCATATTGTTCCAGTGTGAGTATTTGCCGCCACTCCTCATCTGTCTTGACAACCTTGTTGGTCATATCGTCTCCTCCTTGTCCTGGGTATTGGTCATTACTATCTGGCGACACTTCGCTAACACAGCAAACTGAAACAGATAGCGCCAGTATAAAAACTAACAATAAAGAGAGCTTGAATAGGCTAGACATGATTTCTCCTTTGGGCGGCGCTATATACACCTTTTAACTTCAGTCTCTCTACTCTGTTATTCACATTAACCATATTTAAATCGCCTCCGTCCGCCTGCAAGGCAGGTCTTGCCTGTTTGGGTACCTGCTCTACATTCGCTATCATAACTCTCCTCCTGTTTTTATCCGTTTCTGTAGCTACTCTCCGAACAGCTAGCCAGTAATACACAGTAATACAACTGAATTCTAGTTTACATGGTTGCGAGATTCTTGTATGTGATTTTTGTCTCATCTGGCCTAAGGACATCGCACTGAGCAGTTCGTGAACTCCTGAACTTCCGTGCCGGAAATCTTCAATATGTGCAAACAAAAGACGCAGGACATATTAAATCGTTGCTTGCTTTGTTGCCTAATTACATGAAAGTAAATTTTGTTCAATGATTATTTGGCGTATCACACAGAATGTCAGAATGTGATTGAACTTAATGATATGCAGTTGAATTGACAGCACGTAACGGCTACAATAGAAAGGCCCTTGTTTAGCGATTCGTCACTGCGAGGATGTTACGTTTCATGTCCTGCTATTTTTGTCATATGAGAGACATTCTGAATGAAGCCGACGTTGCAGTTACTGCAAGCAACAAGAAACAGATTGACAAGGTGTTTCATGAGATGGTTGGTGTCACATACAAGGATTGCCCTACCACTTGGAGAATGCTGAAGCAGGGTGTGATCAGTGACGACCAGAAACGGCGTGAACTTATACGCAAGTTGCAGGCAGCCATCCACTGACACAACTGCAAAGGAGCACATCAAGACTCAGCTGAACAACCAGCCATGTTGTTGACTTAACCGCCGCAAAAGTATTGCACGAACTAACGTTCTGTGTGATGTGCTTAATTACCGTTGCGCCAAATTGACTTCGGTGCACTAATCAAAATGTCGGTGGTCTTTCGTGGTGGCTAATGTGTTTTACCAGTGGTTTGAGACAGGGGACATATTCCGTTCTAGCGGGATTATTGCGCACCCTGCGGAGCTGATGTACGCCAGCTAGTATAATTAAAGGTCAACTTCCCTCATCGTATGGCCTTCTTCTTTTTACCACCCTGACGTTTGGTTTCAAGAGCGGAGAGCGACTTGGACTTGGCCACCTGTTTCATAAACTGGGCCATCTCGGCCTCATCTCTCCTCACTTCCTCTACAACCTCTCCAGAACCGAGATAATCATATGTCTTGTCTCTTAGCGTCTCGAGAAGCCTGATCAAGGTAAGCTTGTCCTCATTCGATAGTGGCGACAGGATTTCCTGGATGAGCTCCCAGCCCGCTGCACTTGCCAGTACATAGGTCTTCTCCACATTGCTGTTCATAGTCACAAATACTGTCCTGCGGTCCTTCCTGTCTCTCGCCCGTCTGACCAGACCAGCTTTAACCATGCGGTCGATTATCATACTGACGCTGTTCACGCTACGGTCTAACCATCGGGCTATGTCAGTTATTCTTACAGGACCATTGATGTTTTCTATAGCCATAAGCACTGCGTGCTGCTCCGTAGTGAGCCCGTTTTTATAAAATACTTGGTCCTCACACTTCATAACCAGGTTGTGGGCTTGGCGCAGCAGGAGCCACGCTCCCTTATCCAGATTTTCGAATTTGAACTTTATCGCCATATTTATCTCTCCTCATTATTTCATTGGACCTCTGCTTGTTTGAGTCGCTTCTATTATAACCACTTTTATCTATTATGTACAACAAATCAAGGTGTCTCCATACATCTGGAATTACCTCTAGTTATGGAAGCCATCAGATACGGTGACCGAAACCTCTTTGAAACGAACCCAAATCTTGACCAAGCTCCGGTTAGCGTATATTTCTGTTCTCACAAGAGTAGATACAATCAGGTGGAGAATTGGGGGGTAATGGCGGATTATAAATAGATCACAGGTGGAATCGGTCCCCAAGGGTATGAGCTAATAACAACACGTTGTGTTGTTACTCAACAAAGTAGCGTTTTGTGACTCCCTAACTCTATAGCATGTCGTGGACACCGCACAAAAAACTATTGGCAATTCCTTTAATAATGGTACCATATACTATAAGGCGAAAATATGGTTGGTGGTCAACTGTGTGCCTTAGAGGATTGCGGTAGTCCCCACGATGCTTAGTCCAGCACGTATACACATGTGAACTGGGCTCTTTTTTCCTGCCACAGCAAGACCAACCCTCCCTGTCTAAATCTAGGTCTGTTCAAAAAGTCCTTGCCCAGCCTATTGAGCAATCGTGCCGGATAAATGAGGCAACTACAAAAATCTGGAGATGAAAGGTTTCCGAAATACCCAAAATTGAACGGGAAATCAATATTAAAGGCCTATAACGAACGAAGGAGGTGAGGTGAATAACTGGATACTAGTATTACTAATGGGTGATGGACAGAAAAGAAGACTACGCTATACTATACTCTTAGAGGGAAATTCCAAATAATATCCAAGGACCAAAATCCATAGGACTAAACAGTTCTGAATTTGAAAAAGAAGGACAACGTGAAGAAATTCTTATTAGTGGGGATTATTGTGGCGGTGCTGGCTGCATCAGGGGCAAGTTGTGAACAAGCACCAGGAACAGGAACAGGAATCTTAAAACTCTATCTTTCCGATGCGCCGATAGACACCGAAAATGTTACAGGTGTTTACATCACTATTGATGAAATTCAATATCATCTAGATGGCGAATGGATAACATGCGAAGAATTTGGAGGCAATCAAACTTATAACTTATTGGAATTAACCGGGGGAAATATCACTTTATTAGGCGAGTTTACATTACCGGCTGGGAACTACACTCAAATTCGCTTTATGCTGGATATTCCAGAAAGGGGCTCACATCCAACCAGTCCAGGCTGCTATATAGAATTTGATGGTAACTCCACCGAACCCCTCTTTGTACCAAGTGGTGGACAGACAGGCTATAAAGCGATAGGCCGATTCGAAGTGCCTGTTAACGGAACTGTGGAGATTACCGCGGACTGGGATGTTCATAAAGCTGTGGTCGTAGCGAATTCTTTCTACATCTTAAAGCCAACAATCAAGCTGATAGTCAACGACTAAGCCTGAAGCATTCGTGGCTCAATTACAAATGCTTCTAACCACATTGATATAATTGTTTTTGCTTACGGAGATAGCAGTTAGGCTGACACAGAAGCCGATAACCTAATTGGAGAAGGATCCAGATTTTCTAATGCAGTTACCAACGAGAGAATGGATGCGTAAGGTAATTACGTGCTGGCCTTACTAGCTGCTGGAACTTACGATCTGGTTGTCGCCGGATATGACGGCGCAGACTTTGGGGAAATACTGGGTTTCATATCTAATCTAATATAGAGGTTGAAAGCGACCAAGCCACAATCCAGATATAGACACTGGCGCTTCAGAGGCTAGCCTGGACCAGTTTTCAGCATAATCTCCTATGCAATCCCTCTCCCTCAATGGGAGAGCTAATTCCAGAGATACCCTACCAATCAGGCCTACCACAAATCAGGTATCATGTCCCCAGAATTCTGTGTTGGACAGCGCAAACCATCCGGGCCGGCTGTTTTAGCCCTACTTCTCAGCTTTCCTTTGTCACACTGAGTTGTTTCCGGTCTATTTGGCCCGACCCGGTCCTGGGCAGGCTGTCAACAAATTTGATTTGTTTGGGCACTTTGTAATCAGTTAAGCTCTGGCGGCAGAAATCGCGTATTTCGTCCACCGTAGCACTTTGTCCTTCTTTGAGCACTATGAAAGCTGTGGGTATTTGCCCTTTGTAATCATCGAGGACACCGACACAGGCTGTTTCGGCTACCGCGGGGTGCCTCAGGAGGACTTCTTCAACTGCCGCGGGGAGAATCTTAACTCCCCCCGAGGGCACTATGATAGACGATGTCTTTTCTATGAACTCCAGACAGCCGTCGTCATCCAACCTGACCAAGTCGCGAGTATGAAACCAACCATCTTTGAGGACCTGGGCCGTGAGTTCAGGCGATTTGTAGTATTCCTTCATCATCCAGGGGGCTCTGGCAACAGCTTCCCCTACGCTGCCCCGGGATACTTCCCTGCCGTTTTTATCCAGCACTCTAAGCTCAGCCAGGGGCTTCCCTGCCGTACCTAATTTGCGGTCACGAACGGCACCTATAGTGACGATTATCAACTCCGTGAGCCCGTATATTTCGCACGCAGTTAAGCCAAACTTGTTCTCAAGCATCTCCATAAAAAGGGCTGAAGATTTTGCCCCGGCAGAAAGCACCGCCCTTAACGAACCAAGGTTGTAGCTCTTAATCGTCTCTTCGTCTATCATGGCCAAACCATTAAAGCTAGCCGGGACGCCTATGATCATGGTTGCTTTTTGCTGCTCTACAGTATCCAGGACACTCTTGGAACTGAAATGAGGAAGGATTGCTATTGTGGCTCCCCTCTTAACGGGCATGAGAACAACCAACCCAAATCCCAGAAGGTAGTTAAAAGGGAGCAGACCTAAAACCACATCATCTCTCTCCAGTTCAAATTTCTCCACCACTATGGGCAAAATTGACGTGAACGACGCATGAGTATGTACTACGCCCTTGTTCTCCCCCAGCACACCCAGGGTGCAAAAAATAACAGCTTCGTCCTCGCCCTCTATATCGACGGAGGGTGATATAGGAGAGCTACTGGCCACCATCTCCTGGTAAGGGCCTGTATCAACTTCAAGGACCTGTTTCAGCAGAGGGATATTGGGCAAAATTGAAGACAGCATGGGGGAGAATCTTTGTTCGGTAATCAGGACTTTGGTATCAGTTTCACGGAGTAGAGGCTCAAGTTCGGGCGCCTTAGCTCCGCTATCGAGGAGCACGCTAACGGCTCCAGCTTTAAGCACTCCAAAACAATTGATAACCCACTCAGGGTTACGAGACATTAGAATGGCTACGTGGTCGCCCTTCTTTGTTCCTAGACTGATAAGGGCATTAGCTACTTTGTTAGCAGTTTCATCCAATTCGCGGTAGCTAACTCTGCGGGACCCAAGGACAATGGCCGTATTCTGTGGCACCTCGCTGGCAGTTCTTTCTAGCATCTGCTTGAGATTCATTATCTCCTCCAGGACTTTACGAATTTAAAGTAAGATTATGAGCCAATTCCCTATGTCCTGTCAATGGAATTCCATGGACACCATACCAATTATGCCTACTACAAATCAGGTATTATTTCCCCAGAATATCCTAGTTACACCACATCTTGGTTAAAATTAACAGACCCATTTCAAGGACATTGACTAAGGTGTTAAAATGTTCTTAATGAATGGCTATTCGTTAAGAGAGGCTGCCGAGGCTTTAGGGATCTCAATGGTTACCGTCCGTCGATATATCAAGTCTGGCAAACTCAAGGCCAGGTTAGTCCCTTCCAAGTTCGGAGAGTCATACATTATTGACGACCTACCCCTACTCGCCAGGCCCTCATCAGATAACACCCTATCAACACCACCCCTTATCAATAGAATAGAGCAATTATCCCAGGAAGTCGGCTATTGGAAAGCGAAAGCAGAATTGCTTCAGGAACGTTTATTGCTTCTGGAAGCCCCTAAGCAAACCCCTAAGCAAACATGGTGGCAAAGGCTATTCAGGCCTCGACAGTGAATAGACAATGCCGCCCTAATCACCGGCGCGAAGTGAGAAAGGCTAATCCACAGCGATTGTGCCATGAGTTCGGATTAGAGGCCGGGTCCACACTGAACGGGAAAGAGAATACGATTTCCGGTGGCTTTACCATCAGGACGGAGCGCCAGATAAAGAGAGGGGGAGGGGGGCGGGGAGAGAGGATGGTGGGGGGGGGGATAGTGACAGAAGGTTTAATGCCCTTTCTCGGGCCTCTCAGGTGCATTCTAGCGGCAATTCCAGGTATAGCTTGCCCTAATTATGCCTAGTATAAATCAGGTATTATGTCCCCAGCATAGCTAATGATAACGATAGAAAGAAAGGAGGAATATGCCGTATCCTACGGACTTAGCCACTACGAAATCCATGCAACTACCCACATCAAAATCCATATAGGAACCGCAATAGCCATGGTAATAACGGCACCAAAGCCTAACAAGAATCCTAGTATTCCAAGTATAACTCCTATCAACATGGCATCCCCCATCTTGCTAAGCATATTCTACAATGGTCATATTTCCTACTATTAGGATTTCCCATTATTTCCTTTGTCCTCCTTGATAGTTCTTTTCTTGTTATAGTCGTTCCTTCGGGAACCTCAGGTTCTTTAATATAGTCTCCTGATTTCTTGATAACCTTCTCCATACCTCTGCAATTCCCTAGAATTGCCATCTTTACCTCCCTCCATTATTCGCTGTATGTTATCTCGATCAACGTAATACCATGGTACGCAGGCGATAGGATGGTAGTCCCAATATCAAAGAGGCTTCAAGCTTAGGTTTTGCCTGCCTTACCTCCAAGAGATTATACAATAGACGACGGTCGCTTCCAATGACCAGCAAATTCCAGGTCATCGGTGAGCGGAAAGTTGACAGCACCATGTCAGCCGTCTAAAGTGTAAATCAGTGAGTTGTTCCACATTCACTCACGGTGCTCTTAGCGTCTATGGAACCAGGATACGTTACGCTATTCCGCTCTGGCGAATTGGAGCGTCGTGCGCAAGCACTTGAGGCTCGATTAGCCTCCTGCAATATCTGCCCCAGGGAATGTCGGGGCAATAGATCACAAAATGAACTGGGTTATTGCCATTCAGGGCGCCTCCCCATAGTCTCGGCGGTCTGCGCTCATCAAGGCGAGGAGCCAGCTATTTCAGGAACCAGAGGGTCAGGGACGGTTTTCTTCGGCAATTGTAATATGAAATGCGTTTATTGTCAGAACTACCAGATAAGTCAGACCTGGAAAAAGCAAAAATCAAAGGAAATGGACTGCCACACCCTGGCTGAAAAGATGCTCTACCTTCAGGATGAACTGGGTTGCCACAATATCAATTTCGTTTCGCCATCCCATTTTGTTCCCCAGCTCCTCCGGGCGGTTGTGGAAGCAGTGCCCATGGGGCTTCGAGTGCCGCTGGTTTACAACAGTAGTGGCTATGATTCTATCGCCTCTCTGAAAGAGCTTGATGGTGTAATAAGTATCTACCTGCCTGACTTGAGATATGCCTCCGACAGGTGGGCTAAGAAGTTCTCGGATGCCCCGGATTATGTAGCACGGGTTCGTGAAGCTATTAAAGAGATGTATCGGCAGGTTGGAGACCTGGTGGTAGATGAATCTGGCCTGGCACAAAGAGGATTGATAGTGCGTCATCTTATTCTGCCCAACGGTCTGGCCGGCAGTGAGGAATCGCTAACCTTGCTTGTTCGGGAGCTTTCTCCCACAGTGACGGTCAGCATAATGTCTCAATACATGCCCGTGCACCGGGCGTCGCGAATACCACTGCTTTCCCGGAAGATCACCGTTGATGAGCATGAAGCGGTTCTCCGGCTGCTAACTGACCTGGGAATAGAAAACGGCTGGATGCAGAAAATGGGGGCGGCAGAACAATATCTCCCTGATTTTGAACGAGAAGGCCACCCCTTCTCCCCGGAATTCCAGAGACACCATACCAAGTAGGCCTACTACAAATCAGGTATTATGTCCTCAGAATAAATGCAACCTTTTTCAGCCTTCTGCGTTGTAGTAGTAATAGAAAGAGAGCTGCTTAGCCCAAAGGACGGTGAAATGGATAACGGGAGACAGTGGAGAAAGTTCAGCAGATTGGACTAATAATCTTCATTATGGAAGGACGATGGGATGAGTAACAAAAAGCTGGCAGGAATCCTAGGAAGTTGTATTGCAGTTGTCGTCGTAGTAGTAGCCATAGTTACTTTTGGCCCCAAACCTGTTACAAATTACTCAACCCTGCTGCGTTATCTACGTGATTCCGGTGCATCCATTGTGGAGAAAGGAGAAATTCACGAGCCGTTCTTCGATGTAGAAGGCAGAAGAGTTGCAGTTAATGAAAGTACTATCGAAGTCTTCGAATATGCCAACGCAGAAGCTATGGAATCACAGGCAAGCTGTGTCTCACCTGACGGCTTTGGCTTCACCATCAAGACCGAGAATAGCGACATATGGGAAATTTGCCATGTAAGTTGGATAAACCCACCGCATTTTTACAAAGCAGGTCGAATAATTGTCTTCTATTGCGGAGATGATGACTCAATAATGAGCCTACTGGAAAATGCCTTTGGAAAACAGTTCGCAGGCATGTAAATAATCTATCTTGGTATTCTAATAATCTTCATTGTGAAAGGAGGATGGAATGAGTAACAAAAAGCTGGCAGGAATCATCGGAGGTTGTATTATAGTTGCCATCGTGGTAGTAGTCATAGCTTGTCTCCAACCAACACCCGAATTTCACATTAATGTGATACCTGAGCAGTTAAACGGAGACTCCATTGCCGGACAGCACTGCGTATTCCTTATGACAATTACCGATGAAGGGCAAGAAGGTCAGCTTCCTGTACGTATATCAGCGACGGCTCCTGGCGCAGAAGTATTCATTTATCAGCAGGATATAGTTGAGGGACAGGTTGCCGAGGTAGTTGTCATACCAGAACAAGCAAGCATTGGAACAACTATTGAGGTAACCATCACTGGAACTCGAGGTAGCGCGAGTGACGAAAAGGTTGTCAGCTTCAACGTGGCAGAAGGCGAAGACGATAGGCAAGAATATGCAGGAGAGTTGCTGGATAGATTTGTTCCATGGCTAGCAACTAATCATCCTGAACTTGGAATCACAGATGATACAGCATGGAATGGCACTATGGTTAGCCCTGTATGGTTAGTTGTATCTCACTATCTTTTCTTCTCGGAGGAATGGGAGGTTCATATAGAATGGCATATAATGGTGCCTCCAGACGACTGGGCAAAGATTGACCTCCGTCATCGGTTCGACGAACTAGAGCCATCATACGCTTTTAAAATTTCATCAGTGAATGCTACTAGCGAGCCTGTACCGATAGAACCGCCAGAGACAGTTTGGCGTTAAACTGAACGGGTGTGTATCACGATGCAAGCAATGGATCTTACACGTTCGAGAGTGGGACTCCTAGCGGGTATATCTCTGCTGGCAGTAGTCTTTACTGTCGCATTGACTTTTGCCACGTTGCAACTCCCGGTCATACTGGGCAATTGGCTGTCCAACTACTTCCCTGACATTCATCCAGTAATAGAACCGGAGCGAGTAGCCGAGTTTATGGTAGTTGCCCGCCCTATTGGTTATGCATGCCTCGGAGTAATAGCCATCTTGATAGTGGCCGGTTTTGTGACGGGTAAGAGGAAGCTATCTATCTTCGGTTCCTTTGCCTTTTTCTTGCCCACCTTTGGTTATTTCTTTGCTTCCATGTTTTTCCTGGCTGGTCTAGGCATATTGAGAGTCCCGTTTATCCCCTTCTGGGACCCAAGCATAAACCTCATGAACTTTGGAGATATCAGCTACCTGCCGTATATGGCTTCGGTCTACCCGTTCTGGCTTGCGGGCGTAGATATCAGGATGGCTATATCTTGGGTCGCTGTAGGACTCGGTCTCTTCATATTTGTTATGGGGACTGTCACATGGTTCTACGGTAAAGTACAAAGAAGAAAGACAGTTGATTTCTGGATATACAGGTATACGCGACATCCCCAGTATCTGGGCTTCATTATATGGAGCTACGGGGTAATGCTAATCGCCGCCCAACAGCCGGTCCCGATGGGTGGCGCAAATCCGGGAGCAAGTTTGTCCTGGCTACTAACGTCGCTGGTCATAATCTGCATCGCCCTGGCTGAGGAGAACAGAATGAGAAAGGAAGACAGCGAGAGGTATTTACAGTATACAGCCACTGCTCCATTCATGGTCCGCATTCCAAAATTTGTTTCTACTGTAATAACATTCCCGATAAGGCTTCTGCTTAAGAAGAACCGGCCAGAAACGGGAAAGGAGATTCTGGCGACGTTTGCGGTTTACGCTACTTTACTTATCTTGCTGTCTCTTCCTTTTGTTCTGCTGGACTGGCCTCAGGGCATCGGATGGTCTGGCTGGCCGGGATACAGTCCTGGCATTCTTTGATCCTGATGGATTCGGGGAATTCCCGGGACACCATACCAATCAGGTGTTATGTCCCCCGAATACCAAGGGCGAAAGGTTAATCTACGACAGATAGGGACTTCAGGTCAGAAAGGACCTAATCCTCGAAATGGGATTGCACAATATTGCCAATTGTTGGGCTCCAGTAGACCAACGCTAAATAAAAGGAGGTATTTCATCCATACCCAAATTGCCTCATCTTTGCCGCAGTGTTATCATACAACTAACTTCAGAGAAGCCTACCAAGGGAGGACGATATGTCGAAAGAAGACTTATCGGTAATAGGAATGTGGAAGCTCATCTCTTTTGAAACCCAGGACGATGATGGCACATTGACTTATCCAATGGGAAAGGGTGTCGGCGGGTTGCTTATGATTGATGCCAGGGGTTATTTTTCAGTGCATGTGATGAATATGAAACGCCCGTCCTTCAAAATTCCCGACCCCCGCGCAGGCACATCCCAAGAAATAAAAACGGCTTTTGAGAACTATATTGGATATTATGGGACTTTCGACCTAGATGAGACAAAGGGAGTAATCATCTTTCATGTCAGGGGGGCTTGGCTGCCAAATTGGATAGGCAGTGACCAAATAAGGTATTACACATTACACATTAAGCGGAAACCGGCTGACAATTACTACAGCACCTGTGCTCTTTGATGGAAAGAATAGAGTCGGAAAGCTTATTTGGGAACGTGTGAACTAGCCTGGAAAATTGATTCACCGGTACGGTGTAATCCCAGGGACACCATACCAATTAGGCCTACTACAAATTAGGTATTATGCCCCCAGAATACCACATTGTGAAAGGAGGATGAATTGGACAAGAAAAAGCTGGCAGGAATCATCATAGGTTGTATTATAGTTGCCGTCGTAATAGTAGTCATAGCTACATCCCGTGAAGCCCTACCACGACCAATGATAGATTATATTCCTACAAATTGGGGGTTGTTCAGTTTAACCCCATACGAGGAAGGGATTTATGAGGGGGAATATGATGATCAATCTGGATTGATAGAATATGTGAATCAAGTTACCTACGATAGCATCCAGATTTTCTACGAGCGGGCTCCGAAATGGGATTTGACTTCGAGTGCTTTAGAGCAGGATGCAGATGATCTTTTCCAAAGAGACCTTGGATACATGCCAGATGAAACTGGGATAATGACCATAGCGGGAACAACAGCAGGTTATGCCAAAGGCTATGATTCTGATTTTGATATATATGATCTCGAATTGGTGCTAGTTCTAGATTACGTCTATGTGGATGTGTATGCAGTCTATGCTACCTCTGAAGTCGAAGACCAGATCCTAGACATGATAGACAGCATCTCGCTCTGATACTCCAAATAATGGCGCGGGCTCCAGGGCTCTAATCAACCTTATGCTATTCAGGTGGTTCTGGCTGCACCTTGGCCTGGGTCCTCACCGGCAAGCCCCAGATATGGATGAAGCCGGGGGAGGCACTCTGGTCGAAGGCATCGCCCTTATCATAAGTAGCCAGGCTGTAATCATAAAGGGAGTAGGGCGACTTTCTACCAACTACCTGGCAGTTGCCTTTGAAGAGCTTCACCCGTATGGTGCCGATGACGTACCTTTGCGTGCTTTCCACATAGGCGGCTAAGTCCCGACGCATACCTGTAAACCACAGCCCATTGTAGGTGAGGTCGGCATACTCAGCGGCCACCCTGGCCTTGAAGCGGAGCTGCTCCTTGGCCAGCACCAGTTCCTCCAGAGCCTGGTGAGCTTTCAGCAGAACCACGGCAGCCGGCGCCTCATAAACTTCCCTGGATTTTATGCCCACCAGCCTGTTTTCAACATGGTCAATCCGGCCTATGCCATGCTGGCCAGCCAGGTTATGAACCTTCTGGACAAGCGTAACAGGCTCTAACTCTTGGCCATCAAGGCTTACCGGTATCCCTTTTTCAAAGCCAATCTCCAGATAAGCAGGCCGAGCCGGTGTTTTTTCAGGCGACTTTGTCCAAAGGAAGACATCCTCGGGTGGTTCATTCCAGGTGTCTTCCAGTACGCCACATTCATTGCTCCTGCCCCACAAATTCTCGTCGATGGAATAAGGACTGGCTTTGGTGATAGGGACAGGAATATTGTGCGCCTGAGCATATTCAATTGTTTGCTCCCGTGTCATATTCCATTCCCGAGCTGGGGCTATTACCTTTAGCTCGGGGGCTAGAGCGGCTACGCTGACATCAATCCTCACCTGGTCATTGCCCTTGCCGGTGCAGCCGTGAGCGACCACTCTCGCCCTTTCCTTCTTAGCTGTTTCCACCAGGAGTCGGGCGATGAGAGGACGGCCCAGAGCTGTGGCTAAGGGATACTGCCCTTCATAAACGGCATCGGCTTGAAGTGCGGGGAAAACAAACGACTTAATAAAGGTTTCCTTGGCGTCGACTACCAGCGCTTTTATGGCTCCGACTTTGAGCGCTTTCTGTCTGATAGCCTCGAGGTCAGGGACATTGCCTATATCCACGGTGAGGGTGACGACCTTCAAGTTATATTTTTCCTCAAGCCATTTTATGGCCACGGATGTATCCAGACCACCGCTGTAGGCCAATACTACCCTATCTGACATTTCTACCTCCTTCGGAGAAGCCCTAAATCCTAATATCTAAATCTTAAACAAATTCAAATTTCAAATGTTCTAAATTTAAAACCTCCAGAGATTGCTTCGTCCCGATAAATCAGGATGAATAGGGACTCCTCACAATGACAGGAAGAGAGGGCTCTTACGATGACATTGTACCAGGCCTTCATGTTTTGCTCATTGGGATTTTGGATTTTGGTATTGTTTAGCATTTCGTGTTTAGTGTTTAGGATTTCGTATTTCCCCTAACACGTCCCCCAAAATACCTGTCGCCTTGTCCACCTCCTTTTCGGTGACGATAAGGGGAGGCATAAAGCGCAGAGCATTCGGCTTCACTTTGTTAACCAATAAGCCTCTATCAACACAAGCCAGTACCAACTCCTCAGCGATTTCCTGGTTGAATTCTAAAGCTATGAGAAGTCCCCGGCCTCTCACCTCTGTGATAAAATCAAACTGCTGCTTCAGGCTTTCCAGCCCGGTCATAAAATAATCCCCTACCCGTTTAACTTTTCCCGGTATGTCGTTGTCGATGATGTATTTCAGGGCGGCATGAGCGGCGGCACAAACCAGTGGGTTGCCACCGAACGTAGAGCCATGCTCGCCTGGAGAAAAAACGGAGACATTTTCTCTGGCTAGGAGGGCGCCAATGGGCACACCACTGCCCAGTCCCTTGGCCAAGGTCATTATGTCCGGTTCGACCCCATACTGCTCATAGGCGAAGAGGGTTCCCGTTCGACCGATGCCCGTCTGGATTTCATCCAGAATAAAAAGGATTCCCTTTTCCCGACACCAGCTTTGCACTTTTTTGAGATAGTCAAAATCGGGGACATTAACCCCGCCTTCTCCCTGGACTGGCTCCAATATTACAGCACAGGTTTGCTTACTGGTCGCCCGCTTGACCGCCTCGACATTGTTATATTCCACGTTGACAAAGCCCTCAGGCAGAGGTATGTAGGGCTCCTGAAACTTACTTTGTCCTGTGGCGGCAGTCATAGCCAGAGTCCGCCCATGAAAAGAATTGTAGGTAGTAATGACCTCGCAGGCACCGTTGAGTCGAAGCTTTCCATACCTGCGAGCTAGTTTCACTGCCCCTTCATTAGCTTCAGCGCCGCTGTTGCAGAAGAAAACTCTATCAAGACAGCTATGCCCGATTAGAAGCTGTGCCAGCTCTATCTGCGGGATGGTATAGAACTGGTTCGACGCCTGGATCAAGGTTTTAGCTTGTTTTTCCAGGGCCTCGACTACCACCGGAGGGCAATGCCCCAGGCTGTTTACCGCCCAGCCACCGACAAAGTCGAGATATTCTCGGCCCCGGTCATCCCAGGCCAAAACCCCTTTACCGCGAACCAGAGTCACAGGGACTCTATTCCCCGTTCTCAGAAATAGCTTCTGTTCCAACTCTGGCCAATTATTCTGGGACAATTGTTGTACCTCCTGATTTAGTTTGCTGAGCCTGTCCGATAATGTCATGGAGTAAGGCGTGGGACGTTTTGCCATCTATGATGCGCACGACCTCCGTGGTAGTCAGGGCTCTAAGGCTGGCTTCTATTTTAGGGACCATACCCCCTGAAGTTGCGCCGGAGGCAAGCATATCCCTGGCCTCGGCTAGGTTGAGACTGGGGATTGCCTTCCCCAACCCATCATGAATACCATCAACGTCGGTCAGGAATACGAGTTTTTCTGCCGCTAACGCCGCGGCAATTTCCCCGGCTGCAGTATCGCCGTTAACATTGAGCAACATCGTCCGGCCTTCAACCGAGCCAAAGCTTACGGGCGAGACCACGGGCATATAGCCGGCATCCAGCAACAGCTTCACCGGAGTGGGGTCAACAGCGACAATTTCTCCAACATAGCCCAGCTCAGGGCTCTTGATGCTTGCCCAGAGCAAGTTGCCGTCGCAGCCACTTAAGCTTACCGCCTTTCCCCCCAGGGCCTGGATAGCCACTACCAGTTCCTTGTTAACCAGCCCACCCAACGCCGCAGCCACCACCTTCAGGGTCTCGGCATCGGTGATCCTCAACCCGTTTACAAAGCTGCTGGGAATGCCCAGTCGGGCCAGCCACTCGGAAGTCACCCTGGCGCCGCCATGAACCACTACCAGGGACTTACCCTGTTTCTGAAGCTCCACCAGGTCTTCCAAGGTAGTATCGTGGTTGCCCAGGGTGCTGCCGCCAATCTTGATTACTATTGGTTTCATTCCCTGATCCTTATGGCCTCCTACCTACATTATATTAGATTCTTTGTATTTGAGATATTCATATAGCTGTTTATCAGCGGTCCACTACAAAGCGCTGTTCAGCCGGCATAACAAGCCTGCTGCTCCTTACGTTCATTTTGTTCAGGATGCAGTCTCGATTCTGATGCCTCGAGGGGTGATCAATTTCTCCAAGTACCCCAGGAGGACACTCAAAGCAATGGCTATGGCTGCTGCGGGAGCAGCCCCCTGCAAGGTGATCAACGGCTCCGAGTTGTATAGGCCGACCAGTATGAAGTGACCCAGACCCCGGGCGCCAATAATGGCAGCCAGGGTAGCCGTGCCCACAAGTATAACCGTAGCCACCCTGATTCCCGCCATTATTATCGGCAGAGCCAAGGGTAGCTCTATCTTCCAGGCGATTTGGCCCGGGGTCATTCCCATTCCCCTCGCAGCATCCAGGACTCCTGGGTTAATGTTGTTTATGGCAACATAGCTATTACGCAGGATGGGAAGCACTCCCCAGAGAACTAAGGCTACCAACGCCGGACGGATGCCAAAGCCCGGCATTCCCAAAGCCAAAAAGATAGGGATCATAATGGCTAGTACGGCTATGCTGGGAATGGCCATCCCGGCACTGGCACCACCCATTATCAAAGGAGCTAGTCTCTTAAACCGCCCCCGCGTAATCAAGACCCCCAAGGGCACAGCGATGAGGGTGGCTATCAGCACTGACGGAAACACCATCAGCAACACATGGCGTTGGGTTTGCTCCCAGATGTCCTCATAGGTGAATGGTGTCATGACCCCTACCCTATCCATGTTGGTGACCCAAACCGTAAGCACTGCACAGACAACCAAGAGCGAAACGAAGATGATCCAGCGCCTCATTCGCTTTCTCCCACTTGAGCAATCTTACCCAGTCTCTCGCTGATATCGTCGAAGCTCAGCACTCCCATTAACCTGTTACCTCTATCCACTACGACCAGGTTATTTAGCCCGTTGCCTAACATAAGGGAGATGGCTTCATTTAGAACAGCATCTACCGTGACTGTTACAGTGGCAGGGCTCATGCTCTCCTCAACCGTCTTCTTCCGTCCCAGATCTGGCCTGCTAACTCCGCCAAGAAATCTTCCCTCCCTGTCAACCACCGCCAGCCAATCCATCCCCTCCCGTTCCATCCTAGCTTGAGCAGCTTCTGCCTTCTCGTCCGGCCTTATCATGGACGGAGAATCTCTCATAACGTCCTTCACCCGGATCAATTGTAATCCTTTAAGGGCTCGATCCACCCCCACAAAACTCTCTACGAACTCGTTCTTAGGTCGATAAACTAGATCAGTAGGCGTACCATACTGTACCAACCGCCCTTCATTCATCAAAGCTATTTTATCCCCCATCTTGATCGCTTCATAGATATCATGGGTTACAAATATGATGGTCTTTTTCAACACCTCTTGTATCTTTAGAAATTCACCCTGAAGCCTTATCCTGGTTATAGGATCAATGGCTCCGAAGGGCTCATCCATTAGCAGTAGCGGGGGGTCAGCTCCCAGTGCTCGGGCGACCCCTACTCGCTGGCGCTGACCGCCAGAAAGTTCACTGGGGTACTTGTCCATAAACTCTCCCGCAGGCATTCCCATGAGCTCAAGAAGTTCCTCAGCCCTCTTGCTCCGTTCCGTTTTGGGCCAGCTCTTCAATACAGGAACCGTCTCTATGTTCTGTTGCACCGTCATATGAGGGAAGAGACCTATATCCTGAATGGCATAACCTATATTTCTTCGTAATTCGTCTTCATTTAACTCGGTGTTTTTCCTTCCATCAATATATATCTCTCCCTCGGTAATGGAGATAAGGCGGTTTATCATCTTCATAGTAGTGGTCTTTCCACATCCTGAAGGGCCTAATAATACACACAACTCGCCTTCGTCCACCTCAAAGCTTATATTCTTTACCGCTTGGGTTCCATCGGGATAGACCTTGCTTACCCGGTGTAGCTTAATCATCCCTCACCTCCTCTTTAATCCTTTGGGGGTAACCCATCCTTCCACGCGGTACATAAGGAGGTCGGCCAGGATACCCAGAATGGCAACGAAAACTCCTCCCACAATGATCAAATCCATTCGGGCATTTCTTAACCCCCAACGTATCAGCGTTCCCAGTCCACCCGAGCCAACAAAGGCGGCAATTGCCGCAATGGCGATAGTCGCTACGATGGCCGTCCTCAAACCGGCCATAATAACCGGGAAGGCAAGGGGGAGCTTAACCCTGAAAAGGAGTTGGTTTTCACTCATTCCCATCCCCTTGCCCGCCTCGATTATCGGTGGATCAACCGCGCGAATAGCGGTATAGGTGTTGCGCACTATAGGTAGCTGGGCGTAAATAACCAGAGCAATGATAGCGGGAAGGAATCCCAGAGCCGGCAATTTCAAACCGCTAAGAATAGCTATGAGCAACCCAAACAGGGCCAGACTGGGAATGGTCATGGCTATCTCCGCCAGGTAGAGCACGGTATCCGCCATGTTCTCTCTACCTTTACCGGCAATGTAAATTCCCAATGGCACCCCCAGAACGACTGCTATAACACAGGCAACACCAACCATCTGGAGGTGCTCTAGGGTCAAGGATACCATCCTCTCCGGGTGTTGGACTAGAAATTGCCAGGCCCCTATTAATTCTTCCACCCCTTTATCCTTTAATTCACTCCTCTATCAAGCCATGCTCAATCAAGTACTCACGGGCAACCTCTTCGGGAAGCATCTCCTCAAAGTCCACCTTGTGATTAAGTTCCTGCCAAACCACCTGACATTCAGCCACTATCTCGGGCGTGGCCGATTGGCTTCCGCCGGGGAAGGTTGCCACCAGCTCATCAAGAACATCGGCGATGTCAGGATGTTCCTCCAGGACTTCGTCCCTGACGGAGGGTGTCATATCATATGGCGGGAAGAAAGCCTCATCATCCGCATATACATGCAAGCCATATTCCGCCATGTTCGAATCGGTGGCAAAGACCATACCCACATCAACTTGCTTTTCTGCCAAAGCTACCAATGTCAGCCCCGCCTCTACGGCAAGCACGTTATCTGGATCGACCTCGAAATCGTAGTACTCTTGGAACGCTGGCAGGCCGTCAGGACGAACTTCCCATTCGAGGGTGATAGACATATCGATTTTCCCATCGTTTTGCCGGTAAAGCGCCGCCAGATCGGAAAGAGTCGATAGGTTGTGCACTGCCACGAATTCAGGCCAGGAGGCAAAGGCATAGGTGTTGTTATTCCAGAGGGGGTCCAGCCAGGTTATATTGTTGGCCTCGTCTCTCTCCTTGACCAGCTGGTAAAGTTCGTTGTGATCAACACCCGGTTCGTACTCTTGGCCGAAATGGACCATCCAAGCTGTCCCGGTATATTCGGCAATAACATCAAGCTGGCCAGCCTCGATACCGTCTCTGAGTGCCGCAGTGCCGAGGCCATCTACCAACTCAACATCGAAGCCGCGGCCCTCTAAGAGCTGCGCCATCAACTCACCGACAATAAGCTGCTCCGTAAAGCCCTTGCACCCCACGGTTACTCGCCCTGGTGCCGGACGTCCCACCACCACGACCAAGACCACGACTAAAACCACGACCGCTACAATAATCGCTCCAATAATAATGTTTCGTTTACTCATCTCTCCTCCATATATTTAGTATTTAATAATTGCCCTTTGAGCCCGGTCACTACATTATCTCATCTCACACCTCCTTTTACCGTAACTAGGCTGACTTCCACAATCAGCCAACAGACCTCTATAGTAACCCGCAATGTGCAGATGATCGTAGAGTTTTTCGAATTCCCTCAGTAATTTTCCATCGTGTGCAAAGCGTATTTTCCCAACGAGTTTCTCTGCCCACCTGCAGATTTAGGCATTCTTTCCTTATGCACGCCGTGCAATAATAAGTACTCATTTGCTCAACATTTCCAAGATGTCTTAACGCTTCCTTGATCCTCTCTTCTCAATTGTAGACCCAAAAAGCCTAGTTTGTCTAAGGGAATTTCAATTTTGCCCTCACGTAGTGTAAGCACTATTTATCCTAACATATTCCTCAGAGAGGTCGCAGCCCCAGGCGGTGGCTTTGCCGTCTCCTAAATACAGGCATAGCCTTATGAGCACATTATCGCTGTTGCTCAAAACCGATATCATCTCTGCTTTGCTGAAGGGGGTGGGGCAACCCTGCTTCATGACACAAACATCATTCAAATAGACGTCCAATCTATCTTCTCTCACCCTTGCCCCGCTTCGCCCCAGGGCAGCAACGATACGACCCCAGTTGGGGTCGTTGCCATAGATGGCTGCTTTCACCAGCGGTGAACCAGCGATAGTTCGAGCCGCCTGGCGAGCCCCAGCCTGGTCTTCCGCCCTTTCTACTATGACTTCAATAAGCTTTGTGGCTCCCTCTCCATCTTGAGCCATAGACTTAGCCAGATGAGTGCAAACTGCGGTTAAGGCTTCCTGGAAATCGCCGCCATTATCAAAGTCAATAGCTTCATTACCAGCTAAGCCGTTGGCCAATAAGAATGCACAATCGCTGGGGCTGGTATCGCCATCAATACTCACCATATTGAAAGAACAGTCCACCGCCTTTTGTAATGCCGCTGGCAGGAAATCAGCACTCACCACAGCATCGGTGGCGATAAAACAAAGCATGGTAGCCAAATCGGGATGAATCATGCCTATCCCTTTAGCCACCCCGCCAATGGTGAACTCAGTTCCTTTTGAATCTAGCTGGACGGCCATTTCTTTGGGTCT